>Ga0079224_100006410_pt1 | contig 15601 bp, 7 predicted proteins | sample Stecom2015_FD_80414 | JGI IMG/M metagenome (GOLD analysis project Ga0079224, IMG submission 80414) | Agricultural soil microbial communities from Utah to study Nitrogen management - Steer compost 2015 | ecosystem: Environmental > Terrestrial > Soil > Agricultural land | place: USA: Utah...
AGCAGGGCGATCAGCGTAAAGAGCACGGCGACCAGCAGCAGGTTGACGACGGCCAGCGTGTTGATGCCTGGGTTGCCGAGGTGTAGGAAGACGAAGACGACTGCGGTGAAGATCGCGCCGGAGAGCGGGCCGAGCTGGACGCCGCTGTTCTGCAGCAGCCAGCCGCGGAACATCAGTTCCTCGGTCATGCCCTGCACGCTCCAGCCCAGCAGCACGACCAGTCCCGGCGCAATGGCGACCCAGCCGGTGGTGTCGGTTTGCTCGAACTCCAGCGTGGCATCACCAGTGGTCAGGATCAGCACCACGCCGAGGGCGATCAAGCCCGCGCCGAAGATGAAGCCGATGGCGGCGTGGCGCAGCGCCGAGGCGCCCTCCAGCCCCAGCGTGGCGATGCCGCGCTTCTCCCGCCGCACCCATAGCGCGATCAGCGCGATGACCGGCAGGTAGGAGACGAGGAAGAAGGCTGTGGTGTCGAACGCGCTGCGCCACAGGCCGGACTCCTCGGCGGACTCGAGCGGGATCAGGAGGGCCGGCGCGCCAGCGAGCGTCGCGCCAGCGAGCGTGAAGAGCAGCAACAGGAGGGGGATAGCCCACCAGCGGGTGAGCGATTCGCTGCGCCGGGCGAGCTGAAAGAGCCGGTTGTTGGCGTCCCGAAAAATGTCCACGCTATCGCCTTCGGATCACTCTCGAACGTGCCTGCCCGCCGCGGGGCAAACCGCTCAAGTATTCCCGATACGCGGGGTGCATTGCGCCGGGTATGGTCACGCCATCGCCGCCGGGCTGGGCAGCGGCGCGATGTGGACGTTGATGCAGCTCGCCCCGCGCCGCCCGAAGGCTTCCTGGAGCGCGCCCTCAAGCTCCTCGTCCGACGTCACCCGCTCGCCGTAGGACTCGAAGCCGGCCGCGACCAGGTCGTAGCGCGCCTGGAGCAGCTCAGTCTCGAAAGTTCGCTCGCGGCCGTAGCGGCGCACCTGGAGGTGCCACTCGGCGGCCCAGCGGGCGTCATTGCCGATGATCGCGACAATCGCCAGTCCGTAGCGGGCCAGCGTCTCGAACTCGGACAGGTGGTAGCCGGCCCCGCCGTCGCCCATGATCGCGATCGCCCGGCGGCCGGTGCCTTCGAGCGCGACCGCCGCGCCGACCGCCATCGGGATTGCCCCGCCGATCGCGCCGAACTTGCTGTTCCAGAGCACCGGGTTCGGCAGTCCGCGCAGCCCCAGGCGGACCCACTGGCAGAACTCGCCGCCATCGAGCAGGATGACGTCGTCCGGGCCGATGCGCTGGCGCACGCCGGCAGTGATCGCCAGCGGGTGGACCTCGCCCTCCGGAACCGGTTCCGGCTCAGGCGGCGTAGAGACCGGCCAGAGCGCCGACCAGCTAGGGTCGACGGCCCCGCTCGGCTTGACGCTCGCGGCCAGCGCTTCGAGCACCGCCGCTGGGTCGGCCTGGACGTGGAGGTCGATCTCTCGCTCAGGAGGCGGGTCGCCCGGGGCGTCGATCAAGAGGATGGCGCCGTCGCTGGCGAGCCGCTCGGGCGCCAAGAAGCCGATCGCGAAGTCGTCCGGCGCGACGACCAGCGCGCAATCGCAGTCGGGCATGTGCCGGATGATGTCGGCATAGCGCAGATCGGCCAGGCTGCGCGGCGCTTCGATCACGACCGGTTCGATCTCCAGGGCGATCGCGATGCTGTCCAGCGCCGTCCGGGCGCGGCCGCGCATCGCCGCCGGGCGGGCGAGGATCAACGGCCGCTTCGCCGTCGCCAGCCGCGCCGCCATCTCCTCCAGCGTCGCTCGCTGGCGCTCGGTCAATTCCGCTGGCATGCTCTCCGGCGCGTCTTCGGGAGCCGTGCCGGATGCAGCCAGCAGATCGCCGGGGAGGCTGACGTGTACCGGCCCCGGCACGCCGGCGGTGGCCAGCCTGGCGGCCTCGGCGATGGCGCCGGGGATGTCCTCGACCCGCTCCGGCGCGAGCGATGCCTTGCAGATTGCCCCGGCGATGCGTGCCTGATCGAGCTCCTGAAATGCGCCGTGGCCCAGATCAGTCGTCGCACTCTGGCCGCTCATGAAGAGCAGTGGCAGCTCCATCGAGCGGCAGACGCCGACGCCCTGGAGCGCCGCCACGAAGCCGGGACCGGCCGAGGTCAAGACGGCGCCGATCTTGCCGGTCAGCTCCGCCCAGGCCGTTGCCGCGTAGGCCGCGGCCGATTCGTGGCGCATGTGGACGATTCGCAGTCCGGCGTCTGGGGCCGCGTCGTAGATCGGCAGGATCTGATTGCCGGAAACCGAGAAGACAGCGTTCGTCCCCAGCCCGGCCAGTGCCCGGCAGACCATCTCGCCACCGGTGCGCGCTTCCCTCGTCAATGGATCCATCACTTCCCGCTACGCGTCAGCTGGCGATCTCGTCAACAGCCCAGGTCGCCTGCTCTTGCGTGAACAGGTCCTGGTAGGTGATCGTGTACGGTCCGCCACCGGCCGGCACGTCGAAGGCAATCTCGCCGTCGAGCGTGTCGCCGGGCTGGATCTCGGCGTCCAGCGTCGTGGTGAGGTTCGCGAATAGCTCGACAGGGAACGACTCGCCGCTGACATCGAGCAGCTCGAACTGCAGCAGGGACGACATGATGACGGGTTCCGTCGAGGTGTTGGTCATCCGGAAATTGAGCACCAGGTACTCGCGGCCCGCGTCTGGCGCGATCAGCCCCTCGGTGTCGATCCGCGCGCCCACATAGGTCGCCTCGATCGCACCGACCGTGGCCGTCTCCCCGGGCTGGAGGATCTCGCCCGTCGGCGGGGCCTGAGTCGGGGCCCCGCCAGCGTCCTCGGTGGGCGTTGCCGCGCCCGCGCCGTCCGTCGGCGTCGCTGCGTTGCCGGGATCGGTGGGCGTTGCCTCGACGCGGTCTTCCTCGGTTGGCGTTTCCGTGGGCGTGGCCTCATCGGCTGGCGTGGGCGTCACGATGATGATGAATGGCGTCGGCGTGGGATCGTCATCGTCGTCCAGGTCATCGGGATCGATCCAGCCGGCCGCCAGCGCGATGCCCCCGCAGATCAATGCCAGGACCAGCAAGCCGCCGCAGCCGAGGCAACCCCAGATCCACCAGCGGCGCCCGCCCCCGTCTTCTTCGGCGATGACCGGCGCGGCGTAGGCCGTAGTCGCAGGCGGTCCGCCCTCGGCCTGGGGCCGTGTCGTGTAGCTCGGCGGCGGTGGGCTGGAGGGTGGCGGCATCGGCGCGATCGGCTCCGGCTCCTCCTCGACCTGCCCGAGCGTCGATGGCGGGGGCGCGATCGTCGGCGTGGGCGGAGGCAGGTCGGCATCGCGCGGGGGCGGCAGGTCGTCCTCCCCCTCTGGCCGGGAGACGATTGGTGGCCTCGGCGGAGGTCCCGGCTCAGGCTCCGGCTCCTGGTCGAACGTATCGAAGGCCAGCGGCGGCGGGGGTGGCGGCAGCGTGTCGTCGACGGCCTCCGGCTCGGGCGCGGGCTGCTCAAACGCCTGCTCGGCAGGCGGCTCGGCTGGAGGGAGCGGGGCGAGGATGACGTCGCGGACGAACTGCTCCAGCCCGACGGCGTCGGTGATGCTGGCGGCCGTGAAGGTCACGATCGTGTCGTTGTGGCGCTCGACCGTCACGACCTGGCTGTCGCGCCTGACCCCGCTGATGACCTCGCGGCCGAAGACGGCGATCTGGGCGTCGTCCGGGCCGTAGACCTCGATCCCTTGCCCGCTGGCGACGACGGTGCCGCCGCTTGCCAGCGATCCCCGAAATTGCTGCGCGCTCACGCCCCACCGTCCTTCCCTGATGTGCGCGCATATCCTACACCGCTGCACGTGCAGCGAGTCGGGAGAGCCGGCCTGGCGGTGGCCTGCCGGCGGCCCACGACCCCGCCCGGTGATAGGATGGCCCGGTTGCTTGAGCCGCGCTGGCTCGTCACGGGAGGATGGGGACGGCGCGGTAACGGTGCTACATGGAAGGTTGGTTGCGTTGATTGTGGCGCTGAAACGGCGCGAGCCCCGGCTCGCGCACCGTGTGCTGCTGTCGCTATCGGTGCTGCTGGTGAGCCTGCCGGCGTTGCTGGTGGCCGGGCCCGCGGGGGCGGAGAGCGAGCCGAACGGGGCGGATGGGCTGGAGATCACCTTTGAGGCCGCCGTCACGGGCGTGTCCGGGCCGATGCAGATGGTCGAGGTGCCGGATGGTAGTGGCCGGATGGTCGTCGTCAACAAGACGGGGCGCATTCACATGGCGATTGACGGTCAGGTGCTTCCCGAGCCATTCCTGGATATCTCCGACATCGTCAACAGCGAGCACGACGAGTCCGGGCTCTTCTCGATCGCCTTCCACCCGCAGTACGCCGAGAACGGCCTGTTCTTCGTCGCCTTTACCGGCGTGGACGCGACCAACGCCGTCTGGCGCTTCCAGGTGTCGGCCGACGACCCGAACCGAGCCGACCGGGAGAGCGGGGCAGTCGTGCTGGCCGTGCCGGACCGGGTGCCGAAGTACCACAACGGCGGCGGGCTGCTCTTCGGCCCCGATGGCTACCTCTACACGACGATCGGCGACGACACGAACGAGGACAATCCTCAGGATCTGATGTCGCTGCATGGCAAGCTGCTGCGGATCGACCCGCTGACCGGGCCGATCGAGCCGGGCCAGCCGGGCTACACGATCCCGCCGGACAACCCCTTCGTGGGGCGGGACGATGCCCGGCCGGAGATCTGGGCCTATGGCCTGCGCAACCCCTGGCGCTTCAGCTTCGACCAGGAGACCGGCGACCTCTACATTGCCGACGTCGGGCAGGATGACTGGGAAGAGATCAACTTCCAGCCGGCCGCCAGCCCCGGCGGCGAGAATTACGGTTGGCCGATCATGGAGGGCAACCACTGCTTCAGCCCGGCCGAGGGCTGCGACCCGACCGGTCTGGTGCCGCCGATCATCGAGTACAGCCATGCTGAGGGTTGCGCCGTCATCGGCGGCTACGTCTATCGCGGCACGGCTTCCCCGGCGCTCTACGGCAAGTACCTGTATGCCGACATCTGTTCCGGCCAGCTCTGGGGCGTGGAGCGGGACGCCGAAGGCCAGTGGACCCGCGAACTGCTGGCGGAGACGAGCCTGACGATCACCTCGTTCTCCCAGGACGCGGCCGGCGAGGTCTACGTGACCACCTTCGAGAATGGCGCCGTGCGGCGCATCGTGGCCGGCGAGCATGAGGCAGTCGAGTACCCGCAGTTCGAGCAGACCTGGGCGCGCAGCGACGCGCCGGTGGCCGGCGGCGCGGTCGCTCGCAGCTGGATCTGGGGGCCGTGGGAGTCGCGCCAGATCCGGCTGGAGCGCTACGACGACGCGCCGCAGGGCGTGCGCACGGTCATCTACCTCGACAAGTCGCGCATGGAGATCAGCGACCCCGGCGCGGACCAGAGCTCGCCCTGGTACGTCACCAACGGCCTGCTGGTCGCCGAGATGATCGTCGGCCGCGTGCAGATCGGCGACAACCTGTTCGAGCCGCGCGAGCCGGCGCAGGTCAACGTCGCGGGCGACCAGGGCTACGGCGACGCGCCGACCTACGCGAGCTTCCGCGAGCTGTTGGAGGCGCCGCCGCTGCCGTTCGACCAGCCGATCATCCAGCGCATCGCGCGCGACGGCACGGTGACCAGCGACGAGTCTCTGGCTGCCTACGGAGTCACGGTCGAGCACATCGACGACGTCACCGGCCACGCCGTCGCCGGGCCGTTCTGGGAGTTCATGAACTCCCAGGGGCCGATCGTCATCGAGGGGCAGATCCAGGAGGGCGCGCTGTTCCCCGACCCGGTCTTCGCCACCGGCCGCCCGATCACCGAGGCCTACTGGGCGCGAGTGGCCGTCGGCGGCGTCGAGCAGGACGTGTTGGTGCAGTGCTTCGAGCGGCGCTGCCTGACCTACACGCCCGGCAACCCGGAGGGCTGGCAGGTCGAAGCCGGCAATGTCGGCCAGCACTACTATCAGTGGCGCTACGGCGGTTAGCCTGAGGCCCTCTAGCTGACCCCGAGCCCCGGATGCCCGCGCGTCCGGGGCTCGTTCATTGTCTCCCCGGGGCGACCTGTTACACTTCCCGCGCGCAAGAATCCAATCCTGGTCGCGTCGCGGTCTGGTGGCTGCTCGAGCGGATGAGAAAGATGAACGCCGCCATCGCCTTCCTGCCGGATTCCCAACCATTGATCGGCCGCGAGTACGAAGAACAGCGGCTCCGCGCCTATCTGCAGCACGCCGCGGACGGCCACGGCAGTCTGGTCTTGATCGCTGGCGAGGCGGGCATCGGCAAGACCTCGCTGGTGCGCGGGATGCTGCGCGAGGCCGGGACCCTCGGGGCGGCCGCGTTCCATGGCGGCTGTTACGACCTGACGACCACCCCGCCCTATGGCCCCTGGAGCGACGCGCTGCGCGGATACCAGCCCACTCCTGGAGACCCGGCCATCCCGGACTGGCTCGCGCGGTCGGTCGCGCCGGAGCGCCCCGGCAGCCAGCCGGCGATGCTGGCCGAACTCCAGAGCTTTCTGGAAGCCCTCGCCGCTCAGCGGCCCACGGTCGTGGTCCTCGAAGACCTGCACTGGGCCGACCGCGCCAGCCTGGAGGCGCTGCGCTATCTCGGCCGGCAGCTGGAGCGCGCGCCGATCCTGTTCGTCGCCACCTACCGCAGCGACGAACTCGGGCTTGGCGACGACCTCGCCCAGCTGCTGCCGATCCTGGTGCGCGAGAGCCGCGCTCGCCGCATCCACCTCAACCGCCTCGACCGCGCCGGGATCGCCCTGCTGGTCGAGCGGCGATATGCGCTGGACGCGGCGGAGCACGAGCGCCTGGCCGCCCACGTCTGGGATCGCTCGGAGGGCAACCCGTTCTTTGCTCACGAGATCCTGCAGAGCCTCGAGGACGGGCGCTGGCTGGAGCCGCTGGACGATGGCTGGCGGCTGGCGGATCTGGAGGGCGCGCCGGTTCCGCTGCTGCTGCGCCAGGTGCTTGATGACCGGCTGGCGCGGCTAGCGCCCGAATCCCGCCGGGCGCTGGAGGTCGCTGCCGTTATCGGCCTGGAGGTGCCGCTCGATCTCTGGCAGGCTGCCGCGGAGCTGGACGCGGAGCAGTTCGACCGCGTGCTGGTCGAGGCGATGAACCTGCGCTTGCTCGACGAGACACCGCGGGCGATGACGCTGCGCTTTCGCCACGCGCTGTTCCGCGAGGCGCTTTACGCGGCCCTGCCGCCCGGCCGCTGGCGAGCGCTCCACCGCCTGAGCGCCGAGGCCCTGATCGCGAAGACGCACCCCGATCCCGACGCTATCGCCGATCATTTCCGTCAGGCCGGGGACCCCCGCGAGCTGGAGTGGCTGGTGCGCGCCGGACTGCGAGCGCGCGCGGCGGCGGCCTTCCGCGCGGCCATCGAGCGCTTCGAACGCGCCGCGGAGTTGCTCGCTGGCGATACGGCGCGCATTCGCGAGCGCGCCTGGCTGGCGTTCTATGCCGTCTTCCTCTCCCGCTACCACGGCGAATTGAGCCCGGATGAGCGGCTCGACGAGGCCGAGCGCCTGGCCGTGCTGTCCGGCGACCACCTGCTGATGACCTCGATCCTGTTTCATCGCGGCCTGCGCTACTCGCTGCGCGGCCAGGCGCGGCGCGGGCTGGAACAGTTCCGGGCCGCCGTGGAGGCGTTCGACGATCTGGCGCGCAGCGAGCCGGTCATCCACGTTGACATCCGTGCCCCGGCCGTCATCCGCACGCTGCTCGGCGAGGACCCGCCGGCCGATCCCGCGCACCCGATGTATCAGATCGACGCCGGCGAGCCGCCGCGCCGGGCTCCGGTCTTCGCCCGCTGCATCCTGGCGACCTGGCTTGGGTTTGGCGGTCACTACCGCGAGGCCATCGAGGTGGGCGAGGCGATCGTCGAAGAGATGACCGAGGCGTACGGCGAGGCCCACCTGCGCACGGTGCCGGGCGCGAGCGGGCATTTCGCGCTGGGCCAAGCGTACGCGGCAATGGGTCGGACGGACGAGGCCCGCCGCGAGCTGGCGCTGGCGCGTCAGGGCTACACGCTCGTCGGCGACTCGTCGATGGCGGACGTCGCGGTGTGGTCGGAGTTGCTCTACACGGTGCTGCCATTCCAGGCGGATCGGCCGGTGGAGCGCGCGCGTCTGGCCGCGGAGTCGGAGCGCATACGCGGGATGAACGTCAGCCTGTCGCCGTACGCGGACCTCGCCACACCGGGCATCGTCGCGGTCAACGTCATCGACGGCCGTTGGGAGGTGGCGCGTGCGCAGGCGACGGGGCTGCTCACCTCCTACGCCCTGCCGATGGTCCAGAGCGGCGCGGCGCTGCTCGGCGCGCTGGCGCGCTGGCAGGGGGAGCCGGAGGTGGCACTGTGCCAGATCGAGGCGCTGCTGCCGGACGGGCCGGACACCGAGCCCGGTGATAGCTACTTCCCGGCCGCCAACGCCGCCCAGCGCCTGGCGGCCGATCTGGCGCTGGACTCGGGCGACCTCGACCTGGCCGGGCGCTGGGTGGCCGCGCACGCCCGCTGGCTTGAGTGGAGCGGCGCGGAGCTCTGGCGCGTCGAACAGCACCTGCTGGAAGCGCGCTACGCCCTGGTGGCCGGGGATCTGGAAGCCACCCGCGTCGCGGCCGAACTGGCGCTGGCGCTGGCTGGCAACCCGCGCCAGCCACTGGCGACGCTCGCCGCGCGCCGCCTGCTCGGAGTGGCCGCTGCCCGGGTAGGGAACCTTTCGCTGGCGAGGGAGCATCTGCACGTCGCGCTGGCGTTGGCCGCTGAGTGCGAGGCTCCGTTCGAGCGGGCGCTCACGCTGGTCGACCTCGCCGAATTGGGCGTCGGGGTCGGCGGCGCTCGAACGGTGCGGCAGTTCCTGGCCGAAGCCCGCGAGATCGCGGCGTCCCGCGGCGCCCGCTGGCTACTGGAGCGCATCGACCGCCTGGCCGGTGGACCGGTAGCCGCCCGTCGCTATCCGGATGGCTTGACCGGGCGCGAGGTCGAGATCCTGCGCTTGCTGGCCGCCGGCCAAAGCAACCAGCAGATCGCCAGCCAGCTCGCGATCAGCACGCGCACCGTCGAGCGCCATATCGCCAACGTCTACCGCAAGATCGGCGCGCACAACCGCGCCGAGGCCGCAGCCTACGCCGTCAGCAACCAGCTCGCCAGCGACACTGCGTAGTACCGACACTCGCCGGCGCGCCACCTCATGACAACTACATAGTCCCGCATGCGCCGTTCGACGGATGCAGCTGCGCCGTCGGCGGGCCATCCTTGCCTGCGTCGAGGGATTCGCAGGACGCGGGCGTGTCGCCACGTCGGCACCCGGCGGACCCTCGACGTTTCTAGTTCGCCCGTGGCATTGGCGAGCAGGACATCGCCGGGGTCGAACGCGCCGGAGAGGAGGCCATCGCGCGCGGCCCGGAGTCCCTCGCGCCACATCTGGATGCCCTGATGGCATCGCCACATGCAAAGGACTGACGACATGCACGACGAAGTGATGTCTACCCCGGCGGTTTCACGCCGGGCGCTCTTGAAGGGTGCTGGCGGCTTGAGCCTCGGCGTGCTCGCCGCCGGTATTCCCGGCGCGCTGGCGGCGCGCAGCTCGGTGCGCGGTTTCCACCCGATCACCGGCAATGAGATCTCCGACCTGGGCGGGCCATGGACCCTCAAGCCGCTCCTGTCGGCGGCCAGCCACGGCTCGGAGGTGGCCACGGACTGGTTGCGGATGGCGATCAAGCTGGTCCGGGAAACGCCCGGCTTCACGCCACCGGTCGGCTCGCGCGCCCTGGCCTACATGAGCGTTGCGCTCTACGAGGCCATCGCCCCCGGCGCGCCCGGCTACCGCAGCCTCGCTGGCCAGCTCAACGGGCTGACCAGGCCGCCATCCGTCAACGAGGCCGTCCACCACTGGCCGCTGGTCGCCAACAGCACGCTGGCGTCGATGGCCCGACTGCTCTTTCCCACGGCGAGCGAGGAAAATCAGGCCGCGATCGACGACCTGGAGATCGCCTTCTCCCGGGCGCATGCGCGCGGCCTGCCACGCCGCGTCGTCAGCCAGTCAACGACCCGCGGGCAGGCGGGGGCGGCGCACATCTTCGCCTGGTCACAGACCGACGGCGGTCACGAGGGCTACACGCGCAGTTTTCCGCAGGACTACGCCGCGCCGGCCGGGCCGGGGCTGTGGATTCCGACCACGCCGGACAACCCCATCCCGCTCCTGCCCTCCTGGGGCTCGAACCGCCCCTTCACCGTGGACTCCGTCGCGGAATACGATCCGGGGCCGCCGCCCGCCTTCTCGACCTAACCCGGTTCGGCGTTCTACCGGGAGGCGCTGGAGGTGCATGATGTGGTTGAGGCGCTGACCGCCGAGCAGCTCACCATCGCGACCTTCTGGGGCGATGGCGCCAGGACGGTTGGCGCGACCGGCCACGTCATGATGATCCTGACTCAGGTGCTGGAGTCGCGCGACATCAGCCTGGTGAGCGCGGCCGAGGCCTACGCCAAGACCTCCATCGCCGTTGCCGAGTCCCTCATCAGTTGCTGGGACGTCAAGTATCGCTACAACCTGATCCGGCCGGTCAGCTACATCCAGCAGCACATCGACGCCGGCTGGGGCGGAGCCGAGCGCGCCCTGCCGGTCGGGACGCCGCCCTATCCGGAGTACACCTCGGGCCACTCGGTGCAGACGACGGCCTTCGCCCAGGTGATGCATGACCTGTTCGGCGATATGCCCTTCACCGATCACACCCATGATGACCTCGGGCTCGAGCCGCGCGCGTTCAGTAGCTGGTCGGCGATGGCCGCGGAGGCAGCGATCTCGCGGCTCTACGCCGGCATCCACTTCCGCTCGGCGATCGAGCGGGGCATCGAGCAAGGCCAGCGGGTCGGCAAGCGCGTCAGCGCGCTCGGCTTCCACTCGATACCGCCGGTACCGGTCGGGCCAGGACCGTACTAGCGGGGGAGCCCGGCATGCCAGCGGTCGAATACGTAGTTCGCGACGCTGCGCGGTCCAGCCCGTCGGCGCGGCTACATAGTCGGGATTGCTTGGTTCGACGGATGGAATCCGGGCCGGATTGATCCAGGCTGATGAGGCAGGGGGATCCGGGGATCAGCACGCTCCTTTCGGATGGATCCCCCGCCCTGCACCAGGGGCGCGCCAGGCTCGCAACGACGCGGCCGGCGCCCCCGGTGACTCGCGATCGCGGGGCCGCGGTGGCCCCGCGCAGGCAATGTCCGCCGCAACACGGCGACTCAACGAGGAGGTATGACATGGCAACCAGAGTCAGGGACCAGGTTGTGACCCGATTCACGCTGATCGTCTTACTGTCGCTCATGCTGCTCGGCATGGCGTCTACGGCCGCTCTGCCCCGGGCTGAGGCCGCCAACCAACCCAACAACATCGTGCTCGAGTGGAATCAGCATGCTATCGATGCATTTTCCAACCCCGCTACTGCGCCGACACCCGGCGCGGGAATGCTGCCGCAGGTGTCGATCCTGCACATCGCCATGGTCCAGGGCGCCATCTACGACGCCGTGATGATGATCGAGCGCACCCATCAGCCCTACAACGCCGGCCTGCCCGCCGCGCCGCGCACGGCGTCCAAGACCGCCGCCGTCGCCACCGCCGCCCATCGCGTCATCGTCGGCGTCCAGGTCACGCCCGCCCTGTCGCCGGCCATCATCGCGCGCGTCAACGCCCGCCTGGCGGACTCGATCGCCGCCGCGACCAGCGCGGATGGCACCGCCGCCGTTCAGGCCGGCATCGCCGCCGGTGAGGCCGCGGCCCAGGCGATGCTCGAGGTGCGCGCCAACGATGGACGCTTCGTGCCCACGCCGGTCGAGGCCGGGGACCAGCCGGGCCAGTGGCGGCCAACGCCGCCCACCAACGGTCCCGACCCCTTCGCCTGGGTCGGCAACGTCGAGCCGTTCATGCTGACCGCGCCCTCGCAGTTCCGCTCCAAGGGACCTCTGGCCGTGACTTCGCGCCAGTACGCGAGAGACTATGAGGAGGTCAAGCTGCTCGGCGGCCCGACGGCGACCAGCCCGCGCACGCCCGAGCAGGAAGCCGTCGCCCTGTTCTTCATAGTCAACCCGACCGAGCTGTACAATCGCGCCTTCCGCGCGCACGCGCTGAAGACGGGGTTGACGCTGGGCGAGCAGGCGCGCTTCTTCGCGGCGGTCAACTTCGCCGGGGCGGATGCGCTGATCAACTGTTTCAACGACAAGCTGCACTACCGCTTCTGGCGTCCGATCACGGCCATCCGGCTGGGCGACGATGACGGCAACCGCTGGACGGCCGGTGACCCCGAGTGGGTGCCGCTGGTGGGCACGCCGGCCTATTCCGAGCACCCGTCGGGCTACAACTGCGTGACCGCAGCCATGATGTACACCGCGCGGGACTTCTTCAACGAGCCGCGCATGCGGCGGGGTAATGTCGACTTCGAGCTCGTGCGAATCGTGCTGGGAGCGCCGGATGTGACGCGCGTCTACCAGCGCTTCACCGACGTCATTCCCGACACCATCGACGCGCGCATCTACCAGGGCATCCACTTCCGCACGGCTGAGGATCAGGGCGCGCAGATTGGCCGCGATGTGTCTCGCTGGCTGGGCAAGCACTACTTCAAGGGAACCAGATAAGCGGGCTGTCGGGAGCCGGCTTCGTCTTCGGTCCCACACGCCTCGCGTGTGCGCCGGTCGCCAACTGTATGTGGCGGCCGGCGCCTTCCATTCTCGCTTCTCGTCACCGAAGCAGCGCCTGTCCTCGACCCTCCATGGCCCGCGTTGCGCATCATGGCGGCGCGTTCAGCTCGGGCGTGGAGCGGGGCCGCTTTCGTAGTGTCTCCCGCAACTCGATCACACGCCGGCAGCGCATCGGCTATGCTGCCGGACACGCAGCGTCGGACGCGGCGTCAGCGCCTGCCGGCTGATCGGCCGGGCGGGCTATTCGGCGCGCATGAGGGATGCGAGGTACAGGGAACCTATGGCGATCGATACGAAGCAGTTCGAGTCGATGAAGTACCGGCTGATCGGCCCGCATCGAGGCGGCCGCGTGGTCGCCGTGTGTGGGGTGGCTCAAGATCGGGATGTCTACTACTTCGGCTCGACCGGCGGCGGCGTCTGGAAATCGGACGACGCCGGCACGAGCTGGCACAACGTCTCCGACGGCTACTTCAAGTACGCCTCGGTCGGCGCGCTGCAGGTCGCGCCGTCGGACCCGAACGTGATCTATGTCGGGATGGGCGAGACGACGATCCGCGGCAACGTCTCGCGCGGCGACGGCGTCTACAAGTCCACCGATGCCGGACAGAGCTGGCAGCACATGGGCCTGGAGGCGACCCGCAACATCGGCGAGATCGCGATCCACCCCACGAACCCGGACATCGTCTACGTCGCGGCGTTCGGCCACGTCTTCGGGCCCAATCCGGACCGCGGGTTATACCGCTCGACCGACGGCGGCAAGACCTGGGAGCGCATCCTCTTCGTCAGCGAGGACGCCGGGGTTAACGAGATCACGATGGACCCGTCGAACCCGCGCATTCTCTACGCCAGTTCCTGGGAGGCGCGCCGCGGTCCGTACTACATGTCTTCGGGCGGCGAGGGCAGCAAGATCTTCCGCTCCTTCGACGGCGGCGACACCTGGGAGGACATCAGCCGCAACCCGGGCCTGCCTCAGGAGGGCGTCTACGGCAAGGTCGGGCTGGCAGCCTCCGGCCCGCAGCCGGGGCGAGTCTGGGCGATGGTCGAGCACGAGGAGGGCGCGGTCTACCGCTCCGATGACTACGGCGCGACCTGGGTCAAGGGCAGCGAGGACCGCAATTTGCGCCAGCGCGCCTGGTACTACCATAACATCTACGCCGACACGACCGACCCCGACACCGTCTGGGTGCTGAACGTCGAGCTATGGAAGTCGATCGATGCGGGCAAGACCTTCGAGCAGGTCTCGGCCCCGCACGGCGACAATCATGACCTGTGGATCAACCCGCACGACCACGACGTGATGATCCTGGGCAACGACGGCGGCGCGTTGGTGACGCTCAACGGCGGCAAGTCATGGTCGAGCATCTACAACCAGCCGACCGCCGAGATGTACCACGTCACCGTCGACAACAAGTTCCCCTACCGCGTCTACGGCGCCCAGCAGGACAATACGACGATGAGCGTGCCCAGCCGCTCGCGCAACGTCGCGATCACCTTCGCGGACTGGAAGGAAATCGGCGGCGGCGAGTCCGGCTACATCGCGGTCGACCCGAACGACCCCGACATCATCTACGCCGGGGCGATGTCCGGCATCATGACGCGCTACAACCAGAAGAAGGAGCAGACCGCTTCGATCGATGTCTGGCCGCGCATGATGATGGGCCACGGCGCTAAAGATCTGAAGTACCGCTGGAACTGGACCTCGCCGATCGTCATCTCGCCGCACGATGGCTCGGTCGTCTACTCGGGCGGCAACCACCTGTTCCGCACGCGCGACGGCGGCCAGTCCTGGGAGATCGCCAGCCCGGACTTGACGCGCGCCGACCCGGAGACGCTGGAACCCTCCGGCGGCCCGATCACCAAGGACAACACCGGCGCCGAAACCTACGCGACGATCTTCGCCTTCGCCGAGTCGCCAGTCGAACAGGGCGTCCTCTGGGCCGGCTCGGACGACGGGCTCGTGCATATTTCCCGGGACGATGGCGCGAACTGGCAGAACGTCAATCCGCCCGATCTGCCGGACTGGGCGCTGATCTCGATCATCGAGGCTTCGCCCCATAAGGCCGGCAAGGCCTACGTCGTGGCCACGCGCTACAAGAGCGGCGACGAGCGCCCCTACATCTACAAGACCGAGGACTACGGCCAGACCTGGACCGAGATCATCGACGGCCTGCCCTGGGACTCCGAGACGGGCAACGGCGCCTACACCCGCGTCGTGCGCGAGGACCCGGTGCGCGAGGGGTTGCTCTTCTGCGGCACCGAGACCGGCCTGTTCGTCTCGTTCGACGATGGCGGGCTCTGGCAGCCGCTGCAGCTCAACCTGCCGGTCTGCCCGATCCACGATCTGGTGGTCAAGGACAACGACCTGGTCGTCGCCACCCACGGCCGCAGCTTCTGGATCCTCGACGACATCGCGCCGCTGCGCCAGGCCGAGGCGGACCCCGGCGACGTCAAGCTGTTTGCGCCCGGGCCGACGGTGCGCTTCCCGCGCCCGACCGACTTCGGCCCGCACCCGCCGCGCCCGGGGATCAACTACTCCTTCGCTGGCGGCTTCATCCAGACCTACACCTTCGAGAAGAACGACGACGGCACCAGCGAGGTGACCTTCATCGACGCCGGCAACAACCCACCCAGCGGTGTCCAGCTGCGCTACTGGCTGAAGGAAGAGCCGGAGGGCACGGTCGAGCTGGAGTTCCTGGACAGCGAGGGCAACGTCCTCAAGCGCTTCGACAGCGAGCAGTCCGACGACAAGCGCGAGCCGTCCGTTTCGAAGAAGGCCGGCGCGAACCGCTTCATCTGGAACATGCAGGTAGAGGGTCCGACGCCGCTGGAGTCGAGCGCCGGCGCGGCCGCGTTCGGCGGCGTCCAGGCCGGGCCGGTCGTCGTGCCGGGTACCTACCGGGCGCGGTTGAAGG
>Ga0079224_100006412_pt1 | contig 15596 bp, 15 predicted proteins | sample Stecom2015_FD_80414 | JGI IMG/M metagenome (GOLD analysis project Ga0079224, IMG submission 80414) | Agricultural soil microbial communities from Utah to study Nitrogen management - Steer compost 2015 | ecosystem: Environmental > Terrestrial > Soil > Agricultural land | place: USA: Utah...
ATTCCTCACGATTTTTTTGCATTTTTTATTTTTTGTAATACCTTCCGCACTTCTTCAAAACCTGTTCCCCCAGCACTCTTACGGCGAGCTACAGCTGTCTCAGGTAACAATACTTCATATATATCCTCATCAAACAGCGAAGAAGCTTCTTTAAATATTTCAAGTGGTAAATCACCTAAAAAAACATCGCGTTCTATACAAGTTAATACAAGCTTGCCAACGACTTCATGTGCTTCCCTAAAAGGGAGACCTTTCGAAGCTAAATAATCTGCAAGTTCAGTTGCATTTGAAAAATCCTTTTTCACAGCAACTGCCATAACTTCTTTTTTCACCTTCATCGTTGAGATCATTCCAGCAAATATCTTCAAGGAACCTTTAATTGTCTTAACGGTATCAAACATGCCTTCTTTATCTTCTTGCATGTCTTTGTTATAGGCAAGCGGTGTACCTTTTAACACAGTTAGTAGCCCAAATAAATTACCGTATACTCGTCCTGTTTTCCCTCGGATTAACTCTGCCATATCAGGATTTTTCTTCTGTGGCATAATGCTACTTCCCGTTGCAAAGGTATCATCAATCTCGATCATATTAAACTCTTGAGAAGACCAAAGGATAATCTCTTCACAAAAGCGTGAAAGATGCATCATGATCATGGAACTATTACTTAAAAATTCAACGATAAAATCACGGTCACTAACCGCATCAATGCTATTTTCATAGATTTTGTCAAAACCTAAAAGCTCTGCACTGTAATGACGGTCAATCGGAAAGGTAGTTCCTGCTAATGCACCTGCCCCTAGCGGAGAGAGATTGATTCGTTTTAACGAATCCGTTAAGCGCTCTTTATCACGATCAAGCATCCAATAGTAAGCTAATAGATGATGAGCAAATGAAACAGGTTGTGCCCTTTGCAAATGGGTATAACCAGGCGCTACCGTTTCAACATGCTGCTCAGCTTGTTCCACTATTGAATTTTGCAATTCCTCAACAAGTTGAATAATCTCATTTACTTGCTGTCTCAAGTATAGATGCATATCTGTTGCAACTTGGTCATTTCTGCTACGTCCTGTATGAAGTTTTCCGCCAACTTGGCCGATCTCGTCAATCAACATTTTTTCAATATTTAAATGAATGTCTTCATTCGCAATAGAATATTCCAATTCATTATTTTGGGCTTTCTCCAGTAACGAAATAAGTCCTGATTTGATCGTTTCGACTTCTTCCATAGAAATGATTCCACACTTACCAAGCATTGTTACATGAGCAATACTTCCTTGTATATCTTCCTTCACCAATTCTTGGTCAAATGAGATGGATGCACCGAATTCATCGACCCATTCAGCTGCGCTTTTGGTGAATCTTCCTCCCCAGAGCTTCTTCATATGCTTACCTTCTTAGTGTTATTTACAATACTATTCACTTTTGTTGGTAATCCCCATAATGAAATGAAGCCAACTGCTGCGTTATGATCAAATTCATCATCAGATGTATAGGTTGCTAGTTTTTCATCGTACAATGAATTATCAGATTTGCGACCTTCAACTATTGCATGGCCTTTAAATAGTTTAACTCGTACAGTTCCATTTACATGTTTTTGTGTTTCTTTTAAGAAACCTAATAATGCATCTTTTAATGGGGAAAACCATAAGCCATTGTAAATTAATTCGGTAAGCTTGCTTTCAATGACAGGTTTGAAATGGGCTACTTCTTTAACAAGCGTTAGGTCCTCTAACTCTTTATGTGCCTTAATTAATGTCATTGCTCCAGGACATTCATATACTTCACGAGATTTAATACCTACAAGACGATTTTCTACATGATCAATACGGCCTACTCCATGTTTTCCTGCTATTTGATTTAATTCTAGAATTAAATCGGATAAGGAATATTGCTGACCGTTAATTGCTTTTGGAACACCTTGAACAAAGTCAATTTCAATTATGTCTGGTGTATTAGGTGTTTGTTCAAGAGGTGCCGTTAATTCGTACGCTTCCTCTGGTGGTGCTGCCCAAGGATCCTCTAAAATTCCACATTCATTACTTCGTCCCCATAAATTTTGATCAATAGAGAACGGACTGTCTAAATTGATTGGGATAGGAATATTATTCTTTTTGGCATACTCAATTTCCTCTTCACGCGACCAACTCCATTCACGAACTGGGGCTAATACTTCGAGTTCAGGATTTAATGCTTTAATCGAGACTTCAAAGCGTACTTGATCATTACCTTTACCCGTACAACCATGTGCCACTGCAACAGCATTTTCTTTTTCTGCGACTTCAACTAATTTCTTCGCTATTAACGGACGAGATAATGCAGAAACCAAAGGATACTTTCCTTCGTAAAGTGTATGTGCTTGCAAAGCAGCTAGAGCAAAATCATTCGCAAATTCTTCTTTCGCATCAATTATATATGAAGAGACAGCTCCAACTGTTATAGCTTTTTCTTTTATAAACTGAAGGTCTTTCCCTTCACCAACATCTAAACAGCAAGCAACAACTTCATATCCTTGCTCTTGTAACCATTTAACGGCAACGCTTGTATCTAGGCCGCCTGAATATGCTAATACAACTTTCTTTTTGCTCATGTTGGATCTTCCCTTCGAATATTAATTCATTTAATTTTATAATTATACAATTATAATGTATAAATATAGCAACTCAATTCGATTTTTACAATAGAAATTTAGGAAAAAAATGAAAAAAATTTTTACTATTTCTTGTAAAGTGGTAGTAGTGTAAAATAAGAGCAAGTCAGATAAAGGGGAGATAGTATGGGTGATTATTTTCAATATGATAAGCGACTTGGGATCTCACTGCCTTTGTTAGAGCAAGAGTGGGAAGATTATACGGAGGAGACGCAACAGCATATATTGTACATGTGGGAACAAATCCGAGGACATATTCCTGATCGAATTGCAGAGATTGAAAAAATTATTAATGATAAACAAGAACAGCTTGGCAATGAAAGTGATTTCTCGCGGTCGTGTGAACTAAACAATGAGATATCAGAATGCGCTTCAATCATTAATGATTTATGGATTTGGTACAGATTGAATCAAGGAATAACGAATAGAATGCACCAATAGAAAAGGTCTAATCACGACATGGATTAGACCTTTTTGATATCTTTCTTTATTTCACTTATGACATGAGTGAGTTCTGGCAGGATTAATTTTTTCATTGCAAGTCTTACCGCTCCAGAAGAACCAGGTGTTGAAAAGATAGCTGTATCATTACATACACCTGCAATAGCTCTTGAAAGAATTGCTGCCGACCCAATATCTTCCGTATAGCTAAGCATGCGAAACAATTCACCAAACCCTACAATTTCTTTATCCAATAATTTTTTCACCGTTTCAATGGTAACATCACGTTTAGCGATGCCAGTACCTCCATTTGTTAAAACCACATCGATGTCTTTATTGGTACACCCTCTTCTAACTGCTTCTTCGATACTTGTGGTCTCATCCTTGATAATCTCATATTCCTTAACGGTGAATCCATTCTCTTCAAGTAGAGAAATCATTAGTTGACCACTCTTATCATTTTTTTTTGTTCTCGTATCACTTATTGTAATAACTTTACAATTAATTGAGGAAGATGTTACTTTCTTATGCTCATGAACACTCATTTCTTAAGACTCCTTTTCCTTCAAAAAACGCAGACGATAATAATTATGAGCAAAATCACTCACTTGTCTCGTGAGTTGATAATTCATACCCGCACCGATTGCCATGCTTATAAGGGGAATCCCTTGAATCATTCTTTTTCGAAGAACTGATATGGTAATTGCCTTTATGATATGTTTCAATGGGAGTTCAAGCCATGTTTCATCAGTTAAGTCTTCTGAACCTTGATAAAAGTAATGATTTTGACTTGTTCCATCAATTTCCCCTACAAGTGATTCCCATCCTTGGTAACGAATTCGTTTTGGTAAAGTAGCCGCATGGAAAACCTTTAACGAGGTCATCATCTCATACGGTGTGTTGACTTCATACCCGTACGTCATCGCAACTAATTGGACAATACGTAAGTTAATAACTGTTATCGCAGGTATATCTGTTCCAAGTAATAGAAATCCACCAGTCCCAGTTAACCCTCCGTGTGCAAAAGAGTAGAGACGGTGCTTTGCAATCTGGTTTTCAGATAGGTATGTAAGTTGGTCAATCGCTAGTTCTTTTAAATCAGGTATATCCTCAATGTCCTCGTTAAAAATACGTGCCGAACGAATCAGTCTTTCCCGTGCGTCCATTTGAAACTGAGACCCTTGGAGAATTGCATGTAAATGAAATAACCAATTATCAAGTTTTGAAAAGAACTCCGTTCGAATGTTCTCAGGAATCAGGTTTAACGAATGATCTAGCCACTTATCATACGTCATTTCAAAATCTGTTTGCTCATGTCGCAATTGCTCTGACCATTTTTCGATTTCCGTAAGAATTTGTAATTCACGTCCTGAAAGCCGCATATTCAACCTCCGTTTCCAACATTAACTAAACTGTATTATACCATAGTATATATTGACAATAAAAAAAGACAAACCCAATAAGAGTTTGTCCAACATACATTTATTTTGTTAAACGCATAACGTCACGAGCAATCATAACCTCTTCATCAGTAGGTATGATTAGTACTTTTACTGGTGAATGTGGATAGCTAATAAAGGCTTCCTGACCTCTTACCTTATTTAGTACTGGATCCCAATAAACTCCCATGAATTCTAAACCAGTTAAAACTCTAGCACGGACGCTTTCACTGTTTTCACCAATTCCCGCTGTAAAGACGATTGCATCAATACCATGCATACGTGCAGCATAAGAGCCAATATATTTATGGATTCTGCTTGCAAATACCTCTAGTGCTAATTTAGCACGTTCGTTTCCTTCATCTGCTTGCTCCTGAAGATCACGTAAGTCACTTGAAAATCCAGAAACACCGAGCATTCCACTTTCCTTGTTTAACACATCTAGAACTTCATCAGCTGTTTTGCCCGTTTTTTCCATGATAAATGGAATTAGAGCAGGGTCAATATTTCCTGAACGAGTTCCCATTGTTACACCAGCAAGAGGTGTAAAGCCCATAGAAGTATCAATTGATTTTCCGCCTTCAATGGCAGCAATACTTGCTCCATTACCTAGGTGACAAGATAGGATACGAAGTTGCTCTAATGGTCTTTCTAAAATTTCTGCCGCGCGTTGGGAAACATATTTATGAGAAGTTCCGTGGAAACCATACTTTCTAATGCCATACTCTTTATAATAGTCGTATGGTAAGCTATATAAAAATGATTTTTCAGGCATTGTTTGATGGAACGCCGTATCGAATACAGCCACAGCTGGAACATTTGGTAAAACTTCCTGAAATGCTTTGATTCCAGTCAAATTAGCAGGGTTATGCAATGGTGCTAATTCAGAAAGTCTGTCTATTTCAGCGATAACTTCATCCGTAATAACCACTGAATCAGCGAACGATTCCCCACCGTGAACAACCCTGTGGCCAATTCCTTCAATTTCATCCAAGGATTTGATAATTCCTAGTTCAGTTAGTTTTTCAAGTAAAATTTTTACTGCTACAGCATGATCTGGTAATTCGACTTCTGTTGTTTGTTTTTCACCATTAACTGAGATAGTAAAAATCCCTTTATCAAGACCAATCCGTTCGAAAATTCCTTTTGTAACAACTTCCTCACTTGGCATTTCAAATAGTTGAAATTTAAGTGAAGAACTCCCTGCATTTATGGCAATGATTTTTGACATTTCGTCCGCTCCTTTGTAAATATCCTCAAGGTTGGAAAATTCCGTTCTCCCTTATTCTGTGCAATTTGACACAGTTTAATTGATGCCATTCTCATTTAAACACTGGCATCAGAACATTTCAAGGAGTATGATGGTTTGGTACCGTTTTCGACATAAAGTTCTTATATTCAGACAACAGAAAGCGCTATTATTGAAAAATACCTTGTGTCCTTACATCGACATTTGATTAAAACACTGCTTACAAAATGGTTTCCTTACTGAAGCGATGCGGGTAACGTGTGATAACGAGTTTTATACGCCTAGAAATAGCCAATATAAAGAGACCTTATTTTAGGTCTCTTCAGATCAGTTTTATTGTTTTTCTTGTATAAACCATTCATCAATTTGTTGAATAATTCCTGCCATTGCATTTTGATTAGAAAATTTCGGTAAATTTGCAAGCAAGGCCTTCTTTGGTGCTTTTACCTCTGGTCCTTTTTTCTGGATAATAAAAATACTTTTCGCTGCCTTTTCATTATTAAACAAGGATAATGGCAACTGAATCAATCCTTGGATAACAGAGTGCTCTTTCAAATATTCATTTAATTGCTTTGCATATTCACTTGTAAACAAATGATTAGGAACGAGGAAAAATAAATATCCTCCTTCCTTCGTATATTTCAGACTTTGCTCGATAAAAAGGTGGTGCGCATAAGAATGCCCTTCCTTAGCGCGAAGTTCAAAGCTCGCAGCTCCACTATCATTTGGATAATACCCAACCGGTAGATCACTTACAACAACATCAACTGGATCGATGTAAAGTGGTTGAAGACTATCTTGGTTATATAATTGAATCGAATGTTGCTGTAAGTTAGCACTCACATAAGCTAACTTAACTAACAAATCATCGATATCAATTCCAAAAGCCTGTATTTCCTTGGATTGATTTTGATTCATAACGGTCGTAAGTAAATTTCCAGTTCCAATTGCTGGATCAAAGATACTGAAACTATTCAAGGCGCTTGTAAATTTCGAAACTAGATATCCCAGGAAGATTGAAACGGCATCAGGTGTCATCTCATGATTCGGTTGCGTAGCTTCTTTCATCCCTTTTAATGCAGCTAACTGATAGGCTTTACGAATTTCTTCAACTGTGTATTGTTTAAGATCGAGTTGGCTATATTCTTTTTCGATACGCTTTTTTGATATTTCGCTAAGCTCTTCCTGAAGGATCGTATTTTGGAAGAGGTTTTCTCCAGTTTCTGCGACTGCTTCAAGGTATGTACATGATAATTCTTCTTTTAAAACCATTGCAGTGTTATCAATAACAGTAAATAGTTTTTCAATTGCGGTTAATTGTGCCATGTTTATCTCCTCTTTCGATCTCTGTGCATATCTATTTATTTTAAAAGAAGTTGCAGTATTATTCAACAATGCAAAAAAGAACCCCTAGGTTGGGATTCTTTTTTGACGCTTTCTATTTTACTTAGCTGCCTTTGCTGCTTCTAGGGCTGCTTCATAGTTAGGATGATTTGTTGCTTCACTTACATACTCTGCATATGTTACAGTATCATTACTGTCAACTACGAATACTGCACGAGCTAATAAGCGTAGTTCTTGAATTGCTACTCCAAAAGCTTCTCCAAAAGAAAGATCTCGGTGATCGGATAGTGTTTGAACATTTTCAATACCGTTTGCACCACACCAACGTGCTTGCGCAAATGGCAAATCAACACTTACTGTTAATACTTTAACATTTTCTAAACCAGCTGCTTCTTCATTAAAACGACGAGTTTGTGCATCACATACACCTGTATCTAGTGAAGGTACAACACTGATTAAACGAACAGAACCTTTTGAATCTGCAAGTGTAACTGGTGATAAATCGTTTGCTAAAACAGTAAACTCAGGTGCTTTATCTCCTACTTTTACTTCATTTCCTAATAAAGTCACTGGATTGTTTTTAAATGTGATAGATGCCATTTTACCAAAATCCTCCTTTAAAAAATATGTACAGAATAAATCATATCTTTAATTCCAAAGAATTGCAATTATTTTGAATTAAAAAGAGGTTAACTGTTCCAACAGTTAACCTCTATGGTCTTATATATCAAAATCAGGTTTTTTGTCTTGATTTTGATGATCTTGATTATTTTTTTTTAACATTTGTTGAATCTTATCAACAGCTTGTGGTGCTAGTTCAAGTAGTTTTTCAAATAAGTGAGTACTTTCATCAAGATGAAGCATCTTCACTCCATTTGCACTTACAATTAAAAAGGCGATTGGTGTAATAGAAACTCCACCACCACTTCCTCCACCGAATGGTAGTTTGGATCCTTGCTGCTGTTGTTGTTGGTCTCCGCCTCCACCACTATCTTTTCCACCTTCACCCTGTCCTTGTCCCTTAAACTCGCTACCCCCTGCAGCAAATCCAAAGCCAACTTTCGAAACTGTTAAAATAACACTCCCATCGGGGGTTTCAACAGGGTCACCAATGATTGTATTTACATCAATCATTTGTTTTAAATTTTCCATTGCAGTCTTCATTAAACCCTGTATTGGATGATCAGACATGATAAATCCCTCCAGAACGAACTAAATTGATTTTTTATCCGAATCAGCTTTATTCAGTTTTGAGAGGGATGGTGAATGAAACTTTGGCATACCCCCTCGCCACCTTTTAAACGCTTTTACTCCTGCGACAATAGCATGCCCGATTCGAAAATGAATCATGCATGTAAACCTTGTTTCCGATACAGGCACTTGAAATGATGGAGTTATCGAATAATCTGGATGGGTTTTAAGAGTTAAATAATGACTCATAATCCCGACAAGCGTCCCTTTTAGAGACCATCCAAGACCAGTAATAATACCCGTTTGGGCAGCATCTCCGACACCAATATGAGAATGCCACTCGAATTTTGATACCGAAATTTTCTTTAAAAAATTTCTTAAAATTGGCACCATATCTATGATCTTTTGAAGAATTTTTTTTGCGTCTTGAATATTTTTAATTAAATTATGAATGGAGAATTTATCTTTTTTTCTTTTTTCACCTGTCTGTATATTAGATTGTTGTTCCTTTTTAAACACAATTCCTGGTGTTTCATCGTCAACAGCGACCATTGGTACATTAATGGTATATTTAATAAGACCGAACCAGATGCTAAATCTTATTTTAATATGGTCATCGTCCTGTGAGTGATTTGCTGAAATATAGATAGTTAATCTAGTTATCATGATTAGAAGGATCAAGAGGCATAAAAATAATAAAATGAATAAGAGCCACTTCATGACACTCACACCCTTTCAATGTTTCATTATCACCTATCAGGTAGTAAAAAATACACAAAAAGGGAGTGTTTGGAAATTAACAAAATGTCCAAGTTGACGCTTATTTGCTCGAGTATTATATCCGATAATCGTTAGGAATTATATTCATTTTCCCTAACAAAAAAGTGTGCCCATGATGGACACACTATTTTTGTATATGCGTAACGGTTGTATCTGATAAAAGATCATGAATGCCCTGTTTTTTAGGAAGGAAGGCAACTATGATATATCCTATAAAAAATAATTTTGAAATATATCGACCTATAAACTCCCTAAATAGAACCGTCATCCATGTTAGAGGTTTTTCATTAAGTGAAACAACCTTGATTCCAAATACCATTTTTCCTAGTGTCTGGCCAAAAAACTTTGTCATTAATACAAAGTACACATAAAATACAACGGCTGTTGAAATCGATACTAAACTAAACATGCTACTTTCAGTTAACGGAATATCTAACGCTCTAAATACTGGGTATATTAGAATACGGTTTAGACTGCCAATCACGATAAGATCTACTACATACGCCCAGAAACGCATCCAAAATCCCGCATATCGTAGTTGAGCATCATTAACAGTACGCGTTGGATATTCGTGAGCTCGGTTATCATCTTGTATCCCATCATGTGTAAGATCCATATTCAATTTAATTCCCCCCTGCCTGAGCGTACAAATACATCATTCTAGGTGAATTAGGTTGTGATAATAAATGAACTAACGTAGCCATTTCTAAGTCATCACTAAAGATTTTTTTCGCACTCATTGAAAATAGTGAACCAAAACCAAAATGAGTCGAGTATTCAACAACCTTACTATCTTCAAGGTTGTAATCCTTTTTCATCGCTTCAACTGTATCTTCAAAATAGCCAAGTTCATCAATTAATTGATTTTCTTTTGCTTGTCTACCATCATAAATTCTTCCGTCAGCAATTTTACGAACCTCAGATTCTGACATGTTACGACCTTGGGCTATCACATCCACAAATCCTTGGTACGCATTATCTACCATTGTTTGCATGATTTGTCTCTCTTCATCAGTCATTTCTCGACTTGAAGACATGATATCTTTATATGGCCCGCTTTTAATTGTTTCAAATTTCACGCCATACTTCTCCGCAAGTTCACTATAGTTAATTCCTTGCATAATTACACCTAATGAACCAGTCATTGTATCAGGTGTAGCAAAAATTTTATCCGCCGGAGCAGAGATATAGTAACCGCCTGAAGCTGCCATAGCCCCCATTGACACATAAATCGGTTTTTCTGTTGCTTCTTTTAAATCTGTAAGTTTTTTATGTATTTCGGCACTTTCAACCACACCGCCACCTGGCGAATTCACTTTTAGAATGATCCCCTTAACTGTTTTATCTTCTTCCGCTTTCTTAATCATTTTTAAGAATGCTTGATGATTATATCCAGCTGTTTCGAAGAAAGAAGTCACATTACCAGTATCCTGAATGACTCCATTTACAGATAATACAAGAATCTTATCGGTTCCCGTTCCTTCGATTAACACATTTTCAATATAGTCCTCATTTGGTGTTTTCAAGAGTTCATCAGAAAATGCACTGAAGTTTTTCGAGGCTAGATTTGTTGCAAAATTAAAAAAGACTGAAAATACAAATATGACTGCAGCAATTCCTAGTGCTGCCCACCGTTTCCCATTCATTCTGTTTTCCTCCTATTTTTATGTATGGTAATATCTGATGCAACTTGGCGACTTATGCCCTAATTTTTGGAGCCCACAACTTTAGACACAACGCTATTTCACCTTTAAATATCTAAGACATCGCCAAAGACTTAAACTTTTATTCTACTTAGTCTAGACCAAAGTTGAATAAAGTTTAGAAAGTGTTCAAAAATAAATACGAATTAAAACAAAAATGGTTTCATTTTATTGGTAAACTATTAGTAAGATACATAACAAATTTCATTATAATTCAATTAATCACTTAAATCATATACAGGAGGTTTTTCATTTGCAACGTCGTAATGTCTATTTCTTTTACCGAAAAGAAGAGAAACTCATTGAATATGTAGAAAAATTAAATAAGCTTGCAATGGAACATGATTTTACGATCGTAGAGGACGCTGCAAAAGCAAATGTCATTGTCAGTATTGGCGGAGACGGTACTTTCCTACAAGCAGTGCGCAAAACAAATTTCCGACAAGACTGTCTTTATGTAGGGATTTCAACAACGGGTTCTTTAAACCTTTATTGTGATTTCCATGCAGATGATACGGATAAAATGGTTGAGGCCATGTTGAGTAAAAATATTGAGGTTCGCCGTTATCCAATTTTAGAAGTGAAGATTGATGATTATCCAGCCTATTATTGCTTGAATGAATGCTCAATTCGTTCAGCAATCATTAAGACATTTGTCTTAGAAGTGTATATTGATGATTTACATTTTGAAACCTTCCGCGGGGATGGAATGATTATTTCAACTCCTACTGGCAGTACCGCTTACAATAAATCAGTACGAGGTGCTGTTGTAGATCCTTTACTTCCTTGTATGCAGGTAACCGAACTTGCTTCATTAAATACGAACCAATATCGGACTTTGGATTCCCCATTTATATTAAGTGGCACAAGAAAATTAACATTACGGGATGTTGAAGATGGCAATGATTTCCCTACCATCGGTTTGGATAATGAAGCTTTAAGTATTCGTAATATTAATCAAATTGAAGTTAAGCTAAGTGAGAAAAGAATTAAAACTGTCAAACTAAAGGATAATTCATTCTGGGAAAAGGTAAAGCGGACTTTTTTATAGGAAACACTAATAAAATTTACTTTCCTAGACTCTCTTAAAAACGCTTATCAGACAAGGCTCACAGCTGATCGAAGACGCGAATAGAAGTTACCTTCATGAGCGGACATGTGAGGCTAGCAACGAAGTATGCAAGCGTTTTTCAACAGTCTTTAGACCAAGCAGTAGCTTGGTCTTTTTTATTATCTTTCAAACATAATTTGACCGTTAATAACTGTCTTCACAACATTTGTACTGAGAATATTCTCTTCTTGGATATTGAATATATCTTGATCAAGCACTGTAAAATCAGCTTTATAACCAGGGGTAATTTTCCCCATGTTTTCTTCTTTACCAATCGCATAGGCACTTCCTGTTGTATATAATCGGACTGCCTCGAAAACGGAAATTCTTTGTTCAGGCATGTGTATCTCGTCCCCTTTGGGCTTTCTTCGAGAAACTGCTGCATGAATACCATGAAGTGGATCTATCGGTTCAATTGGGGCATCAGATCCGCCTGCACAATGTAATCCTTCTTGGAGGAGTGTTTTCCATGCATAGCAAAACTTCATATTCAATTCACCAATTCTTTCAACTACCCAAGGAAAATCAGAGACAACAAATCTTGGCTGAATATCAAGGATTACAGGTAATTGTTTCGCACGGTCTATTAACTCTTTTCGTAAAATTTGAGCATGAATGAGGCGATCTCGTTGTTTTGGTAATGGAGGATATTCCTCAATTGCATCTAATGCATATTCAAAAGCAAGGTCACCTATAGCGTGAACCGCAATTGGCATCTTAAAATTTCTAGCTTTTTGAACAAGCCTTTTTAGCTCATCTAACGTATGGATTGCTACACCAGACGTCTCAGGTGAATCATTATACGGATAACTCAGTAAAGCCGTTCGTCCCCCTAGTGAGCCATCGGCAAAAATCTTCATCGCTCCAAACTCGAGATACTCTCCACCTTCACCGTAAGAATAGCCCAAACGATGCATATCCTCAACAACCTCATGATGAACCAAAAGATTTGTTCTAAATTTATACCCATCTTCATTGATTACTTTCTGAAATCCTCGATAAGTCCGAAGAAACCCTCCATAATAATTCAAGTCTTCTGTATGTCCACCAACTAGCCCTTTACTTAGGCAATCTTTAATAGATAAACGCAGGGCATGTTGAAGATACTCCTCTGTAACCTTTGGTATTACTGCTTTAACCAATTCTTGTGCTTGATCTAATAGATACCCTGTGGCACGCCCCTCTGAGTCCCTTACAATAATACCACCTTCAGGGTTTGGCGTATCGTCTGTGATACCTGCCAACTCCAAAGCTTTTGTATTTACAACAACCGCATGGCGACAAATCCTCTTTAACATGAGTGGGTGATTCGGAGAAAGTTCATCCAACTCATAACGGTGAAAAATCTTTCGATCTGGAAGCTGATTTTCATTCCAGCCTTCCCCGATAATCCATTCACCCGCTGGCTTATCCTTTACATAATCATGAATAGCTTCCGATATCTGTTGTGAGGATGTCATCTCTGAAAAATCCAGTTTCATCAGTTTTTCACCATGACCAATGAGGTGCAGATGGCTATCAACAAACCCAGGTAACATGGTATTCCCTTCTAGACTGATCACTTTTTCGATTCGATTTTTATATTGATTTTCAATCTCCTTCTTCAGTCCTGTGGCTACGATCATACCGTCTTCCACAAACACAGCTTCAACCTCATAGTTTTCATGTTCTATTGTATAGATTCGTCCATCTGTCCATAATGTTCCCATCTTCACACCATCCATTTACGCTCATTTTAAGTCCACTTTAACATGAACAAGCAGATAGTAAAAAATAACTACCTGCTTTTGCATACATGGTTATGCTTTTAATTTAGATAATTCTGCTTGTCTAAGCTCAATTCTTCTAATTTTTCCTGATGTTGTTTTAGGAAGATCACTTACAAATTCAATTTTTCTAGGATATTTATACGGAGCCGTAGCTTGTTTTACATGTTCTTGAAGTTCCTTAATTAACTCATCATTTGAAGTTATGCCTTCACGTAAGACAACAAACGCTTTAACGACATTTCCACGAACTTCATCTGGACTAGCGACAACTGCACATTCCTTTACGGACGGATGTTTTACAAGTGCATCTTCTACCTCAAATGGACCAATCGTATAACCAGAGCTAATAATAATATCGTCAGCACGCCCTTCAAACCAGAAATAGCCATCTTCGTCCTTTTTCGCTTTGTCACCTGTAATGTAGTAATCTCCTCTAAATTGCATAGCTGTTCTTTCAGCGTCTTTATAATATTCCTTAAATAGGGCTGGAGTGTCTTTATGTACCCCAATATCCCCCACTTCACCAACTGCGCAAGGCTTACCAAACTCATCGACAATTTCAACATTATTACCAGGTGTAGGTTTACCCATTGAGCCAGGTTTAATCGGCATCCCCTTTAAAACTCCTACCAATAGGGTATTTTCTGTTTGTCCATACCCATCCCGAACCTCAATGTTAAATTCTCGTTTAAAGGTATCAATAACTTCACGATTCAAAGGTTCTCCAGCTGATACAGCACTGTGTAAAGCAGGCAATGTGTATTCTGATAGATTTTCGACCTTTGCCATGAGACGATATTCTGTAGGTGTACAACATAAAACATTTATTTCATATGAACTTAGTAATTGCAGGTATTTAATAGGATCAAATTTACCAAAATAAACAAATCCTGTTGCACCACTTCCTAGTGTAGATAGGAATGGACTCCAAATCCATTTTTGCCAACCTGGTCCAGCTGTTGCCCAAACAATATCTGATTCATTAATGCTTAACCAATATGGGGCTGCCGTTTTTAAATGTGCATATGCCCACCCATGTGTATGAACAACTCCCTTTGGATTCCCAGTTGTTCCAGAAGTATAAGATAAAAAGGCCATATCATCCTTACTAGTCTTCACAATAGCAAGTTCTTCAGATTGTTTCTTCATTTCATCATCTAAAGAAATCCAGCTTTCGGCTTTTCCGCCAACTGTAAATTTGGTTATATGTTCTGTATTATCTATGGTTGAAAATTGTTCGCAATACGGATGATAGCTAATAATAGCTTTTACATCTCCATGTGTAATCCGATACTGAAGATCTTTTGGACGAAGCATCTCAGAACTTGGGATTACTACTAATCCCGCTTTTAATGCTCCTAAATAAACCATGTATGCATCGACTAGACGAGGAATGATGACTAATACTTTATCGCCTTTGCTTAGTCCGCTGTTGATTAGAGTATTTCCAATTCGATTTACATTTTTGAAGAGATCTATGTACGTAATTTCCTCTTTATTCCCCTGTTCATCTTCCCATTTTAAAGCAATTTTATCTGGGTTATTCGTATACTTTTCAATTTCTTGAACCAAGTTATACTGTGCAGGTGCAAGTAAATCTTCTCTTTTCACGACAACTCCTCCTCTTAATTGATATTCTAATTATATAAAAAAGTTTGAACAATTTGGAAGAGGTTTTGTGAATTTTTTATGACCAGCTTATAATATCTGATTTTAAAGTCTGATAGTAATCCCGTCTCTTAATATGAGGTCGCGTAGAAAACCAAATAAGGAAATCAGCAGTATTATAATGATAAATAAAATAAAGGACGAGGTTGCCCCCGTCCTTGTAGCCATTTATTTATTTTTTAGAAGTTACCTCCGCCCATTTGTTGTTGAGCGAAAGATACTAAACGCTTAGTGATTTCTCCACCAACTGATCC
>Ga0079224_100006413_pt1 | contig 15596 bp, 13 predicted proteins | sample Stecom2015_FD_80414 | JGI IMG/M metagenome (GOLD analysis project Ga0079224, IMG submission 80414) | Agricultural soil microbial communities from Utah to study Nitrogen management - Steer compost 2015 | ecosystem: Environmental > Terrestrial > Soil > Agricultural land | place: USA: Utah...
ATTTGTGGGTTTAGCGCTCGATGGGCTGTATTGGGTGTCGCGTCGATGCCGCTGCTTGCGTATTTCCACTTTATTTAGCGTATCGATTTTTGCGATCTTTAGGATTTTCTCGTGTCTTATCCTGCTATTCCTTACCCCGTTTCCTCCTACACCCGCGCTGGCGACTTTGTGGAATTGCTGTCACAGCGCATCGTTATTCTCGACGGTGCGATGGGTACGATGATTCAGCGATATAAGCTTAGCGAAAGCGATTTCCGCGGAGAGCGATTTAAAGATCATCACAAAGACCTGCGTGGTGATAACGAGCTGTTGTCGATCGTACGCCCCGATATTATTGCGGAAATTCACCGTGGATACTTGCAAGCGGGTTCCGACGTCATCTGTACTAACACCTTTGGGGCGACCGTGGTTGCCCAAGGGGATTACGAGCTATTCGATATTGGCTACGAGCTAAACCTAGAGTCAGCCAAAATTGCGCGCCAAGAGTCGGATGCACATTTTGCGTCCACAGGGCATCGTAGTTACGTAGCGGGTGTATTAGGGCCACAGCCTAAAACCGCGTCCATTTCACCCGATGTGAACGATCCGGCAGCACGTAATATTACCTTTGAGCAACTGCGAGAAGCCTACACCGAACAGTTAAATGGCTTAATCGACGGTGAAGTCGATATTATTCTGATCGAAACAATTTTCGATACCTTGAATGCTAAAGCCGCCATTTTCGCGGTAGAAAGCGTTTTTGAAGAGCGCGGCATCCGCTTGCCCGTGATGGTATCCGGAACGGTTACCGATGCGTCAGGCCGAATTTTGTCCGGTCAAACCGTAGAAGCTTTCTGGAACTCAGTGCGTCATGCACGCCCAGTAACGATTGGTTTGAACTGTGCGTTGGGGGCGGCGTTAATGCGTCCTTACATCGCCGAGCTCTCCAAAGTTTGCGATACCTATCTGTGTGTCTACCCGAATGCTGGCTTGCCTAACCCCATGGCAGAAACAGGCTTCGACGAAACGCCGTCTGATACTTCTGGTTTGCTTGAAGAGTTTGCTCGTGCAGGCCTCATTAACATGGTGGGTGGCTGCTGCGGTACGACGCCCGAGCACATTGCGGCCATTGTGAAGCAGGTTAAAAACTTGCCCCGCCGCGAAGTACCGGAAATTCCCGTTAAAACTCGGTTGTCGGGTCTTGAAGCCTTAAACATCGACGAGGAAAGCTTGTTCGTTAACGTAGGTGAGCGTACCAACGTAACGGGCAGTAAAGCCTTTTTGCGCTTGATTCGTGAAGAGCAGTTCGAAGAAGCCTTGTCGGTAGCGCGTCAACAGGTGGAAAATGGTGCGCAAATTATCGATATCAATATGGACGAGGGCATGTTGGATTCCGTGGCCAACATGCACAAATTCCTAAACCTGATTGCTTCCGAGCCCGATATTTCCCGCGTACCGATCATGATTGATAGTTCCAAGTGGGAAGTGATTGAAACGGGCTTGCGTTGCGTTCAAGGTAAAGCCATTGTGAACTCAATCTCGATGAAAGAGGGCGAGGAGGAGTTTCTTAAACATGCTCGTTTGTGTCGCAAGTATGGCGCGGCTGCGGTCGTCATGGCGTTTGACGAAGAAGGGCAGGCCGATAATTTAGAACGACGCATTCAGATTTGCCAACGCGCTTATGACCTGCTGGTCAATGAAGTGGGCTTCCCCCCCGAAGACATTATTTTCGACCCCAACGTTTTTGCCATTGCTACGGGTATCGACGAGCATAACAACTATGCCGTCGATTTTATTGAAAGCGTGAAGTGGATCCGCACGAACTTGCCGCATGCGCGCTTATCGGGTGGTATTTCTAACGTCAGCTTCTCGTTCCGTGGTAATGAAGCCATGCGTGAAGCGATCCATGCGGTATTCTTGTATCACGCGATTCGCGAAGGGCTCACCATGGGTATCGTGAATGCGGGCCAGCTCGGTGTGTATGCCGATATTGATCCGGTTCTACGCGATATGGTGGAAGACGTCGTCTTAAACCGTGAAACCCCTTTAGGTAAAACCGACCCCGATGACGAGCGTAGCTCTACCGAGCGTTTAGTCGAGTTTGCCGAACAGATCAAAGGTAGCGGCGCGAAGCGTGAGGAAGACTTAAGCTGGCGTGAAGCGACGGTACAAGAACGCATTACCCACGCCTTAGTTAACGGTATCACCAGCTTTATTGTTGAGGACACCGAAGAAGTGCGGCAAATCATTGCCGCGGAAGGCGGGCGCCCTATTCAGGTGATTGAGGGCCCGCTGATGGATGGCATGAATGTGGTGGGCGACCTATTTGGTGCGGGGAAAATGTTCTTGCCCCAAGTGGTGAAATCCGCTCGCGTGATGAAGCAAGCGGTGTCTCACTTAATTCCCTTTATTGAAGAAGAGAAACGCCAAATTGAAGCCGCTGGGGGCGATGTGCGCTCTAAGGGCAAAATCGTGATCGCTACCGTTAAGGGCGATGTGCACGACATTGGTAAAAACATTGTCACGGTGGTGCTGCAGTGTAATAACTTCGATGTAGTTAACATGGGCGTAATGGTGCCCTGCGCGCAGATTCTGCAAAAGGCGAAAGACGAAGGCGCCGATATGGTGGGACTGTCGGGCTTAATTACACCTAGCCTTGAGGAAATGGCTTATGTTGCATCGGAAATGCAGCGCGATCCTTACTTCCGCGACAAGCAAATCCCCCTGCTTATTGGTGGTGCCACCACCAGTCGCGTGCACACGGCAGTAAAAATTGCCCCCAATTACGATGGTCCCGTTATTTACGTGCCCGATGCCAGCCGTTCCGTTGGCGTGGCCACGCAGCTAATGTCCGACTCGCGTGATGACTATTTGGCCGAGCTGGCCGATGAATACGAATTGGTGCGTAAACGCCATGCGAATCGTAAAGAAACACCATTGGTCACCCTCGACGAGGCACGTGCAGACGCACCGAAAATCGATTGGGCCAATTACACACCGCCACGGCCTAAGTTTATTGGTCGTCGTACCTTTATTAATTACGACCTAGCAGAAATAGCTAAGTACATCGACTGGACGCCATTCTTTCAAACGTGGAGTCTATTTGGGCGTTATCCTGGCATTCTTGAAGACAAAGTGGTGGGCGAGCAAGCTAAAGCCCTGTTCGCGGAAAGTCAGGAAATGCTCAAGAAAATTATCGAGGGACGCTGGTTGCAAGCCAATGGGGTGGTGGCCTTTTATCCGGCTAATTCGGTTAACGGCGAAGACATTGAAATCTACCGCGATGAGTCGCGCTCGGAAGTGCTGTTTACATGGCGCAACCTACGCCAGCAAACGGTGAAGCGGGCCGGGGTAGACAGTAAGTGCTTAGCCGATTACATCGCACCCAAAGAAACCGGCATCATGGACTACATTGGTTTGTTCGCGGTAACGGGTGGCTTGAACATTGAAAAGCATTCCGAGCGCTTTCAAGCGGCCGGCGACGATTATTCCGACATTATGCTTAAAGCCTTGGGTGATCGATTTGCTGAAGGCTTTGCGGAATGCTTACACGCTCGCGTACGTACCGATCTGTGGGGTTATGTGCCCGAGGAAAACTTGGATAATGAAGCCTTGATCGATGAAAAGTACCAAGGTATTCGCCCAGCTCCTGGTTATCCAGCTTGCCCCGAGCACGTGGTGAAAGCCGATATGTTCGAGGTGTTGCAGTGCGACGAAATTGATATGCAATTAACCGATGGCTTTGCCATGTATCCCGCGTCAAGCGTTTCGGGCTTTTACTTTAGTCACCCGCAATCGCAGTACTTTAATGTGGGCCATATTGGTGAAGATCAGCTGCGCGATTACATTCAACGCTCAGGACGTGATGAAGAGGATGTAAAACGTAGCTTAGCGGGTTCATTACGAGGCTAGCTTATGGCCGAATCCAAGCCACCTGCGTCCAATAAGTTGTCAACCGCGGCCCGGCGACGTCGGGCCTTGGGCGATTTTTTACGCAGTGCCCGCGAGCGTACTTTGCCGCAAAGCTTGGGTTTACCCGTTGGGGCAAGGCGACGTACCCCAGGGTTGCGTCGCGAAGAAGTGGCACAGCTGTGCGACATTAGTGTTACGTGGTACACCTGGATTGAGCAGGGGCGTGACATTGCGATCTCGCCAGCGGTGTGCGCACGCTTGGCCGATACCCTACGTTTAGGGCGGGCCGAGCGACACTATTTGTTCGAGCTGGCCGAGGTGGCAGACCCTGACCATATCGACATGAACGCCGAACTGCCGCCCGGATTGGCCAGTTGCGTAGATAGCATTACGTCGCCTGCCTATATTTTGGATCGGACGTGGAATGTGTTGGCACGCAATGCGGCCTTGTTGCGGCTGTTTGACGGCTGGCCCGATCGTTCGTCCGAGCCCAATTTACTGCGCTATATCTTTTTGGATCCAGCGGCCCGTTCTTTAGTGGTGGGTTGGGACGAGCGTGCTACCCGCGTAGTCAGTGAGTTTCGTGCAGACATTGGCGTTCACGCCGGAGAGCCGGAGTTAAACGCATTGCTCGAAGAACTGCTTAGCCAAAGCCCAATTTTTGCGCAATGGTGGGGAAAGCAAACGGTAGTAGAGCGTGAGGGCGGTTTGCGTAGTTTCAATCATCCGCAAGATGGAACGCTGCATTTTCAGCAGTTCACCTTTAGGCTTGCAGTCAGACCTGACTGCAAGTTGGTGATGCTGATTCCCGGTGAAGCTTAGGCTTTTTTCATAAACTCCGACTTCAGTTCGTACGGAGTACCGTCAATTCTGCAACCAATATCGTGATCGCCGGGTAGAAGTCGAATGCTACGTACCTTGGTGCCCTTCTTTAAGGTGGTTGACGAGCCTTTAACACGTAGGTCTTTAATTAAATAAACGTCGTCACCATCGGCTAAGGGCGTACCGTGTGCGTCCTTTACAACTAACTGATCGTCATCTTCTTCTGTGGCTTCGGCCTGCACGGGCCATTCGTGCATGCAGTCTGGGCAAATAAATTGCTCACCATCTTGGTAGGTGTGTTCTTTTTGGCAGGCGGGACAGGCGGGTGGGTTATGCATGATGTATCCTGAAGATTCGTGTTTTTATAATAAAAATAAGACTTTTTACGTGAAATTGCTGAAAAATAACGAAAATACTACCACGTAATGCATGCCTTTGCTGGCGCGGGGGGGCAGCATCACTTCGGCGCCTGTAGAGCAGAGCCTGCATCGGGGCTGAGGCGAGCAAAAGAGATACTCGATAAAGTAGTAAGCAGCCCGATCACCATAAAACCCCAAAACAAGTCGGTGGTGGTCACAACGTCTCCGCCACGCCAATGCATACTAAGGTTAAGGGTAACGGCGGCGCACGCGACCCCAATACTGATACCCAACTGTTGTGCCATGGATGCAAAGGTACTGGCACGGCTCATGGCAGCAGCATCCATATCGGCATAACTTAGGGTGTTAACCGCGGTAAATTGCAACGAGCGGAAAATACCCCCTAAACCCAAAATTAAGGACATCCACCATAAAGGGGTGTTGATGTCGAACCAGGCGCAAAAAATAATGAATAAACCCGTAAAAATCGCGTTATAGGTGAGTACATTGCGATACCCAAAGCGACGAATAATGGATGGTGCCATGGGTTTCATGAGCAACGCGCCAATAGCAGTAGTGAAGGTGACCAAGCCCGCGGCAAAAGCACTCATGCCAAAACCAACTTGTAGCAAAATTGCCAACATAAAAGGAACGGCACCCAACGACAGACGACACAGGTTGCCCCCAAGTACCGAAATAGCAAAGCTACGTGTTTTTAGTAACGAGAGGTCGATAATGGGGTTGGCTGCACGACGCGCATACCAGATGTAGCTTAAGCCGCTAAGCATTCCTATAGTGAATAGCGTGGCTAACACATTGAGGGGCATGCTGGGATGTCCGATGGACTCGAAGCTAATGACTAAGGTCGATAAGGCAATACTGCTAAGCAAAAAGCCAATCCAGTCGAGTGGCTGGGAGTGGGTCGGAAAATCGTGGCGTATATATTTAAGTACTAACACTACGCCCAGTATGCCCACGGGGATATTCATTAAGAAAATCCAGTGCCAGCTAGCGTAGGTGACTAAGAAGCCACCCACGGGAGGCCCTAAAATGGGTCCAAACAAAGCGGGTAGGGTCAGCACTGACATCGCCCGTAATAAGGCGGTTTTGGGTACGCGGCGTAGTAAAATAATACGGCCCACTGGCACCATCATGGCGCCCGCTAAGCCTTGCACCACCCGAGCGGCAATCAACTGTTCCAGTGTTTGCGAGGCAGCACACGCTACAGAGCTTAAACTGAAGGTGATAATAGCCAGCAAAAATATACGTCGCGCGCCAAAGCGATCGGCTGCCCAGCCACTAATGGGCACGAACACGGCAACAGCCAGTAAATAGCTGGTAATAATCGCGTTCATGCGTATTACGCTGGTGTTTAGGTCAGCCGCCATGGTGGGCAGTGCAGTAGCCACCACGGTAGCATCCAGCATTTGCATGAATAACGCGCAGCCTACAATGTAGGGGATCAGGCGTATGGCACGTTGTTCTGTTTTGGATAAGGCAGGTTCTGCCGCGACGTTGTCACGTTTAGGGTTTATTGACATGCCTTACTCTGTTTATGAGCCGTATTGAAGTACACTCTAAGCTTGCTTGTGTAAACGCGTTATTTCTCTCATATAGTCATTATGGCAAAAAATTTCGAATCCGAGATTACTCAATTTCTCAAGAGCTACAAAAAGCAAAATCCAGACACTGAAGTGCGTCAGCGTGAAGGTCGTGGTCGCTTATGGGATAAACACATTGATCCCGAGCTACAAGAGGGGTATCGCGCAGCTCGCGTTCCTCAACCTCCTTATGTGTATTACGAAAACAAATAAGTTGGACTAATGCCTGAGGCAACGGTGGATGGCATGGTAAACAATCTTGCCGTGTCGGATGAAGTGGTCCTCGAATCTGATTCCATAGCATTGGCTCGCCTGTATGGCGAGCCTTTGTTCGCCATCCCGCAAGATCTCTACATCCCCCCAGATGCCTTAGAGGTTTTCCTTGAAACCTTCGAGGGGCCTTTAGACTTACTGCTTTATCTCATACGCAAACAGAACTTTAATGTGCTGGATATACCCATGGCGCAAGTCACGGGGCAGTATTTAGCGTATGTCGAAGAAATTCGGCGCACGAATCTCGAGCTGGCGGGCGAATACTTGTTAATGGCCGCTGTGTTAATCGAGATTAAGTCCAGAATGTTGTTGCCCGTTAAAAAGGCCGATACCGATGAAGAGGTTGAGGACCCGCGGGCTGAACTGGTGCGGCGCTTGCTAGAATACGAAAAAATGAAGTTGGCTGCGCAGCAGCTAGACGCCATTCCGCGTATGGGTCGCGATTTTCAACGGACGCGGGCGTACTTGGATGTGCAAGTAGAGCAGTTATTGCCCGAAGTAAGTCCCAACGATTTACGTGACGCATGGCGTGAGATCGTACGACGAGCGCAATTGAATCGTAGTCATACGATTACGCGCGAACAGTTGTCAGTGCGTGATCACATGAGTCAGATTTTGCGGCGTCTTAACGATGTCCAGTTTCTGGAGTTTCGCGAGCTTTTTACCCAGCAGCTTGACGAGGGGGGCGGGGTCCCCGTGGTGGTCGTGCATTTTCTTGCCATGTTAGAGCTGGTGCGCGAATCCTTATTACAGATTACACAGGCAGAGCCTTATGCGCCTATCTATGTAAGGCTAGCCTTTGTTCGCACTACCGATGATGCGGCCTAGTGGTCGCAGAGTGGGTATCGGAGTTTTTTTGTGAAAGTTGTACATACCATTCAAGAATTACGTGATCAGCTGAGCGGTCAAAATCGAGTTGCTTTTGTGCCCACCATGGGCAATTTGCATGAAGGCCATTTATCACTTATGCGCATGGCGCGCCAACATGGTGATCCCGTTGTGGCCAGTATTTTTGTGAATCCGCTGCAGTTTGGCCCGAATGAGGACTTCGACCAATACCCTCGAACGTTGCAAAAAGACATCGAAAAGCTGGAAGCGGCCCGTGATGTGTATGTTTTATTTGCGCCCTCTGAAAAAGAAATGTATCCCGAACCGCAAAGTTTTAGGGTTCAACCGCCTGACGACTTAGGGGACATTTTAGAAGGTGAGTTTCGGCCAGGTTTTTTTGATGGCGTTAGTACCGTCGTACTGAAACTATTTTCCTGTGTTCAGCCTCGGGTTGCGGTGTTTGGGAAAAAAGATTACCAGCAATTAATGGTCATTCGTAATATGTGTAGGCAGTTCCAATTGCCGGTTGAGATCTTGGCCCACGAGACCGTACGCGAAGAAAATGGCTTAGCAATGTCCTCGCGAAATCGCTACCTTAACGAGGCGCAACGCGCCCAAGCACCGCAGTTATACGCTTGTTTGCAAAACGTCAAAGCGCAAGTGAAAGCGGGTGCTACCAACGTAGGCGAAATCGAAGCGCAAGCTATTAAGCAGTTGCAGCAACTGGGTTGGCAAGTTGATTATTTAGCCTTACGCCGTCAGCGTGATCTGCTTACGCCTAATGTCGAGGAAATGGCTGCAGGTGAGCCTTTGGTGGTGTTGGCAGCAGCTAAATTAGGTGATACCCGTCTGATTGATAACTTAGAAATTTAAAGTAATTTTTATTCGCTAAAGTGACCTTTTTTTAGCCAATAGGCCACATGCAGATTACTTAAATTAGCGTATAGACGTAACGAAAGATGTTGGAAACAATGCAGTTTTTTCAAAGGAAAACTGTATGTCTATTTATTCTGTTCAATTAATCAATTTTCTGCTTGCACAACTTTCTCCTCGTGAACGCGAAGTAAAACGTCTTATTGCTCAGGGCTATGCCAACAAAGCCATTGCGGCAGAGCTCACTATTTCGCAACGTACGGTTGAAGCGCATCGTTCCAACATTTTTCGTAAGCTTGGCGTGCGTAATGCGGTGGAGTTAGTCAATGTATTGTCGACGAGCTCTACCCAAGCCCCGTTGATGGCCGAGCCTATTCAACAGTCTGTAGATGTCGAGCCTGAAGGCAATATTCACTGTGCAGCAGGCAACGATACGGGTTCGTTGGAAGGGGCAGCGTTGGAAAAAGAAAAATCCGCTAATGAAGCGGATTCAGAAGAAAGCCCCGATTAAAGAGCTTTCCATCATGCGGACGATATGCCTCGGCTTTAGTTAGTTTGGCACACCGGTGCTGGTGTGTTGTCGAGTTCAGGAATGGCTTCAATAATGGCCTGTTGGCGCAAATAGGTATCTAACGTTGGCCGTACCTGATTAAACGAATGCACGCGCAATTGCTGCGCGTTTACAAAACTAAGTTCTGCAACGCTAACCCCTTCACTACTTTGCAAAATAATACGGGTCGGCTCGGTGCCTACCGGGTACCAGCAACCAGTGAAGTGGTGCGTAGCGGCCGAGGCATCCACCGCTTCCAGTTTCATGCGCCATACGCCAGAAGGAGCGGTCGTAAGGGTGGTGCGCTGGGGCACACACAAGCTGTTAGAGCTAGGGCAGGTGATTGTGCCTAAAAAAGTTTGAGGCTCAATCAATTCACGCACTTGTCTGGCTTCAATGATCGCCTGATCTACTGTTTGTTCGGCCTCGACTTGTGCATTGTCACCAAACCCCATTTGTATCTGAGACGTGGCTCTGGCGTGCTCACGTCCACGTGCTTTGTTTTGTGCGTCGCTTAGTGTCGAGTCGCGAGCGATATTGCTGTCGCTTGATGAGACGGGTTGCTGTGCACAGCCGGCTGCCAGTATCCCCAGCATAAGTGCTGTAGTTGTCGCAAGCGAACGAGGCGAGATGAGTTTGGCGATAGGCATGATGTTTTCCTAAGCGAAGTGAACGGATACAGGCGTTCGAACAGACAGAGATAAAAAAGAATTATAGGCGTTTAACCATAGGGTAGCGTAACTATGCTGTATCTGGTGTGTTTGGCTTATGTAACAACTGTTTTTTTGGTGGCAAAGCGTTGTGCGGGTTGGTATGAACTGCTGCTGCAACGAGGTGCTGCAGCCGATCGGCGCACGTTCTGGCAAGCATTACGATTGGGGGTTCGTAGCCGCCCGCCCTACAGGGGGCAGAGTACCGACGAGCCTCCGTGGTCGCAGCGACTGTTGCTTTGTCTTAGCGTGTCGATGGCGGTGACACTGATCGGCTTTTATGTTTATCTGAGTGCGGTGCCTAGTTATGTTTTTCCTAGTGCGTTGAGTGGCTTGCGACTGCTCTGGGAGTTGATACTGATTGCAGCGCTGGTGATGTTGGCGTGGATCGATCTGCGCACCCGTTTATTACCGGATGCTGTATGTCTGCCGCTGTTAACGATAGCGTTAGGGCTAGGTGTACTGGCTCCGGATGTGTTTAGGTTTAATTCGATTAGTCTGGTGGCCTTAGTCGCCGTAGCCGCTGTTGCTGTGTATGGCCTTGGCTATTATGTGGCCAAGACTCCGGTTATTGGTTTAGGTGATATCAAGTTATATGTGGCTCTGGCGGCGTGTCTACCCACGCTTACAGCAGTGCTGCAGCTGTATGTGGTGGCCGGTGCGCTATGCTGGATAACACAGCTACTTTGGCAGCGCCGTTGGTTGCCGCAGGGTAGTTGTGCTTTTGGGCCGTATCTGATTATTGGCTATCTGGTCGCCAATTGGCCTTTTCCTGCGTTACAGTTAGGGTTTACAGGCGCTTTTTATTAATGCTCTCGCATGCTTAAAATCGGACTCACCGGCGGTATTGGATCAGGTAAATCTCAGGTTGCTCAGTATTTTGAGCAATGGGGGGCTACCGTGGTCGATACAGACCTTATCGCGCACCAACTAAGCGCTCCGGGTGGTTTAGCCATCAATGCTATACAGCAAAGCTTTGGTGCCGAGTTTATTTCCCCTGAGGGGGCGATGGATCGCGTTAAAATGCGAGAGTATGTCTTTGCGCAGCCGGAACAGCGTCAACGGCTTGAGGCAATTCTTCATCCCTTGATTCTTCAGGTTACAAAACGCCAAATTAACGAGGCGCAGGGATGCTATGTTGTGGTGGTTGTGCCGTTACTCGTCGAAACTGGGCATTGGTTGCAGCGGGTCGACCGTGTTTGCGTTGTGGATTGCGATTCGGCGACTCAAATACAGCGGGTACAGGCGCGTAGTCGGCTGACGGTTGAGGCTATTGAGCGTATTATGAATGCACAGGCGACCCGCCAGCAACGATTAGCGGCGGCTGATGACATTATTCTTAACGATGCAGCAACCAGTTTGGCGACGTTAGAAGAACGGGCTTGGAAATGTCATTCATATTGGCAAAAATTGGCTGCAGTTCCAGCCTAAATGAAGCTTTTTGTACTGCTATACGAACACTTTAAGGTTTATATCGCGTGATCCTCTACGAATACCCTTGCAATGAACGCGTACGTGCCTTTCTGCGGGTAGAGCATTTATTTGATCGGCTGTTTTATTTCACCCAAGGCAGCGATCCTTTATTGCATCAGGTCGCAGTTAGCACCTTGTTTGAGCTGCTGGAACTGTGTGAGCGCTCCGATATTCGGGGGATGGTTCTACAAGACATGGAGCGTCAACGAGTGGCGCTAACAGCGTTGCGCGAGCACCCGAATGTGGCGGGGCAACGCTTAGACTCCATGCTTCAAGAGATGCAAGAGGTGGTTAGCGAGTTGGCGGCACAAGGGAAAATTGGCCAGTCGCTACGCGATAACGAATGGTTATCTAGTTTGCGGGGCCGCTTGGCAATACCTGGGGGCACGTCGCAGGTTGATATTCCTTCGTACTTTACATGGCAGTTAAAATCCGAGCACACGCGCCGAGCGAATATCGAACAGTGGACGCAGCCTTTTTTGCCACTGCATCGTGCTCTGCGCTTGATTCTTGGTATGCTGCGTAGTGCAGGCGATGTCGTGGATCATGTGGCGCATGAAGGTAACTATCAGGAAATGCTAAGCGGTAAATCGTTCCAGTTACTGCGTGTTTGGGTGGCCGCAGGCGAGGGTGTGTTTCCCGAGATGAGCGCCAACAAATACGTAATTTGGGTGCGTTTCGCCTTGCAAGATAATGAAAACAAGCCTCTTTCCGTATCCAAAGACATACCGTTTAAGCTGGCGCGCTGCAATATCGGCTAAGCAGAACTTTATACATATTACGTATGTCCGAGCGGTGAGTGCCCTTGATGCGTGGTAGGGCGATTGCCTGCGTGTGCACGCCTACTTAATTGCTGCACATTTTGCGAATAAAATTCCACACATCAATTTTCTGAATACCGAAACTTTATTGCTGGAGAACACAGCATGGCTGTATCCAAGCCTCGGCCAAGACTGAGGTCAACAAAAATTGTGTGGTATGCAATAGGTGTCATAGTCGTGTTAGGGCTAGGGTATTGGTGGTTCGCAGGTACTCAAGACGCACAAAATGGCCTAGGCCCAGACCAACGTATGGCAGCGATGCGTGGCATGAAAACTCCTGTGCGGGTTGAAGCAGCGAAAGCGGGCAGTGTGTCACAGCGCATTAATGCGATTGGCACGGTACAGGCCTTTAACACGGTTACGGTGCGTAGCCGCGTGGAAGGCGAGTTAGTGCGTATCAATTTTGAAGAGGGTCAATTGGTTCAGGCTGGCGATGTACTGGCCGAAGTCGACCCACGTCCATATCAAGTTCGACTCGACCAAGCGTCAGGCCAGCTTAAACAAATCGAAGCACAACTTAAAATCGCTCAAACCGATTTACAGCGCTATCGCCGTCTGCGTGATCAAAACTCCATTGCGACCCAACAGGTGGAAGCACAAGAAGCATTGGTTGAGCAGCTTAAAGGCAGTGTCCAAGCCAGCCAAGCCGCTGTGGATGATGCACGGCTTCAATTGGAATACACCAAAATAACCGCGCCCATTACAGGCCGCTTAGGGTTGCGCAGTTTGGATGTAGGAAATTTGGTGTCCGCAGCAAATACTGATGGCTTAGTCGTTATCACCCAAACGCAACCGATTGCGGTTAGCTTTTCATTACCTCAGCACGATTTATATGAAGTGTTTGAGCGTATGCAAGTAGAGTCCACCTTATCGGTCAATGTGAAAAACCGCGAGGGCAGTGCCATTGCTGCGGGCGAACTACTAGCTGTCGATAACCAAATCGACTTAGACACCGGAACGGTTCGCATGAAGGCCAGTTTCCCCAACACCAATAACCGTCTGTTCCCTAATCAGTTCGTGAACGTTAGCGTGTTAATGGGCGAGCAAACCGGTATGGTGGTTCCGGCTCATGCGGTGCAAACCGGCTCTATTGGCACCTACGTGTATGTAGTGGTTGACCGACAGCAAGTGGCGGTGCGTCAGGTACAGGTAGGCACTTCAAGTGGTGGGCAAACGGTTATTGTGGAAGGCCTACAGGAAGGCGAGTTGGTGGTTACCGATGGCACAGACCGCTTGCGTGATGGAGCACCGGTTGAAGTCATTGGCAGTGAGACCTCTGGGGCAGGGGCTGCGGCTGCGATCGCGGAAGGGGCTGCAGCGCCAGTAACAGAAGGGCGCCGACCTCGACCCGAAGGTGCACGCAATCGTCCAGCATCGCCTCCCTCTCCTTAAGGGGCTAGGGTGAACTTTTCCCGTCTTTTCATTTATCGCCCAGTCGCCACCACGCTGGCCATGGTGGCGTTACTCCTCGCCGGGTTGCTGGGGTATAAGGCGTTGCCTGTTTCGGCGTTGCCGCAAGTTGATTACCCAACGATTCAGGTGGTTACGCTGTATCCAGGCGCTAGCCCCGAGGTAATGGCCGCATTGGTTACCTCGCCTTTAGAGCGGCAATTTGGGCAAATGTCGGGCTTGGCGCAAATGAGCTCCACCAGTTCGGGTGGCGCCTCCCGTATTACCTTGCAATTTGACCTCGAGCTGCCCTTAGACGTGGCCGAACAAGAAGTGCAAGCGGCTATTAACGCTGCATCGAATTTACTGCCGTCCGACTTGCCGTCACCTCCCTTATATAACAAGGTCAACCCAGCTGATACGCCGGTGCTAAGTCTGGCGATTACCTCGCCCACCCTGCCCTTAACGGAAGTACGTGACCTTATTGATTTGCGGGTGGCGCAAAAGCTGTCGCAAATTAGTGGGGTAGGTCTCGTCAGTATTTCGGGCGGTCAGCGGCCTGCGGTGCGTTTGCAAGTTAATCCCGAGGCCTTGGCTGCACACCAGTTAAGTATGAGCAATGTGCGTCAGGCCGTAACAGCGGCAAACGTGAATCAGCCTAAGGGAAATTTAGATGGCCCGTTGCGCTCCACCACGATTAGCGCAAATGAGCAGTTGCGTTCTGCTGCTGATTACGAACGTCTCATTTTAAGTAGCACCGATGATGCGGTGTTGCGCTTAGGCGATGTGGCTACGGTGGTGCACGATGCCGAGGACATTCGTCAGGCTGCGTGGTTTAACGGCTCGCAAGCTATTTTGCTTAATGTGCAGCGACAACCTGGTGCAAACGTGATTGCGGTGGTTGATCGCATTATTGCCGAACTACCCGCTTTGCAGCAGTCCTTGCCGGTGGGCGTAGACGTGACCATCGCAACGGATCGTACACACACTATTCGTGATTCCATCCGCCATGTGCAGCAAGAAATGTTCATTGCGATTGGGCTGGTGGTGCTGGTTACCTTCGTGTTCTTGCGTACATGGACGGCGACGTTAATTCCGAGCGTGGTGGTGCCTTTGTCGTTGGCAGGTACCTTTGGTGTGATGTTGTTGTTAGGGTTTAGTGTTAATAATTTGACGCTGATGGCCCTGACTATTGCTACTGGCTTTGTGGTTGACGATGCCATCGTCATGATCGAGAACATTGCTCGTCATCTGGAAAAGGGCGATTCTCCCTTTAAAGCGGCTCTTAAAGGTGCGTCGCAAATCACCTTTACCCTGATTTCGCTTACGGTGTCATTAATTGCGGTGCTCATTCCGCTACTCTTCATGAGCGATGTGATCGGTCGCTTATTCCGTGAGTTCGCCAGCACCTTGGCGGTTGCCATTTTGCTTTCGCTGTTCATCTCATTAACCTTGACGCCCATGATGTGCGCTCGTTTGTTACGGGCACCTGAGCAGGAAGGAACGCGTGTGGCTAAAACAGGCTGGGCTGGGGTGCAGCAGCGCTTCACCCAGCGGATGGAGCAATGGATGCAGGCAGTGATCTCGGGGTACGATCGCGGTCTGAAATGGGTGTTACGCCATCAGCCCCTAACCTTGTTGGTGGCAGTGGGTACTTTGTTGCTCACTGCACTGCTTTATGTGGCTGTACCCAAAGGTTTTTTCCCGCCACAAGATACCGGCATTATTCAGGTTATTACCGAGGGGCCGCAGCGGGCGTCGTTTAGCGCCATTAGCCGTATACAAGAGCAGGTCGCCGAGCAAATACTGCAAGACCCTGATGTGCAAAGTGTCAGTGCGTTTGTTGGGGTGGATGGTAACAATCCCACCTTGAATACCGGTCGCATGCAAGTTAGTTTGCTGGAACAAGGGCAACGAAGCCGGGGTGCCAGTGCAATTATCGACGACTTGGAAACAAAGTTTGCCAACGAGCCGGGTGTGTCGGTGTATTTGCAGTCGGTGCAAGA
>Ga0079224_100006415_pt1 | contig 15594 bp, 13 predicted proteins | sample Stecom2015_FD_80414 | JGI IMG/M metagenome (GOLD analysis project Ga0079224, IMG submission 80414) | Agricultural soil microbial communities from Utah to study Nitrogen management - Steer compost 2015 | ecosystem: Environmental > Terrestrial > Soil > Agricultural land | place: USA: Utah...
AAGCCCCCCGCACTGCGGGCACGCCCCCTCCGAATTGAAGCTGAACAGCGCCTTGCTCACGTGGTTGGATCGGGCAAACAGGTCCCGAATCACGTCCATCATGCCGGTGTAGGTCGCCGGGATGGATCGGGTCGATGTCCTGATCGGAGCCTGATCGACCACAATGGCCTGTGGGTATTCATCCAGAAAGACTTCGACCAGCGTACTTTTGCCCGCCCCGGCGACGCCGGTCACCGCGACCAGCACGCCCATTGGAAAATCGACTGTGATGTTCTGCAGGTTGTGCCGGGATGCATTCTGCACCGTCAGCCAGCCCGTTGGCTGCCGGAAGCTGGCCTTCATGGACATTCTGTGGCTGAGATGCCGGCCAGTCAGCGTATCTGTCTCATATAATCCCGCCACCGTCCCCTGATAGACGACCTCGCCGCCGCTGTCGCCAGCGCCCGGCCCAATATCAATGACGTGATCCGCGATGTTAATCACATCGGGGTCGTGTTCCACAACGAGCACAGTATTGCCCTGATCCCGGAGTTTGCGCAGCAGGTCGTTCATGCCGTGCACATCGCGCGGGTGCAGCCCGATGGTTGGCTCATCGAAGATGTAGATCAGGTCGCACAGGCTGCTGCCCAGAATCCGCACCATTTTGATGCGCTGCGCTTCGCCGCCGGACAGAGTCATCGTTTCCCGATCCAGGGTGAGATAACCAAGCCCAATGGAAATAAGGTTTTGCAAACCATCGACCAGAGAGGACACTATAGGCGCGGCGACCGGTTCCTGAATGGCGGATACCACGTCGACAAGCTGGTTGGCCTCCATTGCCGCCATCTCCGCGATGTTATACCCATTGACCCTGCTGCTGAGGGCCTGCTGGTTGAGGCGCGCCCCGCCGCACAACGGGCAAACCTGATGCGATGTCATCCGATCAATGGCGGCGCGGGTGTCGTCGCTCAGCGAACTGGTATCCCGCCGGATGTAACGCCGGATGAACGTAGGTTCCAGCCCTTCGTATTTGCGTCTGATCGTGCCGGCGCTGGTCGCAACCTCGGCCATCGATTCGCCATTGAGCAGCAGCGACCATTCGGCTTCGCTGTAATCTGCCAGTTTCTTGTCGCCGTCAAACAGGCCCGCCTCAGCATACCGCTGCCACTCATAATTCAGCGGGGCAAAGCGGATCGCGCCTTGGTTGAGCGATTTGCTGGCATCGAGCAGCCTTTCCAGATCGAGAACCAGCTTTTTGCCAAGCCCTTCGCATTCCGGGCACATGCCTTCGGGTTCGTTAAACGAAAAGGCGTTGGAATAGCCCACATAAGGCTTGCCAATGCGCGAATACAGCAGCCGCAGCACACCATACAGATCGGTGATCGTGCCCACCGTCGAGCGCGAATTGCCCCTGATCTGCTGCTGGTTGATGACCACAGCGGCGGACAGATTTTCGATGGCATCTGCATCAGGCCGGCCGGCCAGCGGCAGGTAGTTGGTCACCGTCGCGTGAAGCTGGCGCTGCGACTCGGCGGCGATAGTATCAAAGACGAGGGACGATTTACCCGCGCCGGAAACGCCGGTAAAGACCGTGAGCTTGTGTTTCGGTATCTTGAGCGAGATGTTCTTCAGATTGTTCTCGCGAGCGCCGGTAATTTTGATGTAGTTTCGCATGGTGTCATTTCTCCTCAGTGCGCAGCGTTCAGTTTCCAGTTTACAACCCTGGTGTGCAGGTGGAGACTTTGCGCCAGATGCGGGATAATATGGCCAATGTGCGAGGTGATCTGATGGCGGGTTATCTGAAAACATCCGATATTGCGAAAGCTGTCGGCGTGCATGTCAACACAGTACGCCTGTACGAAGCGCGGGGTTATTTATCGCCGGTGTCGCGCACCCCGTCGGGTTATCGCCGCTTTACACCCACCCATCTGGAGCAGATGCGACTGGCTCATCTCGCGCTGCGGGGGCCGCACACCGGCGGCCGGCAGGTTGCGCTGGAACTGGTCAAATGCGCGGCTGATGGCGATCTGGGCATGGCGATGGAACTGGCGTACACGTATCTTACCAACGTGCGCACGGAACGCACCCATGCGGAAGCGGCTGTCGAGTTCCTCGAACGCTGGGCGCAGGGCCAAACACTGGATACAACCCGCCACACCCTGAGCATCGGTCAGGCTGCCCGGCATCTTGGCGTTTCCGTAGACCAACTGCGCAACTGGGATCGCAACGGCCTGCTGAACGTCCCCCGCGACCCCAAAACCAATTACCGCCTGTACAGCGCCGTCGAACTTGGCCGCCTGCGCGTCATACGGATGCTGCGCCGATCCGGTTATAGTGTGATGGCAATTCTGCGGATGCTGCGGCGGTTCGATGCCGGCGAAACCGAACAACTGCGGGAGGCGCTGGACACACCCGGCATGAATGAGGATTTTACAACTGTAGCTGATCGCTGGATCACGACGCTGACAAAGGATGAGGAACGCGCCCGCGCACTAATCCGGCAAATCACTGTGATGATTAATGCCGCAGCCGGGCAGTGAATCGCTGCGGAGAGGGTGGGATTCGAACCCACGGTACCCATAAGGATACACCTGTTTTCGAGACAGGCCCAATCGTCCGCTCTGGCACCTCTCCAGTGGTGCATGAATGATACCCGAATTTAGTGACCTGACAAGGGACAACCCCGCGCCAGCGCCGGCAATCAAACCGCGCGACCAGTCCGCTCAGCAGCCATAAATGAGCCTTCCGGGCCAGAGGCGTACTGCGCAGGAAACCGCCGACCCGCCAGCAATCCATCTCCTGCCGAAAAGGGCGCAGCCTGTCCATTCCCCAGCACTTCCCCTGCACTCATTGGAGCACGTTACTTCTGTCCTTCGGCCCGCAGCCGGCGGAAAAAAGCGCGGATTTGTTCCGCCGCCGCCTCAGCCAGCAGGCCAGCCTCAACCTCAACGCGGTGATTGAGCGCCTCGTGCTGCAAGATATTCAGCACACTGCCGCCGGCGCCGGCTTTGGGATCAGGCGCGGCGTAGACCAGTCTGGGCAGCCGGGCCAGCACCATCGCCCCGGCACACATGGCGCAGGGTTCCAGCGTGCAGTAGAGCGTCACGCCTTCCAGCCGCCAGTGACCAATGTGCTGCGCGGCCTGCCGGATAGCGATCATCTCGGCGTGGGCAGTGGGGTCCTGATCGGCTTCGCGCCGGTTATAGCCCGCGCCGATCACCTGACCGTCCAGCACCGCCACCGCGCCGATGGGCACATCGCCGCTTGCCAGCGCCTTCTCAGCCTCCCCCAACGCGAGGCGCATCCATACCTGGTCATCCATTATTCTGCTGTACGCGCAATTAAATCCGCTGTGGGCACAAGCGCCAGATCGACCTCGCCGCGCACGGTGGTGGTGAACACGACGAACTGATCGTCACCCACAAAGCGCGGGTGCGGGTCGATGTGGTAGCGCGCCCCCACCAGCCCCGGCATCTCCGGGTTATCGACCACGCGCACGTGCTGGCCGGTCTCGCGGTTGAGAAACTGCACCGTCGATGGACAGCCCCGGTAAAACTGCGTAGTGGTATCACCGATCAGGTATCTGCCGCTGCGGTGATTGTGCGAATGCCACGCGCCCGCCGGCCAGCCGGTGTCTTCTACCGCCTGCGTGGCGATGTTCACGCGCCACGTGCCCTGCTTGCCTTTGACGCACCACACATGCTGCCCATCGGCATCCCACCATTCATGAGTCACGACGGTGGGCGTATCGAAAACCGGGCGCGGTGCTTCACCCCGGCGGATCAGCCACATACGGTCTTCAATGCGGAAGCGCAGGCCTGTGATCGGGTCGGGATGATTCTCCTGCGAGAACAGCACCAGATCAGGATCGGTAGGGCTGAACTGAGCGTGATTGTAGTTGCGATCAAAGCGATGCCAGAAGGTATACGCGCCGTTTTCAACCGACATCGAGCCGAACACAACCTGCAAGCCGAACGCTGCATCGACAAAAAATTCCCGGCCATCCGCCGAGCGCGTCAGATGCGTAGCGAACCGTTCAATATGGCGGTCGCCGATCAGGTCAGCCGGGATGCTGCCGATCAGTTCGGCGCAGTCATTGGGCTGCGGGCCGCGCCGCCACAGCGAATCGCCCGATCCCCAGTAAACCCAGCCGCTGTCCGCATCGACATAGGGGGAGGCGTGGTTGAACTGCGTTTCGGGGAAATGGCGCACGTCGCCGGTTTCAAAATCCACCACGCCCAGAGTCCGTCCCTGCGCCGCCGTACCCGATGGCGGGTAAGCGCAGTAAAACCACAGATAGCGACCATCCCGGCTCATGCTGTCGTTGACGAAGTAGAACGCCTCCTGCACCGGCGCGACCTTCTTGCTGAGGATATAGCTGGTCACGCCGGAATCGGGATCAGTCCAGGGGGTGAACAGGGTCGATTTCAGAATATCCATTGATTAAGCTCCTGCAAAAAATGTGCTGACTGCTGCGGCAGCCGAATCGGCCCGTCAGAATAAGCTCAACTGCTGCGGCACATCGGGATCATCGTCTTCGTCTTCGCTGTCCGGCTCGTTAACTTCATCGAGCGATTCCTCAGCCGCCAGATCATCGAACATGGTTGGCTCCTCATCGTTCAGTTCAGCGGCTGCCTCGTCTGGCTCTGCAGCGATGTCAACTACCCCGCCGGCTGCCGCCTCGACGACCTCCACCCCGGCATAGGCTGCCGCCGAGATTGCTTCCGGCACATAATCGTCGGGCATCTGGTCGGCACGCATGGTAGCTTCCAGCTTCAGGGCTGCCAGTTCGTCCTCGCTGAAACCGACTTCCTGCAGCACTTCGGTCAGTGTGGCTTCGGTGCGTTTATCCTGCTGGCGAATTACGTAGCGATACTGCTCACGCAGACAGTCGCGCCAGTCATCGGCAAAAATGCGATCTTTGCTGCTCATAGGATCACCTTGAATGTCTGTTTCCATTCGGGCACGTCAGTTTCGATATGGAAGGTATCGTACAGATCGTTAGCCAGCGCAGTGGCCGCTTCGACTTCGCCATGCACCAGAAACGTGCGCCGGGGCTTATCGCGCATGGCCCCCACCCAGTCGATCAGTTCATCATGATCGGCATGGCCGCTGAAGCCATTAATCACCTCACAGCGGGCGTTGTTCTGGTACGGCTCGCCGAAGATTTTCACCACTGGCTCCTTTTCAACCAGCTTGCGGCCCAGCGTGTTTTCCGCCTGCCAGCCAATAATCAGCACTGTATTCTTCGGGTCTTCGATGTTATTCTTGAGATGATGCAGGATGCGCCCGTTTTCCGCCATGCCGCTGGCGCTGATGATAATGGCCGGTTCGCGCAGGAAGTTGAGCTTCTTGCTCTCCTCGACCTGCCGGGTATAGATCAGCCCGCCAAAATCGAACGGGTCGCCGCGTCCATCGCCCTGCGCCATAAAATCGAGAATCTCCTCGTCGTAGACTTCCGGGTGCAGCCGGTAGATGGCTGTAGCGTCGATTGCCAGCGGGCTGTCCACATAGATCGGCAGGGTGGGAATATCGCCCGCGCGGGCCAACCGGTTGAGGGTGTAGACAAGCTGCTGCGTACGGCCCACAGCAAACGCCGGGACGATCACCTTGCCGCCGCGCTGGTAAGTCTCGTTGATGATCCGTTCCAGTTCCTTGTTGGCGTCCGGGTACGGCGGATGCAGCCGGTTGCCATAGGTGCTTTCCAGAATCAGCACATCGGCGGATTCGACAGTTTCCGGGTCGCGGATGATGGGGATGCCACTGCGCCCCAGATCGCCGCTGAACACCAGCCGCACGTCGCTGTGACTGTCCCGATCTTCCAGATCAAGCACCACAATGGCGCTGCCGAGCATGTGCCCGGCGTCCAGCAGCGTAACGGTGACCCCCGGCGCAATGTGATGAGGCCGGTTGTAGCTCTGCGCGGTAAAGGCGCGCAGGCTGTCGAGCGCGTCCTTCCGGGTATAGATCGGCTCTACCGGGTCTTCGCCGCGTTTGCGGCGGCGCTTGTTGACGTACTCGACATCGCGTTCCTGAATATAGGCACTGTCCAGCAGCATGGTCGCGCACAGGTCGCGGGTGGCATAGGTGCAGATGATGTCCCCCTGAAAGCCGCTTTTGACCAGATTAGGGATGTTGCCGGAATGGTCGATATGGGCGTGGGAAAGCACCATCACATCCACCGCGCGCGCGTCGAAGGGCAGATGCTGGTTGCGTTCGCGCGCTTCCGCCCGGTGGCCCTGATACAAGCCGCAGTCCAGCAGGATGCGGTGGTCATTGACTTCGATCAGGTGCTGAGAACCGGTGACTGTTCGCGCTGCGCCATAAAATGTGATTCGCATGGGGTCGTCCTTTGAGTTTTAGGGAAAGGTGACATTCCTGCCGTCACTGGCTGGAAAATGCTGCCCAGCCCTCAAGCCCTTTTTTGTGCAGCCTGACTTTTTATCAGATAACTGCTTCGCTTACCGCACCCCCGTCCCGCTGCACGAGCCATCCCTGTCCGAATTCGGAGGGGGAAAGACAACCGCAGGTTGTCAGGGGGTGAGGTGTATGTAATGCAACCCTACCCGATCAAATAGTTAAAGTTTTTAGCGTCTGACGACGGGCTTCTGATTGCTACTACCTACTGCCACCCTATTGTCCCCCACTCGACACTGTCCGCGCAAGCTTCAGCGGATTTTTTGCAGCACTTCCAGCAGTTCCGGCCCATAATGCGACAGCCGCCAGGGGCCAAGACCGGGAATGCCGGACAGATCAGCCAGCGACTTCGGGGCCTCATGCGCGAGAATCCACAGCACGCTTTTCGATACGATCAGGTCCGAATCGACCCCGCGCGCGCTGGCCCGCTGTTTGCGCCATTCGCGCAGCGCCGTATAGCGTTCCAGCACGCTGCCGCTTATCGAGCGCGGCTGACGGGGTGGCCGCGGCGGTTTGGCCTGCTGGCCGGCGGCAATTGCCTCCAGCAGCGAATCACCATGCCGGCGGATAAAACCGGGAGACAATCCTTTTATATCGGCTAGCTGCGTTTTGTTGGTGGGGGCCAGCCGCGTCAGTTCGACCAGCTTATCGTTAGTCAGCACTTTGAAGGGTGGCACGTCACGCTGTTCGGCAATCCGTTCGCGCAGCAGATACAATTCGCGCAGGATTGCCATTTCGCGCCCGCGCAGCCCCGCCGGTTTGCCAATATGCCAGTAACCATCCGGGTCAAATTCGAGGTTCGGCGGTTCGATAAACGCCAGTTCGTGGAACGCATCCCGCGCCTCAGCCAGGTGACCATGCCCGGCCAGTTCGTCATACAAATCATTGCGCAGCATCGGCAGAAAGTGGGTGTCCATGCGCGCATACAGCAGGCTGGCTGCCGACAGCGGGCGCTTGCCCCAGTTATCGCGCTGGTGACGCTTGTCCAGTTTCACCCCCAGATAAAGCTGAACCAGTGTGTTCAGCCCGACCTGCGTATGGCCGCAGATACGCGCCGCGATCATCGTGTCGAACACATTCTGAAACTCGAACCCGTAATCGCGCTTCATCCCCATGATGTCGTATTCTGCCGCGTGGAAGATTTTTTCGATGCGCGGGTTCGCCAGCACGCCGGCCAGCGGCGTCATATCGCTGATGGCAAATGGGTCGATGATAAAATCGCCCTTGCGCGTGGTGATCTGAAACAGACAGACCTGTTCACGGTAAGCGTAAAGGCCGTTGGATTCAGTATCGATGGCAATAAAAGGTTCGCCAGAAAGATGGGAGATGAGGGTGCGCAGCGCAGCATCAGAATCAATGTAGGTGGCCGGGGGTAAAACAGTCATGAAGGATACACAGTATCTCCAACTTGGTCCGCACAACTATATCGATACAGTACCCCGCTGAGAAGGGCAAATCGTTTTTGACAGCCCGAATCGTTTGTGATATATTTTACAGATAAGGTACACAGACGGGCAATCTGTAATTCCTTACACCGAAAACCTGATGAAGTGTTGTTATCCTCAAGTTTTGCGCTAGACTTGCTTACGTCCCGGTATTTTCACGAGGAGAAGGGTTTATGGCCTCAGCAAGTGCCGCCCAATCTAAAGCCACTGTCGCCAAGGGCGAGCAGGCCGCACAGACAGCGGAAGCAGCCGAAACCACAGCGGTCAGCCTGCCCAGCCGGCGTGAATTTTTGTATTACATCTGGGGCGCATCGTTCGCGCTGATCGCCGGTGAGATCACCGCTGGCGTACTCTGGTTTGCGTTCCCGCGCTTTGCCGAGGGCGAATTCGGCGGCACATTCACTATTGACCCCACCGAGCTTCCGGAAGCCGGCGGCGCGCCGGTGAGCAAACCGGAAGGCCGCTTCTGGCTTTCGCGCCCGGTGCTGGATGGTCAGGACACATTCGTCGCTCTGTACGCCGTCTGCACCCACCTCGGCTGTCTGCCCAAGTGGGTCGATGTCAACAACCGCTTCGAATGCCCCTGTCACGGCTCCAAGTTCCAGAGCAGCGGGCTGTATATCGAAGGCCCGGCACCACGCAGTATGGATCGCTTCCGCACCACGATTACATTTTCCGATGGCACCACCGTCACGAGCAACGACTCAGGTGACCCGATTCCGCTGGAAGGCCGTACCATCGTGTCGATTCAGGTCGACACCGGGTCGCGCATCAGGCGGGCCGGCAAGGTCTAGGGGCCATGCATAATCACATGATTCGGGGAGAAGAAAATTAATGTCTGTACTGCCGTTTCCATCTTTTCTCGACGACGTGAAGGAAAAGGGCCTGCGCAAAGCCCTTTTTGAAGGCGCGGACGAGGTAATGGAACGCCTGACCGCCGGCATGAATATTCAGGATGTGCGCGAGGCGCTGCGGGGCGAAAACCCCAGCCGCCGCCCTAACCCCCGCCTGACTCCTCACGCCGACGGTTTCTGGCTGCACATGCGGCCCAGCTACTTCAATGTCGAAATGACCGGGATTTACCCGACTTTCCGCCTGGGCTGGCTGTCGACTTACTTCGTCTTTTTTGAAACCATCACCGGCTTTATTCTGATGTTCTGGTACACCCCATCGCCGGAAATCGCCTATGGCGACATGCTGCGGATGCTCAACAATGTGCCGTTCGGGCAGTTCGTGCGCGACCTGCACCGCCTCGGCGCAGAAGCGATGGTGTTGATCGTCTTTTTGCACATGCTGCGCACCTTCTACACCGGCAGCTACAAAAAGCCGCGTCAGTTTACCTGGTTCACTGGCGTCATTCTGCTGATCGTGACCGGCTTCCTCAGCTTCACCGGCTACCTGCTGCCGTGGGATCAACTGGCACTGTGGGCGGTGACGATTGGCGCCAGTATGGCCGAAGCCACGCCTCTCATCGGCGAACAGGTTAACCTGATCGTGCGCGGCGGCCCGGAAATGGGCGCGGCAGGTCTGCTGCGCTTCTACATGGCGCATGTGCTGCTGCTGCCAATTCTGCTGTTTGTATTCACCGGCGTGCATTACTACAAGGTCATCATTCACGGCCACAGTCTGCCGCCGCAGTCCGAAAACATCGGCGAAGACACCGCCAAACGTGTCCCGCTGGACAAGCGCGTCTACTTTATCCCGGATGTGCTCACCAGCGAAGTGATGTGGTTTGCCGTGACGACCTTCATTCTCGTCATGCTGTGTGTCTGGTTCTATCATGCGCCGCTGGAAAGCCACGCAGACCCGCAGGTCACACCGCTGGGCACTACGGCTCCCTGGTACTTCCTCTGGATTCAGGGTGCGCTTAAACTGGGCGACAAGACCTTCTGGGGTGTCATCTTCCCCACCATACTGCTCGGCTTCCTGATGATCGTGCCCTATATCGACCTGACTCCCAGCCGCCGCTTTGCCGACCGCCGCTTTGCCCTGAGTGTCTCATTCGTCATGCTGGCGATGACGGTCGTCACCAGCTATATGGGCCTGCCCGAATTTGGTGTCGCCACTGCGCCCGATCAGGAAATTCTTAACGAACTGACCTTTGAGCCGGCGCATAATCACGTAGGGCTGCTGCGGCCTGTACCCTTCGACCAACTGGTGGTTGGCGCTTACACCACGCGCGAATTTGCCGCCGAAGAAGGCGATGCCGCCGCTGCGATCAATGCGTTTGGTGCCGAATTGGAAGAAACCGGTCAACTGCGAGAACTGACCGATCACCTTACAGCCGCGCATCTCACGCTGCCGGCGCTGTCCTTCTCGTCAGTGCCTGCCGATGCGCCGCGCCTGCGCCACGTAATGGAAGAATTCCACCGCATGATCGAGGCGGAAAATATCGAACTGCTGAACGGCTGGGGTGTGGTGATTATCACCCAGAACCAGCAGGACCTGAAGCGCATCGATATCATCATCAACTGGCAGGACATCGTACTCGAAGATGGCCGCCCGGTGCTGGATAGCAACGGCCAGCCGATCCCGGTAGTCGATGACAACGGCAGACCGGTGCGCCGTACCAGCAGCAAGCACATCTTTATCAACGAAAATTCGGCTTACTTCGACTAACGGGGATCGAAATTGAACCTGAAACGCTTGCTTATCGAGAGAATGGAGAACCGCATCCTCGTCGGGACAACCATGTTTCTGGCGACGATGGTTCTCGTCGGTTGGGTCGCTATCAATGAGCAAGGCCGGATGGCGTCTTTCCAGCGGCAGCATCTGGCGCGGTCTATCGAAAAAGGCGCAGAACTCTTTGCCAACAACTGTGCTGAATGTCATGGCGAAAACGGGCTGGGCAGCGGGCGCGCGCCGGCGCTCAACAACCCGCACCTGTTCGGCCATGATTTTCTCGCGCCTATTGCCAGCGACATCGCCGCGCTGGAGACTGCTCAGGCAGAGATCGAAACCCTGCGGGCCAGGCTGGCGGGCGATACCAGCGGCCTGACTTCAACCGAGATCGCCGATCTCGAAGCGCAGCTTGCGGCCTTCGAGGAGCAGTACGGCGAAGACCCGGTTGCGGCCATTCAGGAACAGATCGCGGCCAAAGAGGCTGAACGTCAGGCGCTTGTGTCCCAGATGCAGATCGCTATCGACAGGGGCTACGACCCGAATCAGCCTTCCCGGCTGAATGATGTCGGCTGGGGCGGCACGCTGGATGCCTTCGTGCTGACCACGCTGGTGTCTGGCCGCCCGGTCAGCGGCAGCTACTGGCCGGAACCGATGCCTGCCTGGTCGCAGACAGCGGGTGGCCCGCTGCGGCAGGATCAGCTCGAAGACCTGACCAACTACATCATGAACTGGGGACGCAACCGCGCCTGGACGCTCGAAGACCTGCTGGCGGTACAGCAGTTCGCCAAAATTCCGTCTGAAGGCGGCGGCCCGGAAGGTGAATCGGTCGCGCCGGAAGTGTCAGATATTCAGGTTGCTGACGTGGCGAACCAGCGGGCGGTCATCGGCGAAACCATTGCCCGCGTCCTGGCGGAACTGGAAGCGGTTACCGGCGACCCGAACAACGGCCAGACGCTTTACAACGGGGCGCTGGCGTGTTCGGCTTGCCACGGCAACGCTTCGGTTGCGCCGCCGACCGAGGGTACATTCACCCGCGCCGAGGAGACGCGCATTCAGGACCCGGCGCTGCAAGGCTACACCGCCCGGCAGTATCTGGTCGAAAGCATCCTCGTTCCCAACGCTTACATCGCGCCCGGCTATCCGGCGAATGCTATGCCGCAGAACTTTGGCGAGCGGCTCGATCTGCAAACGCTGGCTGATCTCATCGCCTATCTGGAAAGCCACGACGAGCCGGACCCGATGGCAAACTGATCGACTGAACACGATGTTGCAGGAGCCTCCGGCAAGGCCGCCGGGGGCTTCTTTCATGTTCAACACGCCGCGATTACGCTACAATAGGCCCATTCACGGACTAAGGAGACGACTATGCTCAAACACCTGCTGCTGACCTGTCTGCTGCTCGGACTGCTGCTGGCCGTTCCCTTCGCGCTGGCTCAGGAAGAAGCCGCCGCTGAAGCACCCACCGCCGCGCCCGGCATCAGCACGCTGATCTTCCTGTTGGGGGCCGGGGCCGTGATTATCGTGGGTGGCGCACAGATGGCACGCGACAGCTATCGCTCAGACGATAAGGACGCATCGTAGAGTTTCCCCCGCCCGAATGCACCTTCGGGCAACTGTGAGCTTCGGCACACCACCAATCAGCCAGACTCTCAGCGTCGATGAGGCGCGTGCACTGCGCAGGTTGATCCAGCCAGCCGCACAAAGGTGACAGATGCCATATAAGCTGATGACTTCTGTCACTTTGTTTGGCAATACCAGCGGCCTCTGTTACAATTATCCCCTAAATATTGCATTATTTATAACGTTGTTTCAGGGCAAATTGAGGGGATATGGCCGAAGAAAATAACCACAATCAACGCACCATCGGTTCCGCGCGGGTGCTAATTATTGCCCTGCTCACCATTATCATCGTTCCCGGTCTGGCCCTGGTGATGTTCGCCATCAATCAGGCCATTACGCCGCAGCCGGAAAGGCCGGTCAACGTGCTGGCAACCAGCACTGACACCTGTGTGAGCTGTCATCGCAACACAACACCCGGTATTGTCGAACAGTATGGCCGCAGCACAATGGCCGCCGCCAATGTCTCCTGCCAGGACTGTCACGAAGTTTCATCGGATTATCCCGGCGCAGTCGAACACGAAGGCACATTCGTCCTCAATGTGCCGACAACCGCTAAATGCCAGACATGCCACCAGGCGGAAGTCGCCCAGTTCAACCAGAGTCGCCACAGCCTGCCCGCCTATATCGCAGTGGCCGGCACCGAAACACTGTCTGAAGAGCATCTGCGCATGTACGAAGCCATCCCGGAAGGCGGTTATGTACCGGAACAGGTGCAACTGCGCAATGCGCTGGCCGTCATGGAAGGCCCGGAGATCACACGCTTTGCCTGCGAAAACTGCCACAATATCGGTAAACCGGCGCTGGATGGTTCTGTCGGCCAGTGCAGCAAATGCCATGTGCGTCACGTGTTCAGCCTTGAACAGGCGCGCAAGCCGGAAACCTGCAACAACTGCCATATCGGACCCGACCACCCGCAGTGGGAAATCTACTTTGAATCCAAACACGGCATCATGTACTCTACCGGCGGTGATCGGTGGCACTGGGAGGCCGAACCGGGCACACTCACCGTCATCGATTTTCCGGCCCCGACCTGCGCCACCTGCCACATGAGCGGCTTCGGCACAACGGGCACAACCCACGATGTCGGTGACCGGCTGACGTGGTATCTGTTCGCGCCGATCAGCGAGCGCCGGCCCGCGTGGCAGGATAATCAGGTGCGAATGCAGAGCGTGTGTCTGGCCTGCCACAATCGCAATTTTATCGACACCTTCTACTCAGATGCTGACGCCGGAACCGAGTCCGTGAACGAGTTTATTCGGGAAAGCGACGCGATCATCCAGCCGCTGATCGACGCCGGTCTGTGGAGCGATGTACCCTTCGATCATCCGATCAAGTTCGTTCACTACGAGACATGGCATCACTGGGGGCGCACGGCCAAGTTCGGCATGTGGATGCAGGGCGCTGATTATACGCAGTGGCACGGTGCGTATGAGGTGGTCAAGAGCCTGGCGGAACTGCGCGAGATGGCTTCTCAGATGCTCGAATCCGCCGAAACATCCGAAGCCGAAGGTGAAGCGCACGCGTTGGGAGGCTGAACCATGTCTTCCTATCTGGCAATTGTGCTGCCCCGTACCGAACGGCTGCGACTGCCGCTTACCCGCGACCAATTTATGCTGCTGCTGGCGGCCATCAGCGAATTGTTCACCGGCATTGACGTGATTCTGGCGCACAGCATCAACGGGCAGATCACGCGCAACGAATGGATACCCATCATCTTCGGCATCAGCGCCGGGGTGCTGCTGCTGCTGGCGGGGCTGGTTGCCCTGCGCAATCGCCCGCTGGCGACCATCGCGGCCAATATTGTGTTCGTGGGCAGCATCCTCGTCGGCCTGCTTGGCACGTACTTTCACTTACAGCGCGCCGGGCTGGTCGCTTCGACTGTGGCAGCGGGCCGCACAGTGAACGCCCTGATCTGGGCGCCGCCGTTTCTGGGGCCGATGTTCTTCGTGCTGATCGGTGTGCTGGGCATCAGCGCGGCCTGGATCGAAGACCCGGTTAACAGCGGGCGGCTGCGGCTGCTGGCGAATCGTTACGTACAGATGCCTTACAGCAAGACCCGCGCCTACTTCCTGATCGTCGGCATGTTCGCGCTGATCACCACCATCAGCAGCGTGATGGATCATTCGCGCCTCAATTTTGAGAATCCCTGGGTGTGGCTGCCGATGATGGCCGGTGTGTTCGCCACGGTAACGGCGGTGATACTCGGCATTATCGACCGGCCCACCCGCACCGATCTGACCACCTACACCACTGCCATGCTGCTGATTTTGGCGGTGGGCGCGGTGGGCTTCCTGCTGCATATCAACTCGAACCTCGTTTTTCGCGATGTCGTGGTAGTCGAGCGTTTTATCCGGGGGTCGCCGCTGCTGGCTCCGCTGCTGTTCTGCAACACCGGCCTGCTCGGTCTGATCGTCCTGCTTGATCCGGCGGAGGAAGGTGCAAAATAGGCTGCGACCTGTTTGTGACACCGTGCGCAATCTGGTAAAATGACGCGACAGGGGGCTGGCTGCCATAAACAGGCGATAGCCCCCTGTATTTTTCAGCAGATTTGTTTCCTGAATCTGCATGACGTTGGTCACTGTCCGACCAGGCGGAAAATTTCCATAATCAGGGTTAATGAAACGCTGTTGGAACACGCCTGCATTCCTGTTATTATCATAGACAGAACTAGACTGGGAGGGAAAATCCACCGATGGCTCAGGCAACATGGGAAAAAACGAGCGCCGCTGCCGCCCAGCTTCAGGGCCGCAAACAGGGAACCGAACGTCTGAAATTTATCGTCGGCGGACTTTTGATTCTGGCCGCTGTCGTCTACCTGATTGTTTCGGGTACAGCGACAGGTGCGCGCTACTTCATCACCATTGACGAACTGGTCGCCAACCCGGATTACGTCGGCCAGTCGGTGCGCGTCTCCGGTGTAGTGCTTGGTCCCAGCATCCAGTACGACCCACAGACTCTGCGCATCGAATTCACCGTCGCCAACATCCCCAGCGAGTTCGACAATCTGGCGCAGATTTTGCACGAATCGGCCAATAACCCCGACGCCACCCGCATTCAGGTAGTGGTCGAAAATCAGGTCAAACCTGACCTGCTGCAACACGAGGCACAGGCGATTCTGACGGGGAAGCTTGGCGAAGACGGCGTATTCTATGCGTCGGAACTGCTGCTCAAGTGCCCCAGCCGATTTGAAGAAGCCGGGCCGGAACAGGCCATCGCCCACCCGGAAACCTAACCCATGCTTGCAGAAATCGGACTCACGACGCTGTTTCTGGCGTTTCTGGCTGCCGTTTATGCTATTGGCGCGGCGGTCTATGGCGGGCGCAGACACGCGGATAACTGGGTCAACAGCGCGCGCAATGCGGCCATGCTGACCTTCCCGCTGCTGCTGCTTTCGTGCGGGGCGCTGCTGGCGGCCCTCATAACCGAGCAGTACCAGATTCGCTACGTCTGGTCAGTGACCGACCCGCACACCCCCCTCTTCTACCGCGTGACCGCGCTGTGGGGGTCGCAG
>Ga0079224_100006416_pt1 | contig 15594 bp, 12 predicted proteins | sample Stecom2015_FD_80414 | JGI IMG/M metagenome (GOLD analysis project Ga0079224, IMG submission 80414) | Agricultural soil microbial communities from Utah to study Nitrogen management - Steer compost 2015 | ecosystem: Environmental > Terrestrial > Soil > Agricultural land | place: USA: Utah...
GCGAAAGCGCCGGTGAGGCACATGGCGAGCAGCAGGTATTTCGTCAGTAGAGGCGACCTCCATAAACCTGATTTCGTGAAAATCCCCAAACGGGAACCCCGAAATTAGCTTATTGGAGGAAATCCTCCGCCCCCGTCAGGTAATTCCGACCATGTTTATCAAATGGATCGCGTTCGTCGTCGCGGAAACCCCGGGCCTGAGGCGGAAATCGAAGCGGATTTTCCCGTCGGAATACCCTTCCAGGAAATGGAAATTCCGGAAATGCCCCGGTTCCATTTCCTCCAGGCGGGCCAGCTCCAGATCATGGGTCGAGACCAGGCCCGCCGCTCCCAGGGAATGGAGTCGCCGGAGAACGGCCATGGCCCCTTCGTGGCGATCCTTGGAATTGGTCCCTCGGAAGATTTCGTCCACCAGGAATAGAACCGGCTTCCCCCCGCGCGCCGCCTCGATGATGGTCTTGATGCGGAGCAGTTCGGCGTAGAATGACGAGATGCGCTTTTCCAAATCGTCGCGCAGGCGCATGGACGTGTGCACTTCCAGAGGGGCGCAGCGGAAGGCGCGCGCGCATACGGGGGCGCCCGCATAGGCCATTACCAGGTTGAGGCCGATGGTGCGGAGCAAGGTGCTTTTGCCCGACATATTCGACCCGGTGATGATGAGAATCTCGCCGGCCTTTTCCAGGCGCAGGTCGTTGCTGACCCTGGCGCCGGCGTGGATGAGAGGATGCCCCATTTCCCGGGCATCCAGCAGCGGGCCGTCGCGGCGGACAAGGGGATATTCCCAATCCGGATTCTCGAAAGGGAGGTTGGCCAGACTGGAAAGCGCCTCCAGGCGGGCGATGGTTTCCAGCCACACCCGCAGGCGGGATCCGTGGCCGCGTTTCCACCTGCGGAAAGCCCACAGCCATTGCATGTCCCAAAGGCAAAGCGCGTTCACGATAAAGCTGAGAAAGGGGTTGTTGCGCGTTTCCATCCAATCGGCCATGGATTGCAACTCTTGTACGGCGGCCGAGGCGGCCGAGCCGGATGCGCCCATTTCCCGGACCAGGTCCGACAGGCCGGGATCCTTGAAGCCGGCCTTTTCGATGAGCCTCAGCAAATCCAGATAGGCTTCCAGGTTTTCCTTGTGGCGGACAATCGCTTCCAGCATCGCCCCATGAGCGCGGTTGTTCCAGGAGGCGACGAAGAGGTGCAGGATCAGGGCCAGGAGGAATCCCGAGGCGGACCCTGTCATCAGGAAAACCGCCAGGGCCGCGGAGTAGGTGACTAAAGGGATCAGCCGCAGGGCGAAGGCGAAGCCCGGGCGCGGGAATATCTCCCGGGAATCCTCGGCCCAGGCGATTAGGGCTTCCGGATCCTCTTTTCTACCTGCCGGGAACCGCCCTGCGGCCTGGAATCCCTGCCGCCATTCCGGCATGGCGGCGAGTTCGCGCACCATGTCCTGGTTCGCGGCAGCCGTAACCTCCGCTTCCCCTGTGACACGCGCCGTGGATCCCGCCGGGCCGCCGAGCAGGCGCGCCAGATGGAGCTTTCCCAGGCGGGTCTCGCACGAGTTCAGGTATTGGAACAGGGAGGCCGGGCCGAAAACATCCAGATCGGAAGCGTAGGGATGCTTGTCGTCGTAAAATTCCCTGCCGTCCTCCGGGAACGTTCCCCAGGATCCTTCCATGCGCTTGATTCCCGCGTTGTTGATGGCGGCCATGCGGGAACTCAGCCTTTGCCGGGCCTGGACCTTCCCATGCTTTATGATCAGGGCGGCGAAGGCGGCGGTTCCGGCCGCGAGAACCGCCAGGGCGGGCAGGGCCGCATCGCGGAAGGCGAACCAGAGCAGGCCTCCCAGGGTGACCAGGAAAAGCGCGAGCCTGGCATTGCTCAGGGCGTCGAAGGATTTGCGGGCGGTCGCCGTTTCGGCCGCGAAAGCGGCCAGACGGTTCCGGTAAACGGACAAGGGTGCTTCGGTAGGCATGCTCCTAAGGTGGGTAATTAGCGGCCGGCTGGCAACTTGATACGCCGGAGTTACCGCTTTCCGTCCGCCACCATCTTTTTTCCGAGGCGCGTTACCGCGGCGTCCTCCATCAGGCCCAGCAGGAAATCCGGAACCAGCCGCCCGCGTCCCGCCCAATGCCGGAAGCCATAGGCGGCGTAAGCTCCCGCCGCCGCCGCCAGGCTCCCGGTGGCGGCTCCGAGCCAATAGCCGGAACTCCCTCCTTTCCCGAACTCCCTGAACATCAAGGCCCCGACCAAACCGCCGGCCACGACCCGGCCCAGCAGGGGGCCCAGGGCGGTGCGGTGAGGCGCGAAGGGGAATTTGTCGCCGGCCATTTCGGCAATCGCCAGAACCTTGAGTACCTTGATGGTGCCCGGATACTTCGGATTGCGGAAAAACACCAAGCGGCTTTTGGGCCGGCCCAGCTTGTCCGATATCAGGGCGAGCCCTGAAAGCGAACGGGCCCCGGTAAGCAGGCCCATGCCGGCGATTCTCAGGAAAGGCAAGCGGAACGGTGCGAACATGGGGCCCTCCGAAGGTTGCTACCCTTAAACAAATCGATTCCCGGCGGGGAAGCCAGGACTGGATCTACGGAAAACGGACCTATCCGAGCCCACCAGCGAAAGGCGGTTAAGTCCGGGTCTCCGATTCCGGAGAAGCCGCCATCCGCCGGTTCGTCCGCCCCTTCGGGGCCCACAGAAAGCCGAAATTGCGGGTCCCGTCCAAGGCGTCCCGGCTGTGGTGGATGCGGTGCGCGCGCATCAGGTTCAGCAAGTAGGCGTTCGCGGGAGGTTTCCGCCGCCCGAAACGGCCATGGGTGAGCAAGTCGTGGACCCATAAGTAGGCGAATCCGTACAGGGCCATCCCGATTCCCAATCCCATCCGGAAGGGTCTTCCATGGACGCCTTTCCAAATCAGGAAAATGGAAATGGCGGAGAAGAAGAGACCGAATCCGTCATTGGCTTCGAAAGAGCCTTTGCGTTCGCGATGGTGGGAACGGTGCAGGATCCAGAGCGGGCCGTGCATGATCCATTTGTGCGCCGCCCAGGCGACGATTTCCATGGCGGGGAAGCCCGCCAGTAAGCCGGCCAGGAACTTCATGCGGCCGCGGCCCCGGGGACCGGCTCCACCGCTCCGGCCTCGAACAAGGCGACGGGCAGCATCAGCAGGATGAAGGAGTAAACCGCGTCTTCCACGGGAATGGAGCCTATGCGCAGGCCCAGGATTTCCGAAGCGTTATAACGGACAATGGGCAGCGATGTCAATATGCCGTTCACGATGAGAAAGGGCAGGTATTGCACCGCCACCGCGGCGACCAGCGCGGCCGAGTAGCGAGGCCTGAAAACGGCCAGGGCCGCGCAGGCCGCCGCCCCCAGAACGCATACGGTAGTCGTGTAGATCTTTTCCGGATGCGCCGCCGCAACGGCCAGTAGGGCCAGGGACAGGGCCGCCCAAAGACCGGCGGCGAGCCGTCCCGGCGGCGTTCCCGAAGGGCGCAGGAAGCGCGGGCTGCGGCTGAACTGACGGTATATGAACAGGCAGGCGAAGGGGATGGCGAGGAAGAACAGGATTTCCTCGGCCGGAAGGCCGGCCAGGGAGTAACCCAGAACGAAATCCGGGTTGAAATCCCACACCCCCGCTCTTGCGAAAGCGATGTCCCAGGCCACGAATGGCAGGGCGGAAACCAGGACCGCTCTCCAGGCTTCCTTCCAGCGCGCGCCGAACCCGAACCGATCGGAAAGGGAGAAAGCCAGAGGAAAAGCCACGGAGACGAGATTGATGAGAAGGTAAGTCGATTTCATGGCGCGACCGCGGCAGGGCGCGCCGCGGCGGCCTTGGGGAAATCCTCCAGGATGCAGGCCTCGGCCGCTTCGGCCGAAAGCAGCACGCCGGGCACTCCCGCTCCGGGATGCGTGCCCGCGCCCGTGAAATAGAGGTTGGGAATGTCTTCGCTGCGGTTGTGCGGGCGGAAGTAACCGGTCTGCGACAGGCTGGGCTCCAAGCCGAAGGCGTTCCCCCGGAAGGCGTTGAGATCCGCCTGGAAATCCAAAGGGGTGTAGATGCGCATGGTTTCGATATTGGCCTTCAGGTCCTCGAGGCCCCAGTCCTCCAGAAAGGCGAGCAATCGATCCGCGAAGGCGTCCTTGGCGCCGTTCCAATCGATCCCGGATTCCAGGTTGGCCACCGGGGCCAGTATCATCAGGCTTTCGCAGCCGGGCGGGGCCATGGACGCGTCGGTGCGGCAAGGCGCGTGGAGATAGAGACTGAAATCGTCGGGAAGGATTTTCCTCCGGAAAATGTCCCGGAGCAGTTCCCGGTACCGCTCGGAAAGAATGAGCGTATGGTGCTTGAGCCGGGGAAAGGTCTTGCGCACCCCGACATAGATCAAGAAGCAGCCCATGGTATGGTTCAGCCGCGCGATTTTGCGGTCGGTCCATTTGGGGCGATGCTCCGGCGCGATGAGGCGGGAATAGGTGTAGGCAAGATCGGCGTTGCTGACCACCAGATCGGCGGGAAAGAAGGAGCCTTTCGTTTCGACGCCGGAGGCCCGGCCTTTCTCCACGCGGATGCGGGACGCGGGCATATCGGAAAGGATGATGCCGCCGGCTTCAAGAAAGGCCTTTTCCATCGATTCCACGACGCTGTACATGCCGCCGCGGGTGTACCAAACGCCCTGCTTCCTTTCCAGATACGGAATCATAAGGTAAACGGCCGGGGCCCGGAAGGGATCCCCTCCGATATAGAGGGGATGGAAGCTGAACATGAAGCGATGCCGGAAATCGCGGAAGTACCGGTTCACGAAGGTCGTCACGGGCAAAAAGGCCCGCAGCTTGAGGACTTTCGGAAGGAAACGGGCCATGACGCGCCAATCGCAAAAAGGGGCCGCTCCCAGACCTTTGTCGAGCACCTCCTCGTAAATGGGGCGGATGGCTTCCATGAAAGCGTCGTAGTTGTCCGCGTCCCGCTGCGAAAACGCGGCCATGCGGCTTTTCATGGCCTCCGGATCGCCGGAATAATCGATGTAGGTGCCGTCGTGGAAATGGATTCGGTAATAGGGATCCAGAGGGATGAGATCGACGAATTCATCCAGCTTGCGGCCCACGGCGGCGAAGGCGCGGTCGATGACCTCCGGGGCCGTGATGAGGCTGGGACCCATGTCGAAGGTGTAGCCTTTGGCCTCCCACCGGTACGCCCGGCCTCCCACCTTCCAGCGCTTTTCGAGCAAGGTGACGTCGAAACCGCGGCCTTGCAGGCGCATGGCCGCCGCCAGGCCTCCGAATCCGCCGCCTATGACTACGGCCTTGGCCGGTTTCCCGGCATTCAGGATATCCATGTTACAGTTTTCCTTCCGCGATTTTTCCGGCGCTCCGCGCCATGGCGGGCCCGCTTCCGGTTCCGTATCCGGCCGCGGTCCCGAAGGCTGCGTCGAGCCTCCTGCCCTTCCAGCGCACGGAACGGCGGCGGTACCCCCACCAGGAGCGCGCGGCGATGGCCGGGATCAACAGCGTGCCGGCGGCCGACCATAGCCAGCCCGCGGGAGGTTCCCGGAAAGCTGCGGCGGCCAGCAGCCGGCTCCCCATCCATAAACCCAAGGGCAGCAGCCAGTAGGTGAAACCGGCGAGAGACAGGGACCAGGGCAGGACATGGATCAAGAGAAACCCGGCCGACAGGCATGCCGGTTTCAGCCAACCGGTTCCGGTCAGGAAGGCCAGGTTTTTTCCGAATCCCCGCCACAGCGAAGGGAAATCACCGTACATGCGGGTGGCGAGATGGCGGGTGGAAATCAAGGCGCCCAGCTTCATGCCCGCCTGCTTGACCAGGCGGCCCAATACCATATCCTCGACTATTTCCCGGCGCACCGGAGCGTGGCCTCCCAGGCGCACGTAGGCGTTCCGGCGGAAGGCGAACCATTGGCCGCAGCCCAGGGAAAGCGCCGGGTGGGACAGGCGGGACACCAGGGCAAGGGGCAAAAAGCCCAGTAGTGGCATGAAAAGGAGAATCGGGATCACGGCCTTTTCCGACCAGGTTCCCAGGATCTGCCGGGGCAGGCAGGTGAGTGCGTCCAATCCGCGGGACTCCATCATGGCTACCGTGGCGGCCACGGCCCCCGGACCGATGCGTACGTCCGCATCGCAGAATATCAGGATGTCGCCCCGGGCATGCCCGGCCAATTGGGAGCAAGCCCAATTCTTTCCCAGCCAGCCTTCCGGCGGCGGGCTTCCTTGGATAAGGCGGGCCGGGCCGGAGGCGGCCAGGCGGGCGGTGCCGTCGGAGGATTGATCGTCCAGAATCAGGATCTCCAGATGGGGATAATCGATGCCTTTCAGCAACGGCAGCAGCACGGCCAAGTTGGTTTCCTCGTCGCGGGCCGGAATCAGCAGACTCACCTTGGGCCGACCCGGCAGGGCCGAGGCGCCGGGAACCCCTGACCGGCCTTCCAGACGGGGCGCGGAGAAAACGTTCCCCGCTGTTCCCAGCAGCATGACGGCATTGGCCGCGGTGGCCGGCCAGAAAAGGATCGAGGCGAAGCTTTCCAATGTCATCGGCCGGCCGCCATGGCCGTGCGGGCGGCCATTCCCGCGGTCGCGCCCTCGCCGTGGCGGCAAAGCGCTTCGTGGATCCTATCGATTTCGGCTTGGACCAGGTCCTCGAAAATGCGGTGGAGCGGGGCGGCCCTTTGCACGGGCATGGGCCTGCCCAGGGAGACGAATGCCGTCGGGGCCAGTTTCTTCATCGGCTCCAGGTGGATGCCCACCGGGATGAAGGTCGCCGGAGCGACGGCTTTCGCGAACAGATCGATTCCCGGCCGGAATCCCAACGGGCGTTTGAAACTCGGGAATATCCTGCCCTGGGGGAAACAGGAAAGGAAGAATCCCGGCTTCCTCCCGCGCATGATCCTCAACGCCCGCAGCGCGCCCGCCACCGAAGCGGGAGAGGCCGGATCGATGCCGATTCCGCCGAGCAGGCGGATCATGGGGTAACGCGCGAGTTCCGCTTCCAGCATGATGCTGTAGATGGGCCATTCCGGGAGGATACGCTTCTGGATTTCGCGGAACAGGAAACCGTCCCAATTGCTGACATGGTTCCCGACCAGGACAACGGGGCGATCCGTAGGAAGCGACGCCGGCGGGTTCAGGATATGCAGGCCGCCCAGGCGGAATTTGCGCAGGGGCAGCAGGAACGCTTCGAAAATCATGGCCGCCAGGGGATGGAAACCGGGTAGCGGAACCCGACCGGGAGTCATGGGCCGTCACCGCCGCCGGCCATGGAAGCCGGATCGGTTTCGGCGGCCACTTTTTTCACGCGCTCCGCGAGGATGGCGCGCCGCTCCCGGTCGAGGTCGCCCTTTTCCAGCACGAACCCCGCCACCGATAGAAACCATTTGGGAGGATAATCCCCGGCCGCGTCGGGCAGCAGCTCCGCCAGGGCGGCGAAGTCGGCTTTCACTTCCGGCTTGCGGCCGATGAAAAACGGCAGATAATATCCGCTCACCAGGCGAAGGTAACGGATCTCGGTTTGGCGGGGAGAGCGGGCCACGGCGGAATCGAGCAACGGGATGCCGCCCTTGAGATGCTCCAGCTTGCGGTTGGGGTTGAAACCGTGCTTGGCCCGCACGACGCGGACGGCGCCCCGATAGGCCAGCAGCAGAACGGAAACTGCGGTGTCACTGCTCCGGCCGGAAAGCAGGGTTGCGATTTCGGTATCGGCCTCGTCCAGATAGGCTTTTTTCTTCACCCCCAGTACGAAAAGCACGCGCAGGCGGTTGAGGCGCGGGGCGAGCGCACCCGGGTCGCGGCTTATGGCGGCATCGGCGGATTCCAACTCCTTGAGCCCCAAAGCGAAAACGTCGGATCGATCGGCCGCGGGAGATTCTGCTCCGGATGAGGCCAGGAGCAGGGGAGAAACGTTTTCCTGAGCGCGCGCATTCCCCCGCGGGGAGGCCGCGGCGGCGGAAAAGATCGTAAGGACAAAAAAGGCGGCCAGGACCAGGCCTATTCCGGACCGCACGAGTCCCGCCATCCGGGGCCGGGAGCGCGCCCGAATCAGCCTTTCCGGGGCTTTATGGGTAGTCGGCACGTCATTGGGAAACAGATCGCGGATGCTGGGCAACAGCCATAAGGCCTTCACTCCGATCAGGAGCTTGTCCCGCCAATCGGAGTGGGCCCTTTTGCCGAAGTTGTCGTAGCCGTTTTTGCGCAGGCCCGCATGGATTCTCCTGTATACCAGCGCGGCCACCAGCACCGGCCGCTGGAAGTAGCCGGGCAAAGCGGGAATACCCTGCAAGGCCCGGCGGTAACGGCCTTCGGCCACTCCGATCATCTCCTCCATGAGGTCCCGGTACGCGCGGGGAGGTTTGCCGTTCCAACGTCCGGCGTTCCCGAGGTCGGAAGGCGAAAGCCCGTGCCTGGCCAGGACGTCCAGAGGCAGATACAAGCGGCCGCGGTTCCAATCCTCGCCCACATCGCGCAGGATATTGGTCAATTGCATGGCATGGCCGAGATCGGCGGCGCAGGCGAGCGCCCAGGGACTTCGCACGCCTACCATTTCGGTCAGCCATTGGCCCACCACCCCCGCCACGCGGTAGGTATAGGTTTCCAGTTCGTCCATGGTCGCGAAAGCCCGGGGACGGATGTCCATGCGCATGCCTTCGATCAATTCCAAAGCATAGGAAAGGGAAACGCCTTCCCGGCCCATGCGGCCGAGCGGCAGATCCAGAAAGGGAATTCCGGTGGCCGTCCCGGCATGGGCCATCCTGGCCAAGCGCTCCCATTGATCCAGGCGGCGTTCGATTTCTTCCGGAGGCAGGTCCGGCGACTTGTCCACCAGGTCGTCCGTGAAACGGCAGAAAGCGTAGATCTCGGCTATGCGCCGCCCCTCCATGGGCGGCAAAAAGCGCGTGGCGAACCGGAAGGAGCGGCTGTGATGAGCGAGGTAGGCGGCGGGATCGTTGGGGCCGCCGGAGGATCGGGCATGAGCCGACAGCCATTCCGGGAGAGCTTCGACCTCATGACTGTGCGAAGTCGTCGTCAGGGAATCCGGCCTCGGCGATGAATGCGGTGTGGCTCCCAATATGCTTTTCCTATCCATGGTTCCGGCGGCCGGTTTTGGATAGGAATAAAGATTTTTAAGGCATACGTCGCCACCAAATGTCGGGAAAAGGCGTGTTACGGAAGGACGAACCGACCTTCACATGGAATTGAACGGTTTTATCGATCGGGAACGGACGGTATTTCCCGCGCCTGGAATTCCGACGCGGTTCCGCGGACCACCTTCCATGCCCGGTGCTGGTCCGGCCCCGCCAGGCGCGCCAGGTAGATTCCGGGAGCCATGGCGGGCATTTCCGCCCGGGGGGCCGGAGAAGGACCGACCGCCGCCGAGGCGACAGTCCGTCCGTCCAGAGTCGACCATTCCAGGCGATGTTCCCTGGCCAGGCCGAAAGGAAGGATGACGGCGTTACCGGACATGCGCAGGGAACCCCCGGCGAAGGCGCGCTTACGGATTCCAAGCCCGGGAAACCCGGGTCCGGGGCCGGCGATCAGCGGAGCCATATAGGGTTTGAGGCGGTCCAATTTCCATTGTTCGGGGGTGCGCCAGTCCGGAGCGAGCAAGCCGCCCGTATCCCCGGAATTGGGATTCAGGCACCAGAAGGTCCAGGAATAGCCGGTCCCCATGTATTTGAGAAAAGCGTCGAACCACGCTCCCGTCTTGCCTCCATAGGAGGCCGTGTCCCGGATTCCGAATTCCCCTACGAAGAGGTGGCCCGCCCCTTCCTTGTGGAGAAAGCCGAAATGCTTATCCCAAATGGCGGGAAGGTTTCCCGGAAAGGCCGCGTCCGCGAACCAGGGTTGGGCGAATACTTCAGGACCATATTCGTGCGGCGAATAGATGAGTTTCCCGGGCTTGCTCAGGCGGATGGGGTGATCTTTGGCGCCGGTGAGATTTCCTCCCCACCAGTAAGAGATCGAACCCACCTGCTCCACCCCTTCGATGATGATGAGCACGTCGGGGTTGATCTTGAGGATGGCGTTGCCGCATTTTTCGGCGGCGAGCCGCCAGTCGAAGGCGGGATCGCCCGTGCCCCATTGCGCGCCTTCCTCGGCCAGCCTTCCGTGGGGCTCGTTGTTGAGATCGAAGGCGATGACGGTGGAGTTGCCCTTATACCGCGCGGCCATGGCCTCCCAATTGGCGATCCACTTCTCCTCGGAGACATTATCGGTGTACCAGATCTTTTCCACGATATACCCGTCGGGATTGCGGGAATGGTTGTCGAGGATCACCTTGAGGCCCAGCTTGGCGCATCCCTCTATGATGATGTCCAGGATTTCCAGGGGCTTTTTGCCAGCGAGCTCGGAGTTGATGGCGCCTCCGTTGATTCCCAGCGCAGGTTCGGTGCCATAGGTGGTGATACTGCGGGCCTGGGCGTCCGGCGAGAAAATGCTGTCGCAATAGGGAATGCGCACGGTGTTGAAACCCATGTCGCGTATGTCGAGGAGAAGGCCCTTCCAGTCGCGGGCCCAAAGGCCATGTGGAGAGAGGTTGGAGGTTTCCAGCCCGAACCAATTGATGCCCGTTATGCGCACCTCTTTGCCGTCGGCGTCGAGAAGGCGGTTGCCGGACCGGTTAAGGTACGAGGCCGAGGCCAGGGCGGCGGCGGCCAGCGTGGCCAGGACGGAATTGCGGAGGATGCGCAGGGCGGCGGATGTTTTGGTGGGCATGCCGCTTTAGTAGCCGGAACCTGGCCGGCTGGTCGCGTTTTACCGGAATTTGACCGTCCGCCGGGGCGCCTATGCCGGCCGCAATTAACGCCCGGGTTACCGTTCCGTTCCCGGTAACAATCCTAATTACTCCAATTCCACTGTTCCACATTATAATGGCTTCGACGGGCTAAAGTCGCGGGAACCCGGGGTCAGGCGCCCCTGGAAGCCTTGGTATCCCAGGCGGCCAATTCACCTCGCAGGCTTTTCCAATCCGAAAACATGCTTCCCACCACCAGCTTTTTCCCGCCGCCGCGCAGGATTATGCGGAATGTCCCCAGGTCCATCGATTCCACTGCGCTTCGATCCATGACCTTGCCGGTGCCGTCCCAGTACACGAGGCCCACACGATCGCCGTCCAAGCGGCATTCCCGGGGGCGGAAGAAGAAGCCGTAGATTACGGCCAGCATGCCGGAAACCACCAGGACGAAGGCCAGGACCCAGGGCAGGACGGGAAGTCCCGCACCAGCCCGCATGGATGTCATGGTGAGGTATCCGGCCCAAACCTCAGCTCCGATGCCCGAGCCGTACACTCCGCAGGCGAATAGGGCGAAAATCGCAATGCGCAGGGGATCCGGGCCGAATCGTCTGCCATCCGGCACGGGTTCATGAATAGGAATCATCATGGCCCTAAATTAGCAAGACCCGACCGCCCGGGGGATATGCCAAAATGGGATGAGAAAGCCATTTTTGTGCGGCTGTCCGGTTTTCATAGGGAAGGGAAGGCCTCTTCATGTTCACTCTGATAGATTGGCTGGTGATCGCGGCCTATTTCATGGTCATGGCCGGAATCGGAATCTACTTCTCCCGCCGCAACGCCAACCTTTCGGAATTCATGTTCGGAGGCGGGGCGATGCCCTGGCTTACGGTGGGCATCTCCCTGATCGCCACCTCCATCAGCGCCAGCACCTTCCTCGGCAATCCTTCCTACGCCTTCACCCACGACATGCGCCTGCTTATGCTCGGTTTCGGATCCCTGGTCTCGATATTCATCATCGGGTGGGTATTCATTCCGCGCTATAAGGCCAGCGGAATCTCCTCAGCCTACGAGCTGCTGGAGAGGAAGTTTTCCCGGCCGGTGCGCCTCATGGCCGCGGGCCTGTATTCCTGCCACCTGATGATGCGGGTGGGCATGCTTATGTACGTGCCGTCCCTGATCATTAAGGAAATGATCGGCCAGCCCATAATGCTTTCCATCATCATCATGGCGGTCGGCTCGGTCGTGTACACGTATTTCGGGGGCATCAAGGCCATCGCCTGGACCGACGTCCTGCAATTCACCGTGTTCATGGGCAGCGGAATCGCCGTGATCCTGTTCTGCGCCCATGCCATAGGCGGGATGGGCGAGACCTTCCGCCTGGCCTCCGAGGCCGGCAAGACCAGATGGTTCGACTCTTCCTGGGATCCCGCTTCGGCCACCAACATTTGGACGGCCGGCATCGTTTACATCGTCTTCGAGGTGGCCATCCGCGGGTGCGACCAGCAATTCGTCCAACGCTATCTCGCGACCAGGAACGCCCGGGAGGCGAATTATTCCTCCATCGCCTCCGTCCTGCTGGGCCTGTGCGTGGGCCTGGTATTCTATTCCGTCGGCGCGGTGCTGTTCGTGTATTTCAAGGTCAAGCATGTCGGCGAGCTTCCAGCGGGAATGACGGGCAACGACGTATTCCCTTACTTCATCATGAACATCCTGCCCACCGGGTTCAAGGGCCTGCTCGGCGCGGCCATTTTGGGAGAAGCCATGAGTTCGCTCAACTCGACTTACGCCGCCCTTTCCAATACCACCGTGGTCGATTTCCTCCGCAAGGGGAAAGGAACTCCGGGGGGAAAGACCGGCCTGCAAACCGCGAAAATCTGGGTGGTCATTTGGGGCGGGCTGGGGACGGTGATGGCCATGATTTGCGCGGTGGGCAGCCAGACCATCCTGAACAAGGCCCTGTTCTTCACCTCCCTTTTCACGGGGCCGCTGCTGGGGCTGTTCCTGCTGGCCTTTTTCCGGCCGCATCTCAATCCCAGGGCGGTGCTCGCGTCCGCCCTATTGGGAATGCTGGCCCTGATCCCCTTCACCACCATCCCCATCCTTCCCGAAGGGGTCTGGAAGCCGTGGTTCGGCCTGGCCTGGCCCTGGAATCCGCTCATTTCCCTGACTGCCACCATTATCGCGGCGCACCTACTCCATTTCGTCCTGCCCGCCCTCCCGAAGCGCGCCGCCGGCGCGGATTCCGGGACGGCGCGGGCGGCCTGAATAGACCCGCGGATTCCTCCGACCCCTTCCGGAACCGTGCTTGTCCCGGGGTCTCAAGGACAGGGCGGCACGTCCGGCATGTCCAATATTCCTTCCCATCCGGGCGAAGTCTGGTGGCATAGGCCGTCCCCTGCGGTCGGGTTTTCCCTCATCCAAACCGCCCGGGCCCCGAAACGCCGCAGCAGCTCCCCGCTTTTTTCGGGGCCCAGGATGAACAGGGGTTTGGTCAGGCGGTCGGCCGCCATGCTTTCGGAAGCCAATACGGTCACGGAAACATAAGGCCGGGCCGGTTCGCCCTTGGCGGGATCGAAAATATGGTGGTATCGGATCCCGTCCCGGATGAAATAGCGCTCATAATCGCCGGAGGTGGAAACTGCCATGGGTCCGGATAAGGTCACGGTGCCGGCGATGGCGTCCGGAACGCGCGGGTGGCGGATGCCCACCACCCAGGGTTTCTCTCCCTTGCTTCCTCCTACCCGCAAATCCCCGCCCGCCGTCACGATATGGTTAGGATGGCCGAGGGAATCGAGTATCCGGTGCAGGCGATCCACGGTATAGCCTTTGGCGATGCCGCCCAAATCGAATACCGCGCTGTCGCGCAGCAGCACCAGGCGCCCCTCCCCGATAATGCGGAAAGGCGGATTGTCGGCGGCGGAGTAGCCGGGGCCGGAGCGGAAGGAGGGATTGCCGCGCATGGCCTCGGCGATGGCCTCCGGAGCCGGAATCCGGTTGGTGTCGCCGCTGGAGAGGCCCCAGGCCCCCTTGAGGCCATGCAAGGTGATGTCGAAGGCCCCGCCGCTGGCGGCCGCCATTTCCGCGGCGGCGCGGAACACCTCCATGAGTTCCGGACCGCCTTCCAGGGTGTCCCCGGCCCGGCCTAGCAAAAGGCTCAGGGAGGAGCCGGGCATGTAATCGCTGAAAACCCGCTCCAGCCGGGCGCTTTCCCTTTCCAGCAGGGAGAATGCGCTGTCCGCCGGCGCGGCGGAGGAGCCCGGTTTACCGTACAGGGCGGCGGAAAAATCCGTGTCCATGGCGAACCATCGATGTGAGGGGTTCCCGGGCTGTCCGGAGCAGCCTCCCAGTAGCAGTAGGGCGGCGGTTGCGGATACGAAGGCGGCCGGAACATGGACAGGCATCATGGCTCTCCTGGGCGAAAGCCGGAATCTAGAAATTCCGTTTCCGGAACCGTTGCCCGGGGAGGACGCGTCCCGGTTACGCCCGCCGCATTTCCCATTCCCCTCCGGATTGACGCGGCCGCCGGCGGAAGGTACTATTCATGGCTCCCTGACAACATGAAAAAACCATTACCGTCCAGCATGGTCACATGATTGCCCGGTCGGGCTCATTCCGGGGCCTGTTGAAAAAAATCAGGGATCTGGGGATCCGCCCCGGATTGGACGAGGATTTGGTGCGGCATATCCGCATCACCAATCTGGCGGCGCTGTTCCTGGGGGCCATGGCGGTCCCCTACATTTTCATCTTCTCCTACATGGGAGCCCGCGGCCTGGGTGCGGGCGTGCTCGCTTTGCTGGCCGCCTATGCGCTCTGCTGTCTCCTTAACCTGCTGGGCCGGTACCACCTTTCCCGCATCGCCGTGCTGACCACGGTCAATTCCGCGGTATTGATTTACAGCCAGGCGCTGGGCCGCGATTCCGGGGTCACCCAGGTCTTTTTCTTCACCTTGATCGCCCCGTTCATGTTGTTCCACATCCGGGAAGCGCGGAAAATCGCTCTGTGCTGCGCGCAACCCGTGATAGGATGGATTTTTTTCCACGGCCGGTTCGGATTCGGGGAAACCGGCATGCTACCCCTCGGAGAAGCGCGGATATTTTACCTGCTCATCACCTTCACCATGGCCTTCATGCTCGTGAGCTGCGTTCTTTTCATCTACCTCTCGCACCAGAAATCCCTGGCCCTTCTGCGGCGCGCCCGGGACGCGGCCGAGCGCTCGAACCGCGCCAAGAGCGAGTTTCTTGCGACCATGAGCCACGAGATCCGCACCCCCATGAACGGCGTGCTGGGCTCTCTGCAATTACTGGAAATGGAGTCTCCGACTCCCCGGCAATCCGAATATCTGCGTCTGGCCCAATCCTGCGGCAATCTGCTGCTGGCCATTCTCGACGACATCCTGGATTTCTCGAAAATCGAATCCGGCCGCCTGGGCCTGGAATGCATGGATATCGACCTCGGCGCCATCCTGGCGGAAACCATGGAGTTGCACAGGCCCGAAGCCGCGAAAAAAGGCTTGGAGCTGAGCCTCGAAATCGCTCCCGGTTGCCCGGCGGAAATCCGCGGAGACCCCACCCGCATCCGGCAGATCCTGCTGAATCTGGTTTCCAACGCCGTCAAATTCACGAAGTCGGGAAGCGTCCGGTTGGGTATGGCGAAATTGGACGAGACCGCGGATAGCGTGAGGATCGCCATATGCGTGCGCGATACCGGGATCGGGATACCCGAAGAAAAGCAGGCTTTGCTGTTCAACGCCTTCACCCAGGTGGACTCCTCCACCACCCGCGAATACGGGGGGACGGGCCTGGGTCTCGCCATCGCCAGCAAGCTGGCGCTCCTGATGGACGGCGCGCTGAGCGTCGAAAGCCGCGCCGGAGA
>Ga0079224_100006417_pt1 | contig 15594 bp, 12 predicted proteins | sample Stecom2015_FD_80414 | JGI IMG/M metagenome (GOLD analysis project Ga0079224, IMG submission 80414) | Agricultural soil microbial communities from Utah to study Nitrogen management - Steer compost 2015 | ecosystem: Environmental > Terrestrial > Soil > Agricultural land | place: USA: Utah...
CACTTGCTGGCCAAAGGTTGCGGCCACTACGGTATATTCTCCGGCTCTAAATGGAGAAAGCAGATTTTTCCCGTTGTGGACGCCTTTATCACCGACACCGAAAAGAAATACGCCCGTCAGGCCGCCGCTGCTGCCTGAAAGCAACTGGCGCTAGCATTTTCGGTACAATGAGAGGGACGCGGCTTCGGCTGCGTCCTTTTCTTATTGCCCGTTATGAATCACGCCCTCCTTATTGACCGCATAGACGCCGTACTACCTCAAACGCAATGCACCCAGTGCGGCTATGACGGCTGTCGCCCGTACGCCCAGGCCCTGGCGGCAGGCATCACGCGAATCAACCGCTGTCCGCCTGGCGGCGATGCCGGCATTGAAAAGCTGGCGGCGGTGCTCAACACCCCCGTATTACCGCTGGATGAATCCTGTGGCAAGCCAGGACCGCTACTGCTGGCAGTGATCGACGAAGCACATTGTATCGGTTGCACCTTGTGTATTCAGGCCTGTCCTGTAGATGCCATCATGGGGGCCAATAAATTCATGCATACGATCCTCCCCGATTTATGTTCAGGCTGCGAACTGTGTGTTGCCCCCTGCCCGGTAGACTGCATCGCCATGGTCGATGCCAATCGCCCCTGGACGCAAGACGATGCCAATGCCGCCAGAACGCGCCATGAACACCGCGCCCAGCGCCTGCAACTGAATGCCCTGGAAAAAGAGGAACGGATGCGTCGCGCAAGTGCTCAGACGGCAGCCTCCGTTCAGCAGGCCGGGGCCCAGGCCTCCGTTTCCGATCAAGGCGCAGATCGTCCGGCGCAAGGGCCGATTGCGCCGGGGGCGGCGCCCACCGCTGAGGACGCAAAAAAAGCAGCCATTGCCCTGGCGCTGCAACGGGCACGCGCACGCCGCAAAACCACCAATCCATCGGGTAGCACTTCATGAATGCAGCAAAACGCAAACTCATTTTCGAACGACTGGCTGCCGCCAATGCCAACCCCACCACCGAGCTTGAATACGAAAACACCTTCCAGTTGCTGATCGCCGTGTTGCTATCGGCGCAGGCGACCGACAAATCGGTCAATCTGGCCACCCGCCATATTTTCGACACCTGTAAAACGGCGCAAGATATTCTGGATATGGGGCTGGAGACCTTTACCGAAAAAATCCGCACTATCGGGCTATACAAAACCAAGGCCAAGAATGCACTGGCGACCTGTGCGATTCTGCAAGAGCAGTATCAGGGCGTCGTGCCTGACAATCGCGAAGCGCTTGAAGCACTGCCCGGCGTCGGCAGAAAAACCGCCAACGTCGTCCTCAATACCGCATTCGGCCAGCCTGCCATGGCAGTGGATACGCATATTTTTCGGGTATCCAATCGAACCGGCCTGGCGCCGGGCAAGAACGTCAGGGAAGTCGAAGACAAGCTGATGCGCTTCGTACCAAAGGAATACCTGCTGGACGCCCATCACTGGCTGATCCTGCATGGCCGCTATATCTGTGTGGCGCGCGCGCCCAAATGCACGCAGTGCGGGATTGAAGATCTGTGTGAGTTCAAGGAAAAAAACCTGGGGAAGGCCAAAGCGGCGCAGCCTGGCATGAAGCCTGGCAAAAAAGCATCTCCGGCCTCACGCAAAACAGCGTCTGCGCGAACAGTCGAAAAAAAGATCGCCGGCAAGCAAAGGCTCGAAAAAGCCTCAAGTACGGCGGTTTAAACGATCTCGGGTGATCAACCGTCCGATTGGCATCTTCAAGGTCAACGGGGATCGGCAAACGGCTGCAAAGAAGCGCCCTCAAGTGGTTCTGCGGCAGTGCGAAGCGGGCTTCGGATCCCGATTCCCGACTGGAAGAATCACGAAACAATCACAAATGAAAAAATTCATTATCGGCTTTGTCGCGGGCCTTTATACGCCCATCATCGCGCTATATATCACGAACCGGTTCAGCACAACAGGACACATAGGTAAAGCAAGGAACAGATCAAGCGCCCGTGGTTGCTGATGCCCAACGTGGGTTTATTCGACAACGCATGCTTTCAGTGCGCCTGGCGCCCCGCTCACTACTGAAGCACACGCACCCGGTAAAAAATCACTTATCCGCAGCCTGCTTAATCTGGCTGGCCCTGGCATCTCCCAACCCCAGATAACTTTGCGCCACCTTGGAATCGGCACGCAATTGCCGCGATGAGCCTTCCATCGCAACCTCGCCCATTTCCAGCACATAACCGTAATCAGAGGCTTGCAGCGCGGCTCGCGCGTTCTGCTCCACCAGCAGGATCGACACCCCGGTCTCGCGCAATCGCAGGATAATGCGAAACACTTCCTGCACCACCCGCGGCGCCAGCCCCAGGCTGGGTTCATCGAGCATGAGCAACGTGGGTCTGGCCATCATCGCGCGACCTACGGCCAGCATTTGCCGCTCGCCGCCTGAAAGCGTGCCGGCACGCTGATCGCGGCGCTCCAGCAAACGCGGAAACAGTTGATAAACCTGATCCAGCGTATCGCGCCAGCCGGCGACGCGCTGGCGATACTGGCGAAATCCGCCAAGCAGCAGGTTGTCCCGCACCGACATACTGGTAAACAGCTCACGCTTTTCCGGCACCAGACAAAGCCCCGCCGCCACGCGCTCTTCCACGGGCATTCTGCTGATATCCTGGCCCCGATAAAGAATACGCCCCTGCGCACGGCCTGACGCCGGCAGAGCGCCCATCAGCGTATTGAGCAACGTAGACTTGCCGGCGCCATTGGCGCCGATCACCGTTACGACCTGCCCCTGATCCATGGCCAGAGACACGTCATTGACCGCAAGCACCTTGCCGTACTGCGCGTTGATATTATGTGCTTCCAGTAGCCGGCTCATGCGCGCACCTCGTGATTGTCTGTCGTATCGACCGCAATTTCATCTGTGATAACAGCATCGTCAATCCCGCCCAGATAGGCCTGCAGGACTTTATCATTCTGCTGGATCTGAGCCGGCGTGCCCTCTGCAATTTTTGTGCCGAAATCCATCACCACCAGATGGCTTGTCAATTTCATGACAAAGTCCATATCATGCTCGACCAGCAGGATGCTCATGCCTTCGTCGCGTAACGCGGACAACACCGCAGCCAGCTCCTGCTTTTCCATATAGCGCAGACCTGCTGCCGGCTCATCCAGTAATAGCAGCGTCGGGTCAAGCGCCAGCGCCCTTGCCACTTCCACGATCCGCTGTTTGCCCAGCGATAAATTGCCAGCCAGCTCGAACATGCAATCGCCCAAGCCGACCCGCTCCAGTTGTATCGCCGCTTCGCGCAGCAAGGCCGCCTCATCGCGCCGATCCAGCCGCAAAATGCTGCGGATGGCCCCGGCGGAGCGACGCAGGTGCGCCCCCAGCGCCACATTTTCCAGCACGCTCATCTGCGGCAGCAATTGGGTATGCTGAAAGGTACGAGCGATCCCCAACCGGGCAATATCTTTTGCTGTCACCGATTGCAAGGGTCTGTCGCGAAAAACGATCGAACCGCGCGTGAACGGCATGACACCGGTAATTAAGTTGAAGGTGGTGCTTTTGCCGGCGCCGTTGGGGCCGATCAGGCCTACAATCTGGCCGGTCGCTACGCTAAAGGAGATATCGTTCACAGCCACCAGCCCGCCGAACTCTTTGCGCAACTGCGCCACCTGCAGCAACGGCTGGCCTGCAGGCGGCCGATCGCTTTTAGCTAATAGCGGCGCATCTGCCCACCATTGCTCTGGATCGCCATTCGCCGTTGTGCGTTCCGGACTGTCGGAAAAAAACCGGGTTACGATTGGCCATAGTCCTTCACGCGCATGATGCAGCACGAGCACCACCAGTACGCCGAAAACGATCAGCTCAAAGTTGGTGGATGTGTCGAACAGACGCGGCGCTATATCCTGGATCTGGTCTTTTAGCGTCAGAATGACGGCAGCGCCGAAAATACCGCCCCAGACCGAAGCCACACTGCCGACCACCATCATGAACAGATACTCGATGCCGTAATTGATGCCGAAGGTGCTGGGACTGACAGCGCGCTGTTCGTGCGCATACAGCCAGCCGGCCAGCCCGGCGAGCACAGCGGCGTACACAAAGGCAATCACCTTGTAGCGAAAAGTATGCACACCGAATGAAGCGGCCATTTTTTCGCCGTTTTTCAAGGCACGTATGGCGCGACCACTACGTGAATCCAGCAAATTGATTGCCGTCCATGCCGCCAGCAGCACGACCAGCCAGATCAGATAATAAATACTCTTGGCCTGGAGCAATGGATAACCAAACAACGAAATGGGCGGAATACCCGGGATGCCGTCATGGCGCCCAAGAAAAGGCATATTTCCGTACAGATAATAAAAAATCAAGCAGACGGCGATCGTCGCCAGCGATAGATAATGTCCCGAGAGGCGCAATGTAACCTGGGCCAGTACGAACGCCAGCAGCAAAGTGAGCACAATGCCCAAAAGCAGCCCTAACCATGGCGACCCATCCATGGTTGCCGACAGCCAGGCGGTGGCATAGGCGCCGATGCCGACGAATGTTGCCTGTCCAAACGAGGTCAGCCCGCCTACGCCGGTTAGCACGACCAATCCGATAACGACCAGACTGGCAATACCGATAGCATTAAGCTGATTGATCCAGAATTCGGGAATCCCGGGCACCATCGGCAGCAGGGCCAGCAACAGAATAAATACCGGTACACACCATTTTTTCATGGCTTACTCCTCTTCGTCATGACGACTGGTCACGGACAGAATCAGCAATACCGGTATGATCAGCGCAAAAACAATCACTTCCTTGTATTCACTCGCCCAGAAGGTCGAGAAAGATTCGATGATACCGACCAATAGCGCGCCAGCCGCGGCAACCGGATAGCTCATCAGCCCGCCGATGATGGCGCCCACAAAACCCTTGAGACCAATCATGAAACCGGTCTCGTACGTGATCGAAATAAACGACACAATCATGATGCCCGAGAGCACCCCGACAATGGAGGACAGCAGAAAGGTCAGCAAGCCCGACATATTGGTGCTGATGCCGACCAGCCGCGCGCCACGCCGGTTCACGGCCGTCGCCCGCAATGCCTTGCCATACAGGGTATAGCCGAAAAACAGCCACAGTGCGGCGATAATAACCGCCGTCATGGCAATCACGAAGAGGCTTTGATAGGTCCAGTTCAGACCGAACAGTTCAAGCTGGCCGTCAAAAAAAGGCTGGGCAACCAGACGTCCTTCGGCCCCGAAAAAAGCCAGGCCCATGCCGACGAAAACAAAGTGCACGGCAATAGAGATAACAAAAAGCACCAGCACCGAACTGTCGGCCATGGATTCATAGGCCAGTTTGTAAAGCATGGGCCCCAGCGGGACGACCAGAAAGAGTGTCATCAGGGCCTTGACCCAGAGCGACGGCGCCGTACCCAAAATGGCCGGCGCCGCAAAGAACACGAGAATGGGCAACGCCAGACAAAAAAGCGCGGATCTGATCAGCGTAACCGCGGGTTTGCCTTTAAACACCAGCCACAGTTCGCGCGCAAAGACCAGTAAACCGGCGATGACAAGCAACCAGCGCGTTCCCGGCACCTGATCATCAGCCAGCGCCGCAAAGGTCAGTGCTCCGTAGGTGACAAACTCCCCCTGCACAATCAGAATAATGCGCGTGACGGCAAACACCAGCACCAGCGATACTGCCAGCAATGCATAAATAACGCCTGTCACCAGCCCGTCCTGCATCAGAATCTTTGCGATTGACCAATCCATTTTCTTTCCGTTGTTTGCTTGCTGCTACGTCGCTCAGTTCAGGTCCTGAGCAAATTCCCAGTGACCGTTCTTGACGCGCAGCAGAACCCGGGCGCGTTCATCCAGTCCTGAATGATCTTGTGCGGACATATTAAATACGCCATGTACTCCGACCACTTCCTTGGTATTTTCCAGCGCATCGCGCAATGCCTGGCGAAAGCCCTCGGTACCAGGCTTGGCGCCACTGGCAAGCGCCTTGGGGATGGCGGCGGCAACCAGTGCGCCGGCATCGTGCATATGTCCGCCAAAGCCGCTGACCGAGCCTTTGCCATATTGCGCCTCATATTTCTGTGTGTAGTCCAGACCGGTGGCGCGCAGGGGGTTGGCTGGCGGCAATTGCTCCGCAACCAGGATCGGGCCCGCCGGTAAAATAAGCCCTTCGCAGGCGCTGCCGCACATTTTCAGAAACTCGCTGTTGCCGGCCCCATGGGTCTGGTAAATCTGGCCTTTGAAACCGCGTTGCTTGAGTTCGCGTTGCGGCAACGCAGCAGCCGTACCGGAGCCGGCAATCAGAATGGCATCAGGCTTGGCGGCCAGCAATTTGAGCACCTGGCCGGTCACACTGGTATCGGGCCGTGCATAGCTTTCCGTCGCCACGATTTCTATCTGTTTGCCCTGCAGCGCATTTTTGAGCTCCTTGAGCCAGTTCTGGCCATAGGCATCGGAAAAGCCGATGAAACCGATTTTGCCGACGCCCGCTTTTTCCATTGCATGCACCACCGCGCCGGCCATCAGCACATCGTTCTGTGGCGTCTTGAACGACCAGGCCCGCGCGCCCTCCACCGGCTCGACAATGCTGGCGCTCGCCGCCAGGCTGATCATGGGAATTTTCTTTTCGGCTGCAACATCGATCATGGCCAGCGAACCTGGGGTAGCGGTGGTGCCGATAATGACATCCGCATTGTTCTCGCTGATCAGCTTGCGCATATTGCGCACGGCTTGCGTAGCGTCGGTCGCATCATCAAGAACCGTATAGTTGACCTTGGTTGATCCGATCTGACGCGGCAGCAGCGCGACCGTGTTGCGCTCGGCAATACCTAGCGAGGCGGCCGGGCCGGTCGCCGACACGACAACGCCCACATTGACCGTAGCGTCTTGGGCAAATGCCGAATGCGCGCCGGCAGCAAGCGCAGTACCAAGCAGGCATGACAGGAACTTTTTCATGATTTGTCTCTCAAATATTATGGTTTCGCTTCATTACATCTGCCTATAAGATTGTCGGATGCACGTTATAGTCAGAACCTATGGACAATAATATGTCACACTTAAACGCGTAATCATACAGTTTTGTCCTGGTAATTCAGGAATGAGACCCCAATTTACTTTAAAATAGACTGATCGCAGCCTGTATTTTGCACATCCTGCGCAAGGCATCGTAAAGTATGCGGCCGGCAGGCTGCAGGCGTTTTATTTAAGGAATCCCGGTTCGGCGGCCCGTTGTCTCTATCGCAGCCGCCACCGTTTTTGATGTAAAGGCCACCATTGAAAGTCATCAAGTCTGAACAGCAATGGCGCGAGCTGCTCTCTCCGGAAAGCTATCACGTCACGCGACAAAAAGGCACAGAGCGCGCCTTTACCGGCGAGTACTGGGATCATTTTCAGCCCGGCATCTATACGTGCGTTGCTTGCGGCACGCCGCTGTTTGCGTCAGATACAAAATTTGACGCCGGCTGCGGCTGGCCAAGCTATTTCGAACCTCTTAATCCGCAAAATGTCCGCGAAGAAGTCGATACCTCACACGGCATGACGCGCACCGAAGTGCTGTGCAACGTCTGTGATGCTCACCTTGGTCACGTTTTTCCCGATGGCCCCCCTCCCACCGGCCTGCGCTATTGCATCAATTCGCTGTCGCTTCGCTTTGACCCCGCAGAATGAAAAAGCTCCTGTTTGATTTTTTCCCACTGGTCCTCTTTTTTGTGGCCTTCAAGGTCGCAGACATTTACGTGGCAACGTGGGTTGCCATCGCATGCAGCGTGCTGCAGATTCTGTGGCTGAAATTGCGTGGTCGTCCGATCGAGGCCACCAACTGGATGAACGTGATCATCATCGTGGTGTTTGGCGGCGCCACCATTTATTTCCATAATGACACCTTCGTTAAATGGAAGCCTACCGTCTTGTACTGGATGTTCGCCCTGATCCTGCTGGGCGCGCGTCTGCTGATGAACAAAAATGTGTTGCGTAAAATGCTGGCCACGCAAATGAGCCTGCCGGACCGCATCTGGGATCGCCTGTCCGATACCTGGGCTGGCTTTTTCCTGTTTGCAGGCGCCCTCAATTTAGTGGTAGCCTTTTCTGGTTACTTTACACTGGAGCAGTGGGCCGCCTTCAAGGCCTTCGGCATGACCATCCTGCTGGTGATTTTCGCCATTGGTCAATCAGTTTGGCTTGGGCGGCATATGCAGGACGTGCCCGCAACGCCCGGGCCCGTTGCCCTGCCGGAGAAATCCAATGACTGAATCTGATCGCATTGCACTGATCCGTGAGCGCCTGGCCTGCCTAGAACCGCAGACGCTTGACATCGAAGACGAGTCCCATTTGCACAAAGGGCATGCAGGCGCCAGCAACGGCGCAGGCCATTACCGCCTGACTATCCGCTCCGCCTGCTTTAACGGCTTATCCAGGGTGGCCAGTCAGCGTCTGGTCTATGACGCACTGGGAGACCTGATCCCTTACCCCATTCATGCACTGTCCATACAGACCCAACCGATTTCTTAACCAAAAGGAAAACTATGAAACGTTTTATTTTACTTGCTGTAACTTGCGCCATGACAGTACCGGCCTTGGCCCAGAACGTGGCCACTGTGAATGGTAAAGCCATTACCAAAGATCAGGTAGATACGGCAGTGAAAACGCTCATTGCCCGTGGTGCGACAGACAGCCCTGCGCTGCGCGAACAGATCACAGAACAGCTGATTAACAGTGCGGTCCTGTCCCAGGAAGCCGAAAAACAGGGTGTAGATAAAAATCCTGAAGTGCAGTTTGCCATCGAAAATGCCCGTCAGGAAATCCTGATTGGTTCCATGATGCGTGACTGGGCCAAGACACATCCGGTCAGCGATGAGGACGTCAAGAAAGCCTATGAAGAGTTCAAGGCCCAGTCCGCCGGTGAACAGGAATATCAGGTCAAACATATCCTGGTCAAAGACGAAACGGCCGCCAATAAGCTGCTGAAAGAGATCAAAGCCAAAAAGGTCAGCTTTGCCGATGCAGCCAAGAAGAACTCCATTGACCCGGGAAGTGGCAAAAACGGGGGCGATCTGGGCTGGGCTCCTGCCGAAAACTATGTACCTGAATTTGCCGAAGCGGTAAAAGCGGCCAAAAAAGGTCAGTTGCTGGACAAGCCTGTTAAAAGCCAGTTTGGCTGGCACATCATCCAGGTGACCGACTCACGTCCGGTCAAGGTGCCGACCCTGGAAGAAGCCAAACCACAAATCAGCCAGATGCTTAGCCAGCAATCGCTGCAGGAACAGATGAAAAAACTGCGCGACGAAGCCAAGATCGAGAAAACCGCGGCTGAAGGCGCTGCCGAAAAACCTGCGGAAGCGCCCGCAGCAGAGGCGCCCAAGAAGTAAAGGGTTGTAAATAGAGGGCTTCATCCGATTTACCCTCTGTTACTGTCAATATCCCCCATGAGTCCGGATTACGGGCTGATGGGGGATTCTTTATGGTGGGTATGAACCCACTTCTGGTAGTGGCAGTCTGAAAGATAGCAGCAGGCTTCTTTGGATGGTTTCGTTTTTTTTGGATAAACGGTACGCGCTACTGCAATTTGCTGCCACGAGCAACGCACACCGGTATACCCGCAAGTCGTGACGGTCAGGCAACCCACGGACGCCCTGTGCCAGCCAGATTCAGTGAGCATTTCAGGGGATACACCCAGAGTCCGGCTCGATGTGAACGCTGCGAGAGGCTATAGACAATATGGCAATATGGCAATATCGCAATATCGCAATCGACACCGACACCCAGGGTTGCCGCAGTGATTCAATCGGACAACCAGGAACACCTTAGAACAGGATCACTTTATTGCCGGAGCAAGTCCAGCAGCCCTGCTTCGTCTAGCACCGGCACCGACAGATCACGGGCTTTTTCCAGTTTGCTGCCCGCCTCTTCGCCCGCAACAACATAGCTGGTCTTCTTGGATACGCTACCGCTGACTTTGCCACCGGCCTCCATGATCAGCTTGCCGGCTTCATCGCGCGTTAATGTTGGCAGCGTGCCGGTCAGGACAAACGTCTTGCCCTGCAGCACCGTGCTTTTGACAGACTCAGGCATTTTGACGGTCACGCCGGCTGCGCGAAGCGCATCAAGCACCGCAATGTTATGGGGTTCTGCAAAAAATGCCCGCAGCGATTCCGCAACCACCGGGCCCACGTCATTGACCTGAAGGAAAGCGGCCTCATCGGCGGCAATCAAGGCATCCAGCGAGCCAAAGTAGCGCGCCAGATCCCGTGCCGTGGTTTCGCCCACATGACGGATACCCAGTGCATACACAATGCGGGACAGCTCTACATGTTTGCTTTTCTCAATGGCCGCGATCAGGTTTTCTGCCGACTTGCGCCCCATGCGCTCCAGCCCCATGACTTTCTCTACCGACAAAGAATACAGGTCAGCAATCGACCGGACCCAGTCGAGATCGACCAACTGGTCAATTAGTTTTTCGCCCAGTCCTTCGATATCCAGGGCCTTGCGCCCTGCGGCGTGCAACAGGCTTTGCTTGCGCTGTGCAGCACAAAACAGGCCGCCGGTACAGCGAGTGGCCGCTTCGTCGGGCAGGCGCTCCACCGCAGAGCCGCACACAGGACATTGGGTCACCATGGCAAACTGCCGGGCGTCGGCCGGCCGCATTTCCAGAACCGGACGCAACACTTCAGGGATCACGTCGCCAGCCCGGCGAACGACAACGGTATCGCCGATTCTCACATCCTTGCGGCGGATTTCGTCTTCATTATGCAACGTCGCATTGGTCACCGTCACGCCGCCTACAAAGACAGGCTGCAGTCTGGCTACCGGCGTGAGCGCCCCGGTGCGGCCCACCTGCACCTCGATGTCCAGCAGCACGGTCGTCGCTTCTTCAGCCGCAAACTTGTGCGCCAGCGCAAACCGCGGCGCACGCGAAACAAAACCCAGTTCCGTTTGTGCCTTCAGCGAATTGACCTTGTACACCACGCCGTCAATATCAAAGGGCAGACTGGTTCGCGTCTGGCCGATTTCTTCATAAAAGGCCAGCAGCGCATCCGGGCCGGTCACACGCTTGCGGTACTTACCCACGGACAAACCCAGGGACGATAACCAGTCAAGCATGCCCGAATGGGTCTCGGGCAAAGGGGCGGCAAGCCCATCCAACTGACCCCAGCCGTAGGCGAAAAATCGCAAGGGCCGCTTGGCTGTGAGCCGCGGATCCAACTGGCGCAGGCTGCCTGCCGCTGCATTGCGCGGATTGACAAACGTCTTGTCGCCGGCGGCGGCCTGGTGTTGATTGAGTTTTTCAAAATCGCTGCGGTGCATGAGCACTTCGCCGCGCACTTCCAGCACCGCCGGAAAGCCTGGAGAGAGCGTCAGCGGGACCGAACGCAGGGTACGGATATTGGCCGTCACGTCCTCACCGGACAAACCATCGCCACGGGTCGCAGCACGCACCAGGCGACCATTCTCGTAACGGATGCTGATGGCCAGCCCGTCCATTTTGACTTCGCAGTTATATTCCACCTTCTCTGCAGGGCCAAGCAGGCCCGCAGCACGCAGGGCGTCGCAAACCCGTTTGTCGAAAGCCGTCACCTCTTCACTGCTGAACGCGTTGCCGAGCGACAGCATGGGCACGGCATGACGGACACTTTCAAAAAAAGGCAATGGCGCACTGCCCACGCGCTGCGACGGAGAATCGCCATTGACCCATTCAGGGTGCTCGGCCTCGATGGCCAGCAAGCGCTGCATCAGCCCATCAAATTCTGTATCGCTGATCGTCGGCGCATCCAGCACGTGATAGGCGTGATTATGTGCGTTGATCTGCGCGCGCAGGTCCTCCAGTTCGGCCTGCAACTGTTGTTCTTTGCCCTGCGTCATGTTACATGCCTTTAGGAGAAGACTCGCAAGGCGCGTGGCGAACCGGCCTGCAGGCCTTGCTGCTCCAGCTCTTGGTAAATACCGCGAATCTGCTCATCAATCGCGTGTTCAGACCCTTCCATGACAGGGCGGCCCGAATCATCGATCAGCTGACCGTCCAGAGACAGCGCAAGATCACGGCCTACCGCCATCATACGGCCAAAAGGCGTGTCGTCCGGCGGACTGCAGGGAACGTCCAGCAGCAGGTCTACACGATTGACACCAGCGTTTGCAGGATCATCGGCATGCTCACCGGCCAGCAACAGGACAAAGCGCGGCAGGCCGTCATGGTTCATCCAGGCCAGACCATTGCGGTATTCGGTAAAGCCCTTGGCGCGGGCCACGTCGATCACGCTGCGAACCGGATGTGGCTGCGCCAGTTGCACAGTCAGGCCCACTTGCGTATCCAGATTGGCGCATACCTGATCCAGTTTCCCGGCGCGGCGCAGCAAGGCAGGCACATCGGGACTTTCAACGCTGGCATCGAATTCGTGGGCGATTTCATCGGCCTTGGCCCAGGCCTGCGACCACTCGATTTCGCCCAGCGCACCGGCGCGGTTAGCCAGCAGGACGGCCATCTGCAACGATACGTAATGCTCATCTGCACGCAACTCAGCACGATGCAGCCCATCGTCGGTCTCGGCAAAAAAGCGTAATGGCTTGGAACCAGCGTACAGGGCGCTGCGCGTATAACGATGCAGGTCGGCGCCACCGACAGGCGCAGCAAAATGCAGCTCAATGACGCCTTCGGTCATCTCGTCAACGGCTTCTTCATCGTGCTGTCCGTCCTGATCCTGGGCAGGCGCTGCCGCCGCCACGGCAGCCGGCGCGGCTGACGCGGGCTCATCCAGGTCACGAGTAAACACCGGGTCCTGCCGGTCGGCCGGCGCCTTCTGAAGTGGCGCAACCGCTTTACGGTCCTTGAGCAGCACGTCGTTATCGTGTTCGTCGCCCATGCTGAACTGCTCGTGCATTTGCCTGCGCACCCGCTGATCCTGCCACCAATTGAACAGCAGCACCAGCAGAATCAGCACGATTCCGATCGCAATTAAAGCCAGTTGCAAATTACTCATTGTGTGATTGACCCTTTTGTTTACGCTTCGCCAACAAGCTGTACGGCGGACTCGATATCCACAGCAACAATTCGGGAAACCCCTTGTTCTTGCATCGTAACACCGATTAACTGCTTCGCCATCTGCATGGCTATTTTATTGTGAGAAATAAATAAAAACTGCGTCTGTTCGCTCATGCTGCCGACCAGGTTGGCATACCTTTCGGTATTGGCATCGTCCAGCGGCGCGTCCACCTCGTCCAGCAGGCAGAATGGCGCCGGATTCAGCTTGAACAACGCAAATACCAGCGCCGTAGCCGTCAGTGCCTTTTCACCACCTGACAGCAGATGGATCGTGCTGTTGCGTTTCCCGGGCGGCTGAGCCATGACCTGTACGCCTGCATCCAGAATTTCTTCGCCAGTCATGGACAGTCGCGCCTCGCCGCCCCCGAACAACTTCGGAAACAACTCGCCAAAATGCGCATTCACCTGATTGAAGGTCTCCTGCAACAGGTCGCGCGTTTCCCGGTCGATGCGACGAATCGCATCTTCCAGCGTCTCAATGGCCTCGGTCAGATCCGCATGCTGCGCATCCAGAAACCCCTTGCGCTCACGCGACTCGTTCAGTTCGTCCAGCGCGGCCAGGTTGACAGACCCCAACGCTTCGATTTGCCGGGATATTTTCTGCACTTCGGCATGCAACCAGGTCACTTTGGACCAGTCCTCGGGCAAATCGTTCATTTCCAGCTTGAGTGCCGCGCGATCCACCTCGTGTTCGTCCAGCTGTTCAGAAAACTGCTCTACCGCCAGACGGGCCGCCTGCTCATCCAGCTGCAGCTGCATGATATGGGCGCGCCGGGGTTCCAGCGACTGCTCGGTACGCAGGCGCGTTTCATCGGCGCCGCGCAGGGTAGCAGCCAGATTGTCCAGCTCGAGACGGGCGGCAGCCAGTGCTTCTTCACGGATCACTCGGGTTTCCAGCGCATCCTGCAGGCCGGCCTGGGTTGCAGACTCGTCGAAATCAAACAGCTCGGTTTCCAGGTTTTCCAGTTCGTTGCGGGCTTGATTGATCTGATTGCCGGCCAGGTCCCGGTTGCGGGTCAGGTCGGCAATCCGCGAGGTGAGACCGCGCTGGGTAAAGCCCGCCTCCTGCACATTACGCTCCAGCTCGCGAATTTGCTGGCGCGCGGCTTCGGCTGTTTCGGCCAGCGCCTCGCCGGCCATTTCCGCCTCGGCGTACGCCTCCTGCAATGTGGCCAGCTCATTGTCCAGCGTTTCAAAACCGGCTTCGGATTCTTCCTTCTGGGCCAGCAATTCTTCCTGCTGTACGCGGATATCGGCCAGATCTTCGTTGATACGTGCGTTGCGCTCTTCGCTTTGTTGCATTTGCGCATGCAGCCTGGAGTGCTCCATCTGCAAATCGTGCACCCGACGAGTCAGCTCCGACAGGCGCTGGCGCGCGGGCGTCATCGACTGCGACAGCGCCGTCCAGGCCGCTTCGCTGCGGGCCAGTTGCGTGACCGCCTGGTCGGCAATCAGCTGGCGCGCCTTGATTTCGCGTTTGAGGTTGTCTATCTCCTGCTGACGAGCCAGCATGCCCGCCTGCTCGGAATCGGCAGCATAAAAACACAGGCCATGCGCATCGGTCATGTGCCCTTCGCGCACCACCAGTTGCACGCCGACCGGCAATGATTGCCGCTGTCCAAGCGCTTCAGCCAGCGATGAAGCCGTGTACACCCCTTGCAGCCAGCGACCCAGCAGGCTTTTGAGATCCGGGTCGTTGCATCGCAACAGCGACAGCAGCGGCGTATGGCCCGGCAGCGCAGCCGGCAACGCCTCGGCCGTAGGCTTCTGATAGAACGCCAACCGCGACGGCGGCGGGTCGTCCGTGAAGGCACGCGCCATATCCAGGTCGCGCAATGGCAAAGCCGTGAGGCGCTCACGCAAGACGGACTCAAGCGCAGCCTCCCAGCCCGGCTCAATGTGTATTTGTTGCCAAAGCCGACCGAAACCGGCCAGATCATGCTTTTGCAGCCAGGGTTCAAGCGCCCCCTTCTTCTGCACATCTTCCTGCAGGGCGCTGAGCGCGCTCAGCCGGGCTTCAAGCCTGGCCACATCCTGCGTTTCCTTTTGCGAATTGGTCTGTGCTTCGCGACGCGCCTGATCCAGTTGCGGCAGCCGCTCTTCCATGTCCTGCAACGTCGCCTGCACTTCTTCCAGCTGCGCTTCGGCCGCGTTGCGATCACCGGTCAGCTGTTCAAGACGCCCGGCATCGGGACGCTGAATCTCGCCAAGCTCTCTTTCCAGGCGTTCACGACGTTGCTCCAATTGCTGCAACTGGCGGTCGGCATCACGCTGCGCCTGGGCCGTGAGCGCCAGCTTCTGCTCAACCCGGGCCAGCTCCGATCGCATGGTTTCGCGCGCGGCCGATGCACTGCGTACTTTTTCCTCTACATCAGGCATATCGCCCTGCCGCGATTCCAGTTCATCCTGGACCATCGCTGCGCGCTCGGTCGCCGCAGCCAGTTCTTCCTCCAGCTCGGCGATCTGTTCCGTGCAATGGGTCAGCTGGTCCTGCCACTCCTGCATTTGGGTATTAAGCGTGGTCTTGCGCGCCTGCAGCCGGTTACGTGCATCGACCACATGGCGTATTTCGGTCTCCAGGCG
>Ga0079224_100006418_pt1 | contig 15593 bp, 14 predicted proteins | sample Stecom2015_FD_80414 | JGI IMG/M metagenome (GOLD analysis project Ga0079224, IMG submission 80414) | Agricultural soil microbial communities from Utah to study Nitrogen management - Steer compost 2015 | ecosystem: Environmental > Terrestrial > Soil > Agricultural land | place: USA: Utah...
CACCCGGCGGGTCGATCCCCAGCTCCCGGCACAGGTCGATCACGGTCGGGGGGCGCAGCCCGCCGTCGAGGTGGTCGTGCAGGACGACCTTGGGCAGGGAGCGGACGAGGTCACGGGGCAGCGGCATCCCCGCAGGATACGCGGCGCGAGGAGCGGGCCGGCCGGGCCCCCGTGGCGGCCCGGCCGGCCCTTCCCGTCGACCCCGGCGGATCCCCATCCAGAGGCCGGGTCGACGCACCGGTGCGGCCTCGCCCGTCAGGAGGCGGCGCCCTTGCGGTAGCCGCTCGCCACCAGATGATCGGCGAGGCCCTCGACGTCCGTGATCGTGACGGCGGCGCGGCGCAGATCGCCGACCAGCGCCTCTGCCGCCGGGGTGCGGACCGGCGGCGCGAGTGCGGCCTCGAGCGCGCGGTCCAGCGCCTCGCGGGCTGCGGGGTCCGCCTCGCCCGGCAGGCCGCTCTCCCGGGCGAAGACCTCCCAGGCCCTCTCGCGCATCTGGTCGGTCAGGCGGGTGCCCGCCTGTGAGGTGCGGCGGACCAGGGCGGAGAGGGTCCCGCCCTCGACCTCGAAGCCGCGGTCCACGACGGACCGCACCACATGGGTGGGGAAGGGACCGACGGTGACCTCCTCGGCGCCGCTGGTGCACGTGATCCACGTCGACTCGTCGCGGATGTAGATCGTCAGGGCGTCCCCGTCGACATCCGTCAGCTCGATGTTGCTCATGACTCTCCGCAGGTTCAGGGCCGGGCGGCCCCCGGTGGGCGCCCTGACCGTTCCACGCGCCGGCGTGCGCTTCGTGACGCGCGTCGCCGGATTCGTGACCCACTGGTGACCTTTCGCACAAATAGGACATACTCGGGCAAGTCGCCCGTGGTCCTCCCGAGGGCCGTCGGCGACGTCACCGGTGGAGCCGCACGTCGCGGCTCCGAGAAGGGAATGGCCGAATGATGACGGAGTCGGAGTCGGAGCCGGGTCCTCGCCGCCGCGGCGGCGCCTCCGAGGCGCTCTCCGAGGACGCCCTGCTCGACGCCGTGCGCGCAGGCGACACGGGCGCCTATGCGGAGCTGTACCACCGCCATCATCACGAGGCGCTGCGCCTGGCGCGGAGCCTCCCCGGTCATCACGACCCCGACGACGTCGCGCAGGAGGCGTTCTTGAAGATCCTCAAGTCGATCCTGCGAGGAGCGGGCCCGCGCCGCGGCTTCGCGCCCTATCTCATGCGGGTGGTGCGCAACGAGGCCGTGGACCGCGGCCGCCGCGCTCACGAGGACGCGGTCGAGGACCTCGAGCGCGCCGCGCCGGGCCGCCTCGTCTCCTCCGACGGCGTGGACGAGCTGCTGAACCGCCAGCTGGTCCGCACCGCCTTCGCCCGCCTGCCCGAGACGTGGCAGCGGATCCTGTGGCTGACCGAGGTGGAGGGGGAGACGCCCCGGGCCCTCGCCCCGCAGCTGGGCCGCAGTCCGAACGCCATCTCGCAGCTCTCGCGCCGGGCGCGCGAGGGGCTGCGCGCCGCCTGGCTCGAGGCCCATCTCGACACCGCCGACGCGTCCCCGCTCTGCCGCAGCACCGCCCGGGATCTCGACGACCTCGAGCGCGGCCGCCTCACGCCCGCCCGGGCCGCGGGCGTCGAGCGGCATCTCGCGGCCTGCCCGCGCTGCGCCGCCGCGCGCGAGGAGCTGCGCGGCCTCGCCGTGCAGATGCGCTCGGTGCTGCTGCCGGTGGTGCTCGGGTCGCCGCTGCTGCTCGAGCACCTCACCTCCGACGTGGCCGCCGTCGGCCCCGCGGCCGACGGGGCTCCCGCACCGCGCACCGCGCTGCGCACCCTCGAGCCGGTCGGCGCCGGGGGAGGGGGTCTCGGCGCTGTCCGGTCCGCGGTCTCCGCCCACGCCGGGGCGCTCGCGACCGCCGGGGCCATCGCCGCCGTGGTCGTCGGCGGCATGGTGCTGCTGGACCCCTCGAGCGTGAGCGGCCCGGTGCTGGGCACCGCGGCGACCTGGACCGACGAGGACGAGCCCGAGGACGGCGAGGGGACTGCGGCCGGCCGGGCGCAGGACGACGCTGCGACGACCGGATCCCCGTCCAGCTCGGGCGGCACGGGGACGGCAGGGGCGACGCCCGCGACGGCCGACGGCACCACCGCCCCGGTGCAGGTACCCGCGGTCGGTGAGGACCAGGCAGGCACTACGACGACCGCGAGCGGCGCCGCCGACGAGGACCCCGCCCTGCCCGACTCGCCGACCGGTCTCGCGCCGATCGGGGCGGGCCAGGAGACCGGCGCCCCGTCCGCGACGCAGGCCCCGGGAGGCGGCGCGACCGAGGAGGGCGCGGCGCCCGGATCTCCCACCGCTCCCGGCGGCGCCGAGGACGGCGCGACCGGCGGGACGACGCCCGACGGCACCCCGACGGGCACCCCGGCGACGGACGGACCCTCGACGGGCACGCCCTCGGACGGTGGCCCCTCGGGCGGTGAGACCCCGGCCGACGGCTCCCCGTTGGGCGGCGGCACGACGGACGACCCGGAGAAGGACCCCGCGACCCGCCCCACCCCGCCGGATCGCCCCGCGCAGGTCCCGCTGCCGAGTTTTCCCCGACCCACCCTCCCGCCCGGGGACACGGACCCCGAGATCGTGGTCGGCGAGGGCGCCGCCGGAGGGCCCGGTGGCGGCACCTCGGCGGAGGGCACTCCCGTCCAGGACGGCTCCGGGGACGGCACCGGCGGCAGCAGCGGGCAGATCATCATCAGGCCGATGCCGCCGCAGCAGGGGCCCCGTCCCGGGCCCATGCTGCCGCCGGCGTCCCAGGGTCCGGGAGTGCTGATACCGCTCCCGACCAAGCCCCCCAGCGACTCCCCGCCGTCCAGCGACGGCGGCGGGGAGACCGGCGGCGGTGAGGCGCGCGTGGAGGGCTGACCCGCGTCCGGCTCCGTCGGTCGGGCTCGTCGGTCGGGCTCGTGCGCAGAACCGGCCCGGGCTCGTGCGCTGACTCCGCACCGGCCCGTGCGCAGGACCGGTCCGGGCGCGCGGCAGCCCTCAGCCCGCGAGGCGGACGGTGAACTCCGGCTCGGTGATCTCGCGGACGTCGTCCTCGGTGATGCCGGGGGCGAGCTGGGTGAGGACGAGTCCGTCGGCGGTGATGTCGAGGACGGCGAGCTCGGTGATGATGCGGTTGACGACGCCCACGCCGGTCAGCGGGAGCGAGCACTCGTGGACGATCTTGGGGGTGCCGTCCTTGGCGGCGTGCTGCATCATCACGATGACGCGGCGGGCGCCGGCGACGAGGTCCATCGCGCCGCCCATGCCCTTGACGAGCTTGCCGGGGATCTGCCAGTTGGCGATGTCGCCGGTGGCGGTGACCTGCATGGCGCCGAGGATCGCGGTGGCCATCTTCCCGCCGCGGATCATGCCGAAGCTGGTGGCGGAGTCGAAGATCGCGGCGCCTGGGCGGAGGGTGATGGTCTGCTTGCCGGCGTTGATGAGGTCGGGGTCCTCCTCCCCCTCGTAGGGGAAGGGGCCCATGCCCATCACGCCGTTCTCGGACTGGAGGGTGATGTCCACGCCGCCCGGGAGGTTGTTGGCGACCAGGGTGGGCATGCCGATGCCGAGGTTGACGTAGTCGCCGTCGCGCAGCTCGGCCGCGGCGATCGCGGCCATCTCGTCTCGGGTCCAGGCCATGTCAGGCCACCTCCTGGTTCTGGTCGGAGCGGGGGCGGGTGGTGCGCTGCTCGATGTCCTTGGCGGCGGTGGAGCGCATCAGGTGGTGCACGAACACGCCGGGGGTGTGGATGTCGTCGGGGCCGATCTCGCCGGGGTCGACGAGGTGCTCGGCCTCGGCGAAGGTAGTGCGCCCGCACATCGCGGCCAGGGGGTTGAAGTTCCGGGCGGTGAGGCGGTAGCGGAGGTTGCCGTAGGTGTCGGCGGTGTGGGCGTGGACGAGGGCGATGTCGGCGTCGAGGGCGCGTTCGAGGACGTAGTGGCGGCCGTCGAACTCGGCGACGGGCTTGCCCTCGGCGATGGGGGTGCCGTAGCCGGTGGCGGTGTAGAAGGCGGGGATGCCGGAGCCGCCGGCGCGCATCCGCTCGGCGAGGGTGCCCTGGGGGACGAACTCCACGTCGAGCTTCCCGTCGATGTACTGCTGCATGAAGTACTTGTTCTCGCCGACGTAGCTGGAGAGGACCTTGTCGATCTGGCCGTTCTCCAGCAGGATCCCCAGTCCCTTGCCGTCCACGCCGAGGTTGTTCGAGGCGACGGTGAGACCGCCGACCCCGCTGTCGCGCACGATCTCGATGAGATCGCTGGGGATGCCGCACAGGCCGAATCCCCCGACCGCGATCGTCATCCCGTCGCGCAGCGTCTCGCCGAGCTCGGCGGCGATGTCGTCCGAGACCTTGGACATCGATGTCCCTCCTGTCAGTCGGTGCGCCCGGTGCCGGGTCGGCGACGGTGCCGACGGCGGGGCGGATCTGCCCCGAGCCTATGCGTCGGCGGTGACGTGTGCCACGGGACAGGGGCCGAGCGCCCTGTCGAGGGAGACCCGGGCCCCGCCGCACGAGACCGGGCGCCCGGTCGCCGGGAGCCGGGCGTCCCGCCACCGGGAGCCGGGCGTCCCGCCACCGGGAGCCGCGGTCCCGGCACCGTCCCGGGCTTGCCCCGTCGGCCGGGTTGTGAGCGAATGGGTGGCCGTGTCCCGCGTCGGTCGCGCCGACGGATCGTCCGCCGACGCTCCGGCCGTCACGGGGCCGCCGTCGACAGCGGACCTCGAAGGAGAGCGGACATGCAGACGATCGACCTGCTGGTGATCGCGGCCTATCTCGTCGCCACCGCCTGGCTCGGCCTGAAGCTCAGCGGCAGGCAGACCGGGCTGAAGGACTACTTCCTGGGAGGGAGGGACCTGCCGTGGTGGGCGGTGTGCCTGTCCGTCGTCGCCACCGAGACCAGCGCCCTGACCGTCATCGGGATCCCGGTGATGAGCTACCTGGGCAACCTCTCGTACCTGCAGCTCGGGCTCGGCTACATCCTGGGCAGGGTCGTGGTCGCCTTCTTCATGCTGCCCCGCTACTACGACGGCGAGATGATCACCGCCTACGCCTACCTGGGCAAGCGGTTCGGGACGAGCACCCAGACCACCGCGGGCGTCACCTTCCTGATCACTCGCCTGCTGGCCGACGGGATCCGGGTGCTCGCCGCCGCGATCCCGCTGAAGGTGATCCTCGACGGGCTGGGCGTGGACCTCTCGTACTTCGCGATCACGGTGATCCTCTCCGTGGTCACGATCCTCTACACCTTCATCGGCGGCATCACGGCAGTGGTGTGGGTGGACGTGGTGCAGATGCTGCTCTATGTGGTCGGCGGCCTGATCGCGATCGCGGTCGTCGTCTCCTCGATCGGCACCGGCTGGCTGGGCGAGGCGGCCGAGGCCGGTAAGACCCAGGTCCTCGTGTGGTCCGGCAGCCCGCTCAGCGGCGACGACACCTTCCTGGTCTCGGTGCTCGGTGGCGCGGTGTTCGCGACGGCCTCGCACGGCTCCGACCAGCTGGTCGTCCAGCGCCTGCTCGCCTGCCGCTCGAAGGCCGAGGCGCAGAAGGCGATCATCGTCTCCGGCGTCGTGGTCACCGTGCAGTTCGGGATCTTCCTGCTGGTGGGGCTCGCGCTGTGGGGCTGGTACGGCGCCGCCGCCCCGGCGGAGCTGGGCCTGACCCGCGACGACGAGGTGTTCCCCCTGTTCATCGTCGAGGAGATGCCCACGGGACTGTCCGGGCTGCTGCTCGCGGGGATCCTCGCCGCCGCGATGTCGACCCTCTCCTCCTCGCTGTCCGCGCTGAGCTCCTCGACCGTCACCGACGTGGTCGCGAAGCTGCGTCGCACCCCGCTCAGCGACGCGGAGGGCCTGCGGATCGGCCGCTGGGCCACGATCTGCTGGGGCCTGGCCTTCATCGCCCCGGCCACGATCTTCCGCTCCGACGAGGGCAGCATCGTGGTGCTCGCGCTCGGCGTCGCCGGCATCACGTACGGCGGGCTGCTGGGCGCCTTCGTGCTCGGGATCGTGAACGGGCGGGCTCGGGCGGGCGACGCGAACATCGCCTTCGTGCTCGCCGTCGCGGTCAATGCGTTCTTCTTCGTGATGGAGAAGTACGTGATCGGCGAGGTGTGGGTCGCCTGGCAGTGGTACCCGCTGCTGGGCGTGCTCGTCACCCTCGCGGTCGGCGGCGCGCTGTCGCTGCGGCACCGGGGTGCGCAGTCTCCGGAGACGGCGAGCAGCCTCCGGTCGTGAGGGGCGTCGGCGTCGCGGGGATCGCGCCGGCGTCAGCCGTCCCGATCGGGCCGGGGAGCCGGTGACGCGTCCGGTGCCTCGTCGCGGCCGTGCCCGGGCGCGGCCTCCCGCACCCCGGGGATCGGGGTCGTGCCGGAGAACTCGGACGCGAGGGCGTCGACGCGGCGTTGAGGATGCGGGATGGAAGCCGACGAGGTAGGCGTCGAACCCGCGCAGCGGGGCGGCGGACTGGAGGGCTCTGGCGCCGAGCTGGAGCGCGGCGAACTTGGGACCCTTTGCCGTCCTCGGGGACGCAGCGGTGGGGGCCGTTGAGGGATGCCGATGCCCATGGGCCCTCCTCTCCTCAGCCGTTCGGCTCGCCCTCGGCCTGGGACGACCGGCGTGGACGGCGAGTGGACGCAGCCGGTCATCGACCCCGGGAATCGCGAGCGCCCGTGCAGGTGATCGTGGAGAACGGGCTGCGTCCGGACGGATATGCAGTAATCTGCCATCACAGCGTCATGACATCGATCGCAGTCGGCGCCTGCAGCCAGGTCGTCGGCTGCCGCCTCGGCCCCGCGGGACCACAGATGAGGAGAACGATGTCTGCACAAGGATCCACGGTCGACAGTCCGGATGCCCCGCCGCCGATCGCGAAAGGGTCGGGCGCCACGACGTCGGCGAGACCGGCAGGTGAGGAATCCTCTGAAATCCGCACCGGTGCTCGAGGACGCCGCGAGGAGATCATCGACGGCGCAGCGGAGACGTTCGCGGACCACGGCTATCACGGCTCCAGCCTGCGCGAGATCTCGAAGCACATCGGTATCTCCCACTCCGGGATGCTGCACCATTTCGACTGCAAGACCGCGCTGCTGGACGGCGTGATCAACCGGCTCGAGGAGCACGCCCAGAGCGCACTAGACCGCGCTCCCGAGCTGCGCGCGAACCGAGGTGCGCTGCTGCAGGGGCTCGTCGAGCTCTGGCACCCCGCTGCTCTTCCCATTCGTCTGCTCGCCACGCTGGATGCGGAATCCGTCAGCGAGGACCACCCCGGTCGCTACCGGATGGCCAGGCTGCGGAAGGTGCACGAGCACATCCTGGAGGACTGCTTCACGAGCTTCGCCGAGCAGGGGCTCCTGCGTGCCGGAACGGATCCGGCTTTCGCGGGCCGCGCCCTGTTCGCCCAGGTGCTCAACCTCGCCGTCCGTGAGAAGACCGTGCAGCCGCTGCAGCACCGCTCCCACGACGATGCGCCGCTGAAGGACCTCGCCATGCAGGTGGACATCTTCTTCCTCGAGGAGCAGCTCTCGGTCGATTGACGGCGGTGCGCTCCTCGGCTGCCCTGCCCTCGCGGACGTGACTCAGCGGTCGTCCCGATAGTGGTCGGAGAGGGCGCTCTCGTCGGCGCCGAGCGCATCGAGGGCGGAGCCCAGCCCCGACGGCATGTCGAGGCGCACCACCTGGTTCACCGCACCGAACCGGCCGAGGCGCAGCAGAACGCTGCCCGCCGTCCGATCCACCTCGACAGCGAGGAGCTCGCCGGTGGCGTCCTGGCCCACCAGGATCTCTCCCTCGTCGACCGAGTAGGGTTCGCCGGCACGCAGCTCGAGTTCATGCCTGCCGCATATCTCGTACTCGAAGCTCCCGGCGGAGTACCACGTCTGCGGTGGCGCCGTGCATCGACGGACCTCGCATCTGCGCGGGAAGATCTCGGAGTTCTGATGCTTGTGAAGTGTCATGAAGGCTTCCACTCTCCCCGGTCCAGAGGTCCGCGGACGTTCGGAAGGGTACGCCTGCCTTCCGGCACAGGACGATGATCGCCTGCGGTCAGCCCTTCTCGCGGTGCGGCAGGCGTCCCTGCTCCTCGAGCCTGAGCGAGATGCCGATGGCGAAGAAGATCGGTGCCCACTCGCCGACGAACAGCCCCCACCGGTCGGCCTGCGCGCGGGAGTCCTCGGCCTTCATCGCCGACACCCCATGCGGACGAGGGAGAGGCCGATGGAGAAGAGACCGGCGGCGTACATGTGGTTCGCCATCACGCCCACCTCCTCGAGGAGGCGATGTTCGGAATCTCGGTGTGTGCGTACCACCCTGGCACGCTCGGGCCCCGACCAGAAGGGGCCGGACCGATCGTATGGATATCGAGTGTGCGGTCTACCACGACGTGGTGCCCGGTCCGGGACCGCATGCCGTCCGCGTCGCTCGGGCTCCCGCGGGGCCGTCCTATGCGCGGAAGTGGTTCTCGAGGTAGTCCGGGTCCAGGGAGGAGACGAGGTCGTCCGCGAGCTCGCGGAGCTTGACGTTGCGGTGGTTGGAGGCGTCCTTGAGGATGCGCATCGCCTCGGCGTGGGTGCAGCGGTTCTGGCCCATGATGATTCCCGCCGCGAGACTGATCACCGTGTGGGAGCTCATCGCCGCGTGCAGGTCGTGCTCGGCCTCGCGATGAGAGGCCAGGCGGACGGCGAGACGCAGGGCGCCCGAGGCCCGGTCGACCTCCTGCTGGATGCTCGCGATCACGTCCGCCTCGAAATGGTGGGGCGCGGGGGAGTAGACGTTCAGGCCGGCCCAGGCATCGTCGTCCACCTCGAAAGGGACGCCGAGTATGGAGCGCACGCCCTGTTCCGCGGCCGCGGGGAGATAGTCCGGCCACCGCGTGTCCTCGCGCACGTCGCCCACCCTGATCACGGTGTCCTCCCGGATCGCCGTCATGCACGGCCCGTCGGTGAAGCTGTTCTGCAGCTCGTCGAGGGCTTGCGCCTCGAGCCCGGAGGCCGCGGCGGTGCTCGCCTTCCTCTTCCGCAGCAGAGTCACCGCGCACCACGCCGGGGCGTCGCCATCTGAGATCTCCCGAGCGAGCATCGCGGTGAAGTCCTCGAGGAACGCGGAGATGTCGTCGCTGTGCAGGAGAAGATCCTGGAGCTCCTGTCGATCCATCGCGACTACGTCATCGGTCATCTCGGCTCCGTTCTTGCCGTGCGGGTGATCGGTCGTGGCCCGGGACGACCGACGGTCTTGACATCAACGGTACAGTCGCGCGAGGCATACCCGCCCGGGGCGGCGCTGCAGGGGGAGCGAGAGGGTGCGCGAGCGGCCTGAGCGGGTTCGCCCGAGGGATCAGCGCTCGCCGGACGATTCCTCTCTGCGGACAGTTCTCTCGGTGTGACCCGCACCGGATCGTGCACCACCGGCGCGCAGGACGCGCAGCGTCGAGCTGACCGCCGCGTGACGACGTCGCCAGATCCTGACTGTCGGCCTCTTCTACGCCCACTACGGGATCGGCTGAGTCCTCCGGGGCCCTGAGCACGCTGTGTCGGGAATCGGGCGAGGCGTTGCGGGATCGTCCGACCGATGTTCGCCGCGATTCATCCCGCGTCCATGTGCGACGGAGACGGTGAAGGAGCACCCCTGCCCCCGACCGGGAGTCCCCATGCCCAGCGCGCCCACCGCCGCCCCCGTCAGCCGTCGCCGCCTGCTCCAGCTCAGCGGCGCCTCCGCCGCCATGCTCGCGCTCGGCATCGACGCCCCCTCCGTCGAGGCCGCGCCGCCGCCGGGGACCGAGGGGATGTTCTCCCTCGGCGTCGCCTCCGGCGCCCCGCGACCCGACGGGGCCGTGCTGTGGACCCGTCTGGCCCCCGAGCCGCTGGCCGAGGACGGCCACGGCGGGATGCCGCTGAAGGAGGTGACGGTGCGCTGGGAGGTCGCGACCGACGAGGACTTCCGCGGCATCGTCGCCCATGGCAGGGCGCTCGCCCAGCCCGGCCTCGCCCACTCCGTGCACCCGCGCGTCGAGGGGCTCGAGCCGGGCACCGAGCACTTCTACCGCTTCCGGGTGGGTCGCGAGCTCAGCCCCGTCGGCCGATTCCGCACCCTGCCCGCCGCGGGCGAGACCCCGGAGTCGTTCTCCTTCGGGCTCGTCTCCTGCCAGGCCTGGTACCACGGCCACTTCACCGCCCACCGCCACCTCGCGGCGGAGGAGGACCTCGACCTCGTCGTCTTCGTCGGCGACTACATCTACGAGTACGGCATCACGGAGACGAACCTGTGGCGCCAGGGCGCCGAGGTGGGCGAGGCGCACCGCGTCGAGATCGAGACCCTCGAGCAGTACCGCCTGCGCTACGCCCTGTTCAAGTCCGATCCGCACTTGCAGGCCGTCCATGCCCGCGCCGCGGCGGTCGCCGTCTGGGACGACCACGAGGTGCAGAACAACTACACCGGCCCCCTCTCCGACACCGGCATCGGCGAGGAGGACTTCGCCCACCGGATCGCGGTCGCCTATCGCGCGTTCTACGAGAACATGCCGCTGGACGTCGCCGCGCTGCCCGAGGGCCCGGACACCGACATCACCGCCGGCTTCGACGTCGGCGCCCTCGCCCGCTTCTCCCTGCTGGACTCCCGCCAGTTCCGCGACGCGGAGCCGGCCGACGCCGCCGAGCAGCAGCGCGAGGACCGCACCATCCTCGGCGCCGAGCAGGAGGAGTGGGTCGGGGAGCGGCTCGCGAGCTCCGAGGCGACCTGGAACCTGCTCGCCAACGGCGTGGTGCTGGTGCCGATCAACGAGAAGAGCACCGACATGTGGGACGGCTATCCGGCGGCCCGCCGGCGCCTGCTCGCCCAGATGGCCGAGGCGCAGAACCCGGTGATGCTCACCGGCGACATCCACAAGCACGTCGCCGCCGAGATTCCCGCCGACCCCGACGACCCGGGCGAGGAGCGCCTCGGCGTGGAGCTGGTGTGCACCTCGGTCGCCTCCGACGGCGACGGCGCGGAGGACGCCGGCACCCCGGAGACCTGGACCCAGCACGAGTACGTGAAGCTCTACGACGGCCGACGCGGCTACGTCCACGTGCGCCTCACCCCCGAGGAGATGGTCTCCAGCTTCCACGTCGTCGACTGGATCGAGGCCGACGACACCGCCCCGAAGCAGCTCACCGCGCGCTTCACCACCCCGGCGGGCGAGCCCCGCCTGATCCCGGCCTGAGCCGGACGAAGGAGCACCGCCATGAGCCCGCGCCCCGCCGTCGTCACCGGCCTCGCCGCCGAGCCCGCCCTCGTCGCGATCTCCCTGACCTGGGACTCGCTCGGCTTCGACCCGCTGATCGACCACTACCGCATCTACGGTCTCCCCGGCGGGACGGTCCCCGACACGGCCGACGAGTCCGCGCTGCTGGCCAAGACCGTCTACCCCCGCTTCCGGCACACCGGCCTGGACGTCGCCGGCGAGACCTGGACCTACGCGGTCCTCGCCGTCACCGACGCGGGGGAGCGGGGCGAGCCCTCCGCCCCGGTCACCGCCGACTCCGAGCCCTCGGTCACCGCGACCGGGACCCCGGTCGCGACCATCGGCGACTTCGACGGCCGCACCCTCGAGCACCTCCTCGCCCCCGCCTCCTACGCACAGATCCCCGAGCGGTTCCCCGACGCGCTGATCGAGTACGCGGACGGGACCGTCGCACCCGGCGAGGCCTGGCCCTACCTGCTGCCCGGCCCGGGCGACGCCTGGGCGGGGAACAAGGCCTACCGCGCCCGCTGGACCGTGACGCTCGAGGGCGCGCCGAGCGAGGACCACGACCTGGCTCTCTGGCTCGTGGACACCACCCGCCTCGGCGGCCTGCTGCGCATCGCGGCGAACGGCGAGCACGTCACCGCTCTCGAGCTGCCGATCGGCGCGACCCGCGGCTCCCGCGAGGGCGACGCGACCGTGCCCGGCACGCCGCTGCGCCGCGCCCTGCTCGAGCTGCCCGTCCCGGCCGCCGCGCTGCAGGAGGGGCAGAACGTCATCGAGCTCGAGCTCGCCGAGGGCGGCTGGGTCGCCTGGGACGCGCTGGGGCTGTTCGCGCGGGGGTGAGACCGGGCGGGGCGTCGTGCCTGGTCACCGCAGCATGATCAGCTGGCGCAGCCAGGGCACGTGCCCGCCCAGCAGGGCGACCGCGCCGTCGGCCAGCACGGCGAGGCCGGCCAGGGCGAGCACGGTCGCCAGCACCGTCTGCAGCATCCGGCGGCGCGGTGAGAAGATCTCGAGCACCCGCGCCACGATCTGCTCGTGGCGGCCGACGGCGGCGGCGACGATGACCGTCGCCAGCGGCAGCTGGTAGACGAGGTTCCACACCACCAGCAGCGCGATCCGCAGCGTGAGGTGCTGCTCCTGGGACGCCATCCCGACGGCGATCGTGAACGCCGGATCGGCCAGCGCGGTCCCGGCGAAGGCCACCCCGCCGAGGATCAGCGGGAGGGTGGCCAGACGCGCCGGAGCGGCCCTCGCCTCGAGCGGCCCGTGCGGTCCGGGCGGCTGCGACGCGGCGCGGAACTGGTGCACGCCGAACCCGATCAGCGCGAGGCCCACGACCGCCTCGACCGCGCCGATCGCGTCGTTCGACTCCAGCACGGGATGCAGCCAGCGTCCCAGCAGGGTCAGCAGTGGGTGCAGCACCAGCGTCGCCGCGACCACGACCGCGACGTACCCCGCGGCGAAGGCCAGCAGGTGACGCATCGTGCCGCCGCGCAGCAGCATCCCCATCGCGAGCATCCCGCCGAGCACGTCCATCGTCACCACGGCGAGGCCGAGGAAGGCGAGGAGGCCGGCGAAGGTCATGGAGGCCAGCGTAGGACGCCGCGGGGACCGGAACGACCGGACGACCTGCACGGACCGGGGTGGGGGAAGCCCCCGGGCGATGCACCGGCAGGGCGGCCGCACGGGTCCCACGGAGGCGTCGGACCTCCGTCCTCGGGGGCGCCCGCACGACGTCCTCGAAGGCGTCGGCGCCCGTCGGCCGCGCCGCCTGCCGTGTCGGCCACATCCCGCGGAACGGACGAAGGATTCCACCTCTCGCCTGCCAGAATGGGCACATGCGCGGAATCATCCTCGCGGGCGGCACGGGCTCCCGGCTGCACCCGCTCACCCTCGGCGTCTCCAAGCAGCTGATGCCCGTCTACGACAAGCCGATGATCTACTACCCGCTGAGCACCCTGATGCTCGCGGGGATCCGGGAGATCCTGATCATCACCACCCCCGAGGACCAGGCCGCCTTCCAGCGCGTCCTCGGCGACGGCTCCCGCTTCGGGATCGAGCTCGAGTACACCGCCCAGCCCTCCCCGGACGGCCTCGCCCAGGCGTTCGTGCTGGGGGAGGAGTTCCTGGACGGGCAGCGCTGCGCGCTGATCCTCGGCGACAACCTCTTCTACGGCCAGGGCATGGGCACCCAGCTGCGCCGCTACGCGGAGGTCGACGGTGCCGCGGTGTTCGGCTACTGGGTCAGCGACCCGCGCTCCTACGGCGTGGTGGAGATGGGCGAGGACGGCCGCGCGCTCTCCCTCGAGGAGAAGCCCGCCGCGCCCCGCTCGAACCTCGCCGTGCCGGGCCTGTACTTCTACGACCACACCGTCGTCGAGCGGGCGAAGGCGCTGCGGCCCTCGGCCCGCGGCGAGCTGGAGATCACCGACCTGAACCGCGGATACCTCGAGGACGGGCAGCTGCAGGTCGAGGTGCTCACCCGCGGCACCGCCTGGCTCGACACCGGCACCTTCGACGACCTCGCCGCGGCTGGCGAGTTCATCGCCACCGTCCAGAAGCGGCAGGGCCTGTCCATCGGCTCCCCCGAGGAGGTCGCCTGGCGGATGGGCCACCTCTCCGACGAGGAGCTGCGCGAGCGGGCGCAGCCCCTGGTCAAGTCCGGCTACGGCCGCTACCTGCTCGACGTCCTCGACCGCGAGACGACCCCCGGAGGATCCCGCTGATGTCCCCCCACCTGCTCGTCACCGGCGGCGCCGGCTTCATCGGCAGCAATTTCGTCCACCACGTCCTCGCGCACACCGACGCGCGAGTGACCGTGCTGGACAAGCTCACCTACGCCGGCTCCGCCGCCTCCCTCGCGGGGCTCCCCGAGGACCGGGTGTGCCTGGTCGAGGGCGATGTCGCCGATGCGGCGCTGGTCGAGGAGCTCGTCGCGCCGCTGACCGGCGAGGGCGACGCGATCGTGCACTACGCGGCCGAGTCCCACAACGACAACTCCCTGGCCGACCCGTCCCCGTTCCTGCACACCAACCTCACCGGCACCTTCACCCTGCTCGAGGCGGCGCGGAGGCACGGCACCCGCTACCACCACATCTCGACCGACGAGGTCTACGGCGATCTCGCGCTGGAGGATCCCGAGCGGTTCACCGAGACCACCCCGTACAACCCCTCCAGCCCCTACTCCGCCACCAAGGCCGGCAGCGACCTGCTGGTCCGCGCCTGGGTGCGCTCCTTCGGGGTGCAGGCCACGCTCTCGAACTGCTCGAACAACTACGGCCCCCGCCAGCACGTGGAGAAGTTCATCCCCCGCCAGATCACCAACCTGATCGACGGGATCCGCCCCCGCCTCTACGGGAAGGGCGAGAACGTGCGCGACTGGATCCACGCCGACGACCACTCCTCCGCGGTCCTGACGATCCTGGAGAAGGGCCGGATCGGGGAGACCTACCTGATCGGCGCCGACGGGGAGAAGAACAACCTCGAGGTCGTGCAGATGCTGCTGCATCTGATGGGGCGGGAGGCCGACGACTTCGACCACGTCACCGACCGCCCCGGCCACGACCTGCGATACGCGATCGACTCCACCAAGCTGCGCGAGGAGCTCGGCTGGGCCCCGGCCTACCCGGACTTCGCCGCCGGCCTCGCCGCGACCGTCGACTGGTACCGGGAGAACGAGGACTGGTGGCGCCCGCAGAAGGCCGCGACCGAGGCGAAGTACACGCAGGTGGGCCAGTGACCGCGCTGCCCGTCGTCCACGAGACCCCGATCCCCGGACTGCTCGTCGTGGACCTGCCCGTCCACGGGGATGCACGAGGCTGGTTCAAGGAGAACTGGCAGCGCGAGAAGGTGCTCGCCGCCGGACTGCCGGACTTCGGCCCCGTCCAGAACAACATCTCCTTCAACCAGGCCCCGGGCGTCACCCGCGGCATCCACGCCGAGCCCTGGGACAAGTACATCTCCGTCGCGACCGGGCGGGTGTTCGGCGCCTGGGTGGACCTGCGCGAGGGAGACTCCTTCGGCGCCGTCTTCTGGCACGAGATCACCCCCGAGGTCGCGATCTTCGTGCCCCGCGGGGTGGGCAACGCCTTCCAGACCCTCGAGGCGCCCTCGGCCTACACCTACCTGGTCAATGATCACTGGTCCGCCGCCGCGCAGTCGCAGTACACCTTCCTGAACCTCGCCGACGAGACCGTCCCGATCCCCTGGCCGATCCCGCTCGCGGAGGCGGAGCTCTCGGAGAAGGACCTGCACCACCCGCGCCTGGCGGACGTCGCCCCGCTCCCGCCGCGCCGCGCCCTCGTCGACCGCCCCAACGGTCAGCTGGGGCGCGCGCTCGCCG
>Ga0079224_100006419_pt1 | contig 15592 bp, 12 predicted proteins | sample Stecom2015_FD_80414 | JGI IMG/M metagenome (GOLD analysis project Ga0079224, IMG submission 80414) | Agricultural soil microbial communities from Utah to study Nitrogen management - Steer compost 2015 | ecosystem: Environmental > Terrestrial > Soil > Agricultural land | place: USA: Utah...
AGAAGATCGTCTTCGTGGCCGATGTGCGGGAGATCGTCGGCCAGAGCCGGGCGGGCCGAGGCCGCTCACCTCGAGCAGCGAGCGCTCACCACCAGGCCTGGACGACGTCGGCCCTCACGCGCCCCAGGTAGACGATCTGCGCCGGCCCCGCGAGCCGGACCGATCCGTCTTCCGCCACGGCGACGTCGACCGACCCGCCCGGCATCCTGACGTTCACATCACGCTCGGAGACGAGGCCGAGACCGACGGCGGCGGCGGCCACGGCGCAGGCGCTCGACCCCGAGGCCAGCGTCTCCCCTGCGCCCCGCTCCCAGATCCACGCCTCGATCGTGCCCGGTCCGACCGGTCGCGCGAACTGGACGTTCGTCCCGGCCGCGAAGGCGGGGTGCGTGGCCAGGCGAGGTGCGCGGTACAGGAAGTCGTCGCGCTCGAGGGCGTCGACGAAGACGACGCAGTGCGGATTCCCGACCGAGACCGGGTGGACCGTCGCGGTCGACCCATCCCCCAGGTCCAGGACGTACGCGTGAGGCTCGTCCGGTCGCGGCGGCTCCACGTCCGGCCGCGCGTCGCCGCCCCGTCCCACGTCGCCGCCCCGCGCCTCGTCGCCGCTCGCCCGTGTCCCACCCCCCGGCCGGGGGTCGCCACCCCGTCGCCCGCCCTCACCCGTGTACGCTGCCGTGCCGGCCTGCGCCTCGGCATCCTGCTCCGGCCGGAACCCGACGTCCCCGGCGAGGAAGGATGCACGCCCCATGTCGACCACGATGTGGAGCGCTCCTCCCGGCGCCGCACCAAGGACCTGCATCCCGACCTCCTCTCCGGGGAGTCGGACGGTGAACGGGTCCGAGCCGACCAGGCCCCGTCCGTGCAGGTATGCCGCGAAGATGCGGAGCCCGTTCCCGCTCTTCTCCGCCTCGCTCCCGTCGGGATTGAAGATGCGGAGGGCGATTCCGCCACCGGAGAGGGCGCCGACGAGCAGGCCGTCGGACCCGACGCCCCGATGACGGTCGCAGAGGGCGCGGATGAACGGACCCGAAGGCGGCGCATCGAGGTCGGCGGCATCGACGACGATGTAATCGTTGCCCAGGGCCTGCCCCTTGGCGAATGGGAGTTCGGACATCGTGCTCTCCGCGGGTAGATCCAATCGAATCCGCCGATCCGGGCCGGCGTCGCACGCGTGAACGATGAGCGTGTCCGCTCGCGCACGGGTGCGGGTGCTTCTCGCACCGTCATGCCGTACAGTCGGGCAGCGTGCCCGCTCGCCCACGGGTGCGGGTGCCGGGTACGGGGCCCATGGCCAACGGTTGGCAGCCCCCTGCACGCATGAAGGCGCGGGCGGTTCATTCTCGACGCGGGGCGGGCGGATCAGAGCACGTCCGTACGCGTGTGGAACCGGGCGGACCTGTGGTTTGCGCCGCACGATCGGCACCGAGCACGTCCGTACGCGTATGATTACGGGCACCCGGCCTGAACGTGTACGAGCCGTCGTCCCCCGCGCCGGTTCGGATCATAGCGTGGGCGGCGGGCAGCCGGAAAGTGCAGCGCCCGGCGGCCCCTCCCCTGCGGCTCGGATCCGACGATCCCGCCGGCTGATCTACGGACTGGCGGCCCCATCGCCCCAATATCGAGATTTATAGTTGCAGGGGCTCCGGGTGCGGTGGCATCTTCGTGGGGTTCGAGGGAGGCTCCGTCGTTCCCGGTGCAAGGAGGCGTCGCCATGCGTGTGTGGGGCCGATCCCTGCGCTCCCTGATCGTCCTCGTCCTGGTCGGGTGCGCGGCCGATGCGCCGTCGCCGATCAAGGTCGAGCGAGTCGACTCCGCCGGCGTCGAGGTCGTCACGAACCGCGGCGCGGACCAGATCCTCGCCTGGAGCTTCGAGCGGGAGTTCGCGTTGGGCGGTGAGGACGACGGCCCCGAATCGTTCTACCTGGTCTCACCGACGACGGTCGGCGTGGACGCCGAAGGTCGGATCTACGTCTTGGACGCGACGAGCCGCCACGTCGTCGTCTTCGATGCCGACGGCGGGTATCTGAGGACGCTGGGCCGGGAGGGCGGCGGTCCGGGCGAGCTGACCTGGCCGTCCAACATGAGCGTCGCGCTGGACGGAACGGTCTCGGTCTACGATTTCGGGAAGCGGGCGCTGGTTCGTTTCGGACCGGGCGGCGAGATCCGCGACGAGCTTCGTCCGGAGATCGGCTACCAGGGCCCGTCGCTCCGGGTCGTCGGCCCGGACATCTACTACACCGCGTTCCAGCATCGCCAGCAGGAGCCGACGAGCTTCCAGCGCCTCATGGTGTGGCGTGACGGCGAGGCCCGGGAGCTGGCACAGCTCGAGCACCCCACGACACCGATGGTCTCGTTCCCGAGCTGCGGGTTCACATTCCCGGCCTCTCCGGTCTTCGCGCCGACCCTGGTCTGGGATGCGGTCGCGGACGTTGCCGTGGCCAACCGCGGCGTCGACTACGTTGTCGACGTCTACCGCGATGGTCGGCTGGCACTGAGCGTGCGTCGGGACATCGCTCCTCGTGCGGTGACGGAAGCGCTCGCGCTCCGGCAGCTCGAAGCACAGGGCCGCTCGATCAACAACTGCCCGATCCCGGCGGAGGAGTACCTGCAGAAGGCCGGGCACGCGCCGGTCATCCCCGTCGTCCAGGGCGTGACGATCGAGCTGGGCGGCGGTCTCTGGGTCCGCCGCGGCCACGTAGCGGGCGAGGCGGCGCCGGTCGACATCTTCGGCGGGGACGGCACGTATCGCGGGACGCTGCCGGCCGGCTCGCCGTTCCCCGTGCTCTTCCTCCCGGACGGGCGGATCGCCGCGATCGAGAAGGACGAGATGGACATCATGCGACTCGTGGTCTATCGTACCGGGATCGACCGGACATGAAATTGGAGTGGCCCGACACCCCCGCCGAGGCGAAGGCCGAGCAGGAACGGCTGCGCGAACGGCTCATCCTGCGCCCGCCGACCGGGTTCGAGCCCCGCCTCGTCGCCGGCGCGGACCTCTCCATCCGGCGGGGCCACGACCGCGGCTACGCCGGGATCGTGACGATCGATGCGACGACGCTCGAGACGGTCGAGGAGGCGACGGCCGTCGTCGACGTCGATTTCCCCTACATCCCCGGCTATCTCTCCTTCCGGGAGCTCCCGCCCCTCGCCGCGACGTGGCGACGACTCCGCCGGAAGCCCGATGTCGTGATCTTCGACGGCCAGGGCATCGCGCACCCGCGCCGGTTCGGGCTCGCCTGCCACGGCGGACTCCTCTTCGACACCCCGTCGGTCGGGTGCGCGAAGTCGCTCCTCGTCGGCCGGCACGGGCCGCTAGGCGACAAGCGCGGCGCGACGGCCGAGATCGTGGACCGCGGCGAGGTCGTCGGGATGGCGGTCCGGATGCGGGACGGCGTCCGGCCGGTCTACGTCTCGCCCGGCCATCGGATGGACCTGCCGACCGCGGTCGCGCTCGTGCTCCGGATGGGCGCCGGCTACCGCGAGCCCGAAACGACGCGCCGCAGCCACGCGCTCGTCACGGGGCTGCGACGGAAGGCCGAGGCGGCGAAGGAGTGACCCTCCGGGCGCCTCATGTCGCGGATCGGATGGTCGATACGCGGCGGTCGCGGCCTGCCCGGCCCTGGCCCGGCCTGGCCGGCTCTGGCCCGAACGACCGTGACGGCCATCTCCAGGGCGACCTCATGTCTCACTCCATGTCTGACGCCACGTCCAACTCCACGTCCAACTCCACGCCCAGCCCCACATCCAACCCCACGTCCGCCCCGGCGAAGATCGGACTCCCGAGATAGGGCGAGAGGCCAGGGGCCGGACCCGTAGCGGTGCTGGCCTCCGGCAGCACGACACACGGCGCCGATTCAACCGGCCAAGGCCGGGCGCCGGGAACGGAGGTTGCGCGGGGCGCAGGCTCCACCGTTCCACCCGGACCACGGAGGCTCCCATGCCGATGAACTCTCTGGAAGACGTCTTCCAACACGGTTTGGGCGACATCTACGATGCCGAGCAGAAGCTCCTGAGCGCGCTCGATCAGATGGAGCAGGAGACGCAGATCGACGAGGTGAGGGAGCGGATCCGGCAGCACCGGTCGGAGACGCAGGACCACATCCGGAACCTGGAGCAGTGCTTCGATCTCCTCGGGATGCAGAAACCGAACGTGGAGTGCGCCACGGTCCGCGGGCTCCAACAGGAGAAATCCGACTTCGAGCGGATGAGCCCCTCGCCCCAGGCGCGCGAGGTCTTCAACCTCGACGCCGCCGACAAGTCCGAGCACTACGAGATCGCGGCGTACCGCGCGCTGATCGACCAGGCACGGGTGCTGGGGAACGACGATGTCCGCGACCTCCTCGAGCAGAACCTCAGGCAGGAGGAGGCGATGAGCCAATGGATTCAGGACCACCAGCCGCGCATCCTGCGAGAGATGCTCTAACGGATCGCGAGCACGCCGTCATGGGGCCCGTGGCCGCACGCCCCGGGCCGCGGGACGGTCCGTGCGGGAAATCTCCCGAAGATCGGCCCCGAAAACGATCTTCGGGAGATCGTCCTCACATGTTCCGGTCGATCTCCGGCGAATCGGAGCACGCCGGAACTCGTGGGAGGATCACCACACCCTGAGAGGCGAATCTCCCACGCATCGTCCAACCGACGGATCCGTGGGAGACCGACCTCACTTTTCCGTTCTCCGTCCCCTCACGCTCTCGCCGGGCCCGCCCCGCCGACCGCCGCCGGGACCGCGCCCGCGGCCTCGGGCCCGGCGTCGTCCACCGCCGGTCCCCGTGCCAGGAACCGCCTGGCCGCCCACTCCTCGACGTCGTCGACGACCGAGTACATGACCGGGACGAGGACGAGGGTGAGGAGCGTCGCGAAGGAGAGTCCCGCAATCACGGCGATCGCCATCGGCCCCCACCAAGCGGCCTGCTCCCCGCCCCAGAAGATGTTCGGGTCCAGCCGGGTGAAGAAGCCGATGAAGTCGAAGTTGAAACCGATCGCGAGGGGGATCAGCCCGCCGACGGTCGTGACCGCCGTCAGCATGACCGGCCGGAACCGCGTCGTCCCCGCCTGGATCAGCGCTTCCTTCCGGCCGAGGCCGTCCCGCGTGCGGAGCACGTCCACGTAGTCGATCAGGACGATCGCGTTGTTGATGATGACGCCCGCGAGCGAGATGATGCCGACGCCGGTCATGACGATCCCGAACGGCATCCGAAAGATCATCAGGCCGAGGAGGACGCCGACCGTCGACATGATGACCGAGGTCAGGATGATGACCGGCTTGACGATCGAGTTGAATTGAGAGACCAGGATGAAGCCGATCAGGAGGATGGCGATCCCGAACGCGACGGCCAGGAAGCCCTGCGACTCGTCCTGTTCCTCCTGCGCGCCGGTGTAACGCACCGTGTACCCGGGCGGCAGCGAGCCCGTGAAATCGGCCAGGACCTGCTGGACCTCGGCAAGGACTGCGTTCCTGTTGTAACCGACCGCGACATCGGACGAGACCGTCGCGACCCGGTCCATGTTCTTGCGGCGGATGCCGCCGTACCCCTCGTCGATCCTCCAGTCCGCGACGGCGACGAGCGGGACTTGGACCCCATCGTCGTTCATGACGGTCAGCTCGCGGAGCGCCTCGAGCGTGTTGCGGTAGGGTTCCGCGAGGCGGACCACGATGTCGTACTCGTCGTCCCCGGTCCGGAACTTTGCCGCCTCCGCGCCCTGGATCGCCGTGCGGATCGTCGTTCCGACCTTCGCGGTCGAGAGCCCGAAGAGCGCGGCCTTCTCACGATCCACGTCGACGACGAGCTCGGATCGGCCCCTTGCCATGTCGCTCTCCAGCCCTTCGAGCTTCCTGTAGACCGGTGACTGCTCGAGGATCCGGACCGCGTCGTCCGCGAGGCGGCGCAGCGTGTCGGCGTCGTCGCCGACGAGTTCGATGTTGACCGGCTTCCCTGCTGGCGGGCCCATCTCCTGCGTGACGATCCGGAACCCGGCGCCGGCGAGCCCGCGCCCGATCCGCTCCCGCATCAGGCGCACCGTCTCGAAGGTGTCGCCGGTCCGGTCCTCGAAATCCTTGAACGTGACCGTGACCGTCGCATCCCCGCCGCTGAAGCTCCATTGCCCGCCGGCCCCGACCGTCGCGACGACGGACTCCATGTCCTCCGTCCCCGGGAGTTCCCGGATCTGCGCCTCGACCCGCTGTGTGAGCTGGTCGAGGAAGGCGGGGCTCGTGCCGTCCGGCGCGTCGATCTCGGCCCAGACCGTCTGGGGCGGGATCCCCTCGGGGAAGAACTCGACGCCGGCGTTCAGCACGCCGAACGCGATGATGGTGACGACGAGGGCGACGGCCGACCCGCCGAGGACGAGGAGCCGCCGTTCGAGCGCCGTACGGAGCAGCCGCTCGTAGCGGTCGACCACGGCAGGGAGGAGTCGGTGCTGGAACCACCGGGCGGTGCGGTCGAGGAGCACGCGGTGCAGGACGACGAACACGGCGCCGACCGCCGCGAGGAGGACCGCGGCGAGCGGGCTGCTGGACGCGATCAGGAGGAGGACGAGCGCTCCCGCGCCCCAGAGCGCCCACCTCGCGGGACGGGTCAACGGCGGGCGCGGCTCGCCCTCGATGCGCATGAAGAGGGTGCACAGGACCGGGATGATGACGAGCGCGACGAAGAGCGAGCTCGTCAGCGTGATGATCACCGTCTTCGGGAGATAGCCCATGAACTCCCCGGTGATCCCGGGCCAGAAGAGCAGCGGCGCGAAGGCCGCGACCGTCGTCGCCGTCGAGCCGATCACCGGGAGCGCGACCTCGCCCGTCGCCCGGATCGCGGCGGTGCGCCCGTCGTGCCCCTCCTCCCGGAACCGGTAGATGTTCTCGACGACGACGATCGCATTGTCGACCAGGATCCCGAGCGCCAGGATCAACGAGTAGAGGACGACCATGTTCATCGTGATCCCGAGCGCCTTCAGCACGACGAACGAGAGGAGCATCGAGAGCGGGATGGAGACCGCGACGAGCGACGCGTTCCTGACGCCGAGGAAGAAGAGGAGGACCGCAACGATGAGGATCATCCCGGAGATCGCGTTGTTCTCCAGGTCATTGACCATCGAGCGGATCAGCTCGGACTCGTCGCCGGTGATCGTGATGACCGTCGACGCCGGGAGCTGGGGGCGGACCCCGTCGATCACGGCCCGGACCGCGTCCGCCGTCTCGATGATGTTCTCGCCCGCGCGCTTGACGATGTCGAGGGTGACGACCGGGTTCCCGTCCAGCCGCGCGAACGTCGTGCGCTCCTTGAACCCGAAGTCGACCGTCGCGACGTCCCGGACGTAGATCGGCCGCGAGCCGCGGGTCGCGACGACGATGTCCTCCATCAGTCGGGTGTCGACGAACTCGCCGCTGACCCGGACCATGTACTTCTGGCTCCCGACATCGATCGCGCCGCCGGGGATGTTCACGTTCTCGCTGCGGATCGCATCGATCACGTCGCCGAACGCGATGCCGTAGTACTGCAGCCGCGGCAGGTCGACGTCGACCTTGACCTCGCGCTCGAGCCCGCCCGCGAGCCGGACCTCGAGGAGCGCCGGGATCTGCTCGAGCCGATCCTTCAGATCCTTGGCGACCTCCTTGAGCCGGACCACGTCGTACTCGCCCGAGATGTTGACCTGCATGATCGGGAACTCGGAGAGGTTGAACTCCACGATCATCGGATCGTCCGCGTCGGCCGGGAGCTTCGGCCGGGCCAGGTCGACCTTCTCCCTGACCTTCTGCAGCGCCTCGGCCATGTCCATCCCGATGTCGAACTCGGCGACGACGCTCGAATAGCCCTCGACGGACGTCGAGGTCAGCTCCTTGATCTCGCCGATGGTGTTGAGCTCCTCCTCGATCACGCGGGTCACGAGCGTCTCGATGTCCGCCGGCGCGACGCCGGGGTAGCTGGTCGAGATCGCGATGACGGGGATCGTGACCTCCGGGCTCGACTCCCGGGGTATGCTGCTGTAGGCGAACACCCCGAGGATCGTGATGATCGCGATGAGGACGAGCGTGCTGGTACGGTTCCGGATCGCGAAGTTCGTGGGCGGGAATTCACGGTACCGCTTCTCGGCCCCCGGCTCGCCGTGGATCGGAGCGCTCATCGATCGCCCCCCCGCCGCCGCGCGACGATCTGGAGCCGGTCGCCCGCCGCGATGCGATGCTGGCCGACGACGATGACGAGGTCGCCGGGCTCGAGGCCGGAGTCGATGACGACCCGGTTCGCACGAGACGCGCCGGTCGTGACCGGCCGGGCCTCGGCGACGGTCTCGCCGCCCCGGTCCGCAGCGACGTAGACGATGTAGCCGGCCTCGGTGCGGAGCACGGCCTCCTGCGGGACGACGACGACCTCGTCGAGCTCGCGGCGGACGATCTCGACCGCGGCGACCATCCCGGGCCGGATCACGCCGCCCGGGTTCGGGACCGCGATCTCGATCGGGACCGTCCGGTCCTGCGGCCGGACCGCCTGCGCGACGAACCCGATGACCCCGTCGAAGCTACGGCCGGCCAGGACGTCGAAGACGACCCTCGCCTGCGCGCCCGGCCGGATCTCCGTCGCGTAGCGCTCGGGAACGCCGGAGACGACTTTGATCGTGTCCGTGTCCACGATCCGGGCGACCTCCGAGCCGGGTGCGACCATCGCACCGAAATCGACGAGCCGTGCGTCGAGGACGCCGGAAATGGGCGCGCGGACCGTCGTCCGCTCGAGCCGTTCGGAGAGGAGACGCAGGTTCGCAGCGGCACGCTCGGAGGCGTACTTCGCCTGGAGGTATGCCATCTCCGTCCCGATCTGGTCCTCCTCCCAGAGCCGGCGCTGGCGCTCGAACGTCTCCCGCGCGAGCGCGGCGTCGGCCTCGGCCTGCGCGACCTGCGCGGCGAGGAGCGCGTCGTCGATCTTCAGGATCGGCTGGCCGGCGCGGACCCGCGCGCCCTTCTCGACGTAGAGTGCGCGGACCACGCCGCCCTCCTCGGCCGCGACCATGACATCCCGTTCGGCCACGGCCTCGCCGATCAGGTTCACCACATCGGTGAAGGAGACGGCCGCCACCGGCTCGACCTCGACGTTCACGACCCGGAGCGCCGGCTCGGACGCTGCGGGCTCCTTCGCCTCGCTCCCGCCGCACCCGGCCGCAGCGACGGCGAGCGCCGCGACGACCACGCCCGGCCACCTTGGACCCCATTCCATGCGTCTATCCTCTCAGTCGTTCGTATCCACCATCGGGACCCGCCCAACCGCCTCGTCCAGGCGGGCACGGGCGGCGAGCACGTCGTAGAGCGCCTCGACGAGGTTGAACTCGCTCTGACGGAGCGCGACCTCCGCATCCGTGACCTCGAGCTGGCTGCCCAGCCCCTCCCGGTACTTCGAACTCGCGATCGCGAACCCCCGCTCGGCCTGACGAACGGCGAGCCGCTGCGCCGCCGCCCTCGCCTCGGCCTCCCTCACCTCTTCCAGCAACGTCCTGACCTCGTGCTCCACCCGAGCACGGAGCTGCGCGCGCTGCATCTCGACCTGCTTCACGGCGACCCGCTTCTGGGCGACACGGTTCGGTCGCCGGAAACCGGAGAAGAGCGGGACCGAGACCTGCACGCCGACCCGGCGGCCGTAGGCGCGGAGCGCGTCGCCGCCGCCGAACAGCCGCGGCGCGCCGTTGTGCTGGGCATCGAGCGTGTACGTGCCGAAGAGCGTGACCGTGGGCAGGTACTCCGACTGCTCGAGCCGGAGCTCCGCACGGCGGAGCCGCTCCGTCAGCTCGAGCTGCCGCAGGTCCGAACGGGCCTCGACCGCGAGCGCGACGAGCGCGTCGGCGTCGAGCGCCGCGAGATCGACACCGTCGACGAGCCCGCCGGTCGCACCTTTCTCACCGCGGGCGCTCGCCTCACCGCGGGCGCCTGCCTCATCCCGGCCGGCACGCCCGCCCGCGCGGTCCCCGACGCCCGCGCCGCCTACCCCGCCTGCCCCGCCTACCCCGCCTACCCCGCCCACTCCGTCCACCAGCCCCGCCAACCCTGCCAGCGTGCCCTCGACCTCGAGCCCGTCCGCCGTGTCGAGGCCGAGCACGATCGCCAGCTCCCGCATGGCGGCTGCGACCGCGTTCGTCGAACGGCGCAGCCCCGGCTCCAGGTTCGCGAGCTCGACCTCCAGGCGAAGCACATCGTAGTCCGAGACGAGACCGGCGCGGTGCAGCGAGCGCGTCTCCTCCAGCGTCTGTCGCACCCGCCGCACCGCGTTCTCACTCAGGCGGAGCGCCTCCTCGGCCAGGAGGACCTGGTAGAAGGCGAGGCGAGTCCGCGTCACGACCTGCTGCGACGCGCCCCGGACCGCCTCGCCCCTGAGTGCACGGTAGCGGCTCGCCGCGCCGACGCCAATGAACGCGGCCGCGCGGAAGAGAGGCTGCTCCGCATGGATCTGGAGGCTCCACAGGTTGTCCGTGCCGAAGCGGACCAGGACCAGCTCGTCCGGCCCCGCGTCCGGATCGATGAAGACTCGCGGCAGGAACGAGCCCGGGACCGTCAGGTTCCGGACGAACGATGTGGCCAGATCGACGCGCGGGTAGAGCGAACCCCACGCCTCATCGACCTGCTCCATCGCGTTCTCGAGCTCCAGGCGCACACCCTCCAGCTCACGGTTGTGGCGGAGCGCCATCGCGACCGCGTCCTCCAGCGTCAGCGGCCGCCCGGGCGGCGCCGTCCCACGCCCCGACCTCGCGTCCGACTCCAACCCCGATCCGGCGCCCAGCCCTGGTCCGCTCCCGGGAGCCGGGACCGCGCCCGTACCCTGCGCCGCGAGCGGCGCCACACTCGAAACCACACCCGTAAGGAGCACGGCGACGCCCCGACCCGCGCGCCGCACACTCCACCCTTTCGCACCCATCACACCTCGCTTTTCGCGGCCGGCCGACGGCCGCCAAGACGGTCCGCACGTCTCGCCGGCCCGCGCGGCTCCCTTCCAAAGGCCCCGAAGAGGCGGTCCCCCCGGCGAGACTGGAGAGTACGGGCTACAACTCCGGCGACAGCGGAAAGCACAGGCTCCACCCCCGGCGAGACCGGGAAGCACAGGCTCCACCCCCCTACGACGAACGGCCCGGACCGGTTTCGACACGACCGTCATGGGCCGAGGCCGTCGCTGATCCTGAGCCCGAGGCCACTCCCCGGCAAGATCCGGTTCCTCCCGCCTCACGCTTCACGCTTCACGCCTCACCGCCGCCCGCTCACCACCCATTGTCTCACCACCCATTGTCTCACCACCCATCGCCGATCATCCGCCGTCCCATCGACAACGCATGGATCTCCCCCGTCCGAGACCGGGCGGCCCCATCGTCGCGGGTTGGTCCACGCGGGGATGGGTTCAGGCGGTGGCCCGGGGCTTGCCCCCCGATGGAGGGAGTGAGGTGGCGCTATGGCAAGGGGTTACGCACACGACAAGACGCCGGGCCACCTGCTCGGCCACGGCCCGGCGCACAGGTCCCACGAACGGCGGGTGATCCCGACCGGCCGCGCCGGTCTCCGGCTCCGCTTCTACCCGGGCGTCCGGGAGGACGTCCGCTCGATGCTGAAGGGGTTCGCCCGCTGGCTGCGGACCGAGATCCGGTTCCGCCACCCCGTCCACGTGACGGTCGTCCCGCACGCGACGGTCCTGGGCGACGGGGTCGGGAGCGCGGGCTGGGCGGTCTTCCTGATCCCTCCACCCGACTACCATCGTGGCGACGTGGTCCGGATCGTCCTGGGCGGGGGGAAGGTGGCGGTCCTGGAATCGGAGTACGGCTTGTCCACGCCGAACTCACTCCTCCGTCTCGCCCACGATCTGGCGCACGAAGTCGTGCACTACGAACAGTGGCGCGACGGCCGTCCGATCACCGAGCGGGGGGTGAACCGCAGAGCCGCGGCGCTGGTCAGGCGATTCCGTCGAACAACGCTTCGATCTCGTCCGCCGCGGTCGGGAACCCGGGGGTGAGGAGCTCGTATCCGCCCTCGGTCACGACGACGGCGTCCTCGATCCGGACGCCGATCCCGAGGAGTTCCGGTCGCGCGCCCGGGGAGTCGAGCGGGATGTAGAGTCCGGGCTCGACGGTGAGCACCATCCCCGGCTCGAGGGGCCGGGGCTCGCCCCGGATCGCGTAGAGCCCGACGTCGTGCGTGTCGAGCCCGAGCCAGTGCGACGTCTGGTGAGGGAAGTACGGCTTGTACAGCGTCTGCGTCTCGAGGACCTCGTCCCGGTCGCCCTCGATGAGCCCGAGCTCGAGCATGGCGTCGACCAGGACGCGCACGGCGGCATCGTGTACCTCGGCCGTCGTCGCGCCGGGGCGCACCGCGGCGAGCGCCGCCGCGTGGCCCGCCAGGACCGCGTCGTACACCTCCCTCTGTAGCGCGGAGAAACGTCCGGACACGGGGAAGGTCCGGGAGATGTCCCCGTTGTAGCCGTGCCAGCAGGCGCCCGCATCGATGAGGATGAGCTCGCCCGCACGCATCGTCCGGTCGTTCTGGATGTAGTGGAGGACCGTCGCGTTCGGACCGGATGCGACGATGGACGCGAAGGCGACGCCGTCCGCGCCGCGACGACGGAACGCGGCCTCGAGCGCAGCCTCGACCTCCCACTCGCCCGCATCCGGACGGATATGCGCGACCGCGTCCCGGAACGCCTCGACCGTGATGCGGCCGGCCTCCCGGAGGAGGGAGAGTTCGTGTTCATCCTTGATCAGCCGCATCTCGTCGAGGAGGACGCCGGGGTCGGAGAGCGCGCGCGGCCCGCGTCCCGTCCGCTGCCGGGACTTCCGGGCGCCGGCGAGGACGCGGTGGACGATGGCTTCGACGTCATCTCGCCCGCTCCCGAGGGGGAAGTAGATGGTCTCGGCTCCACGGAGCAGCGCCGGCAGCCGCTCGCCGAGTTCGGCGATGGGGTAGGCTTCATCCGCGCCGTACCGCTCCTTCGCGGCCTCCACACCGCCGCGCGCCCCGCTCCACCGCTCCCGGTCGGGATCCCGGGGACGGACGAAGAGCGTGAAGGGCGCCTCATCGTTCGACGGCGAAAGGACCGCGACCGCCTCCGGCTCCGGGTAGCCCGTCAGGTAATAGAGGTCCGGATCCGGACGGTACCGGAGCTCCAGGGCGCCGCCGACGATCAGCTCCGGCGCGGCGGGGAGGACCAGGACGGAGCCCGGGCCCAGTCGTTCGTAGACCCGGTCACGGCGCGAGGCGTAGATCCGGGGATCGGCCAACGCTAGAGCTCCTCGCGGATCACCCGCTCGACCTCCGGGATGAGAACGGACCAGTCCGCCTCCGGCACCTTCGTCACCGTCACGAAGTCCTCGACCATGAAGACGTTGTCCACGCCCTCGATCGCCATCAGCGCCGCAGCGAGGGGATCACCGGCCGCCTCCTCACGGGAATGGTAGGAGCGCGACTTCCCCCCGGGGACCACCTCCCGATCCGTCACGAACTTGCCCGCGTTCGGATTGGGCGTCGGCTGAAAACGTACGTTCACCTCGGCCACGGCTACCCTCCGTAATCGAAACCGCCCGCAACCCCCGAACATCTTGCGGCCAGAGCCCGGGCCGCGCAAGCGCGGCCCCCACTCGCGCAGGTTCCGCCACCGGCACCGCGCCGCTTCGCTGACCGCGCAAACGCGGCGCCCACGGACCTGGTCTTGAGAGCCCGACGCCCGCACGGTACTTTGGGGGCGCCTTCAACACCCCTGGGAGTGCGCCCTCGGACGGCGGGGGCGCCTCCCTCGACGCACTGATGACGCTCTGAGGTTGGAGTCGACGAACATGTACATCTTCCGTGAACCCAGGGTCACGCTCCTGGCCCGTCAGGAATACCTCAGCCCTCCCCACCTCCGCTGGGAGAGCGACACGGACGTGCCTGGCCAGGAGCTCGCCGAGTTCGCGGGCCGGCTCTGCTACCTCAGCTTCGGCCCGGACGCCGGGTTCGAGGGCGGGCACAAGCTGATCCGGGGCCGGACGACGAACCGCGAGTACCTCGACAACATCCTCCGGGTCCGGCACGGCAGCGTCCTGGAGCACGCGGTCTGGTCCTTCCTCTTCGAAGGGATCAGCCGGGCGCTGACGCACGAGCTCGTCCGGCACCGTCACTTCTCCTACTCGCAGCTCAGTCAGCGGTACGTCGACGAATCCGACGTCGCCTTCGTCAAGCCGCCCGAGATCCAGGAGGGGACTGAGGCCTTCGACCTCTGGAAGCGGAGCTGCGAGCGCGCGCTCGAGGAGTACCGCGCGCTCCTCGCCCTGATCGAGGAGCAGGTCGCCGACGAGCCGTCCGCCACCCTGCGCCGCAAGCGCGCGCGCCAGACGGCACGGAGCGTCCTGCCCAACGCGACCGAGACCAAGATCGTCGTCACCGGGAACGCCCGCGCCTGGCGCCACTTCCTCGAGATGCGAGGCTCCGAAGCGGCCGAGACCGAAATCCGGATCCTCGCCCTCAAGGTCCTGGAGGTCCTGCGCGAGGAGGCGCCCAACATCTTCGGCGACTACCGCGTCGTCCGGAAACCGAACGGGATCGAAGTCATCGAGACCGAGTGTTCCGGCGTCTGACCAGCCTCGCCGGCCGGGTCCGTGGCGCTCGCTCCGAATGAGCGCGACGGACCTGGCTCACGCCGCCGCACCCAGACGATCCTCCTCCGCACGCTGGCACGTCACGCACAGCGACGTCCAGGGGATGATGTCCAGACGCTCGAACGCGATCGGTTGACCGCACACTTCACAGATGCCGTACTTCTCCGGTTCACGATACAGACGACGCAGCGCGGCATCGATCCAGTAGACCAGACGGCCTTCCTTGCTCGCCAGGAGGAACCCCTTCTCCTGCTCCTCGGTGTCCGTGCCCTCATCCGCAGGATGAAACGGGTACGTCGACAGATCTCCGTCGTCCTCCTGGGCCGATACCCTGGCCTGCTCGTCGAACTGCGCCAGCGCCTTGAGCGCACGTTCACGCTCCCGGATGAGACGACGCTCGAAATGCGAACGCTGCTCCTGATTCATGAACGCACCCCGCCTCGTATGACTTCAGATCCGGATGAACGGAACCCGGCCGCGCCCCCCGACATCTCGACCGCAGGCGTCACGGGTGGCAGGGATTCGGCATTGCGCTCCGGGTCCGGGATCCTGCAAGCCCCCGCACCCGAGGGGGAGCAACAAATGTTCCCGGAGAACGAGCCCGCGACGGGAAAATGCACGTGTGCATACTCGAATTCGGCAGGTAGAGCGACGACGGTGGGGTACATATCCCCCGGTCGCACGGGCGAAGGAGGGTGCCTCTCCCGAGGAGCGCCGGGGGGACCGGCAAGGAAAGAGCGGTGACGAATGCCGTCGGCTTCCGTGAGCCGGCCGACGCGGACGTGGTCCGCCATGTGGCCGGCCGAAGTCGACATGATCGGCCGTGGGCTCTCGGGGGCTGATCGGGGCAGACATGCACGTGGCCCAGATAGACATGCGCGCGGCCCGGGCAGGCCAGGCGAGTGCAGGCGGACATGCGCATGGCCCAGGTAGATATGCGCGCATCCCAGGCAGAACCGGCGGGCGCGGGAGGACATGCACATGGCCCGGGTAGACGCGGCAAGCGCGGGAG
>Ga0079224_100006420_pt1 | contig 15592 bp, 12 predicted proteins | sample Stecom2015_FD_80414 | JGI IMG/M metagenome (GOLD analysis project Ga0079224, IMG submission 80414) | Agricultural soil microbial communities from Utah to study Nitrogen management - Steer compost 2015 | ecosystem: Environmental > Terrestrial > Soil > Agricultural land | place: USA: Utah...
GTTCGCCAAACCGGAAGTCCCGAAGAATCGGGGCCCCCTCTTGGGCGAGGGCCCCGATTCATCGGGCAACCCTCGCGTCTGCTCACGGCTCGGTGCTCTAGATGGTCTCATTTTCCGCGACAAACGGCTTGCTCCGCAAACCGTTCGTCGCTGGAGCCCGGATCGGTTCGCCAAACCGGAAGTCCCGAAGAATCGGGGCCCCCTCTTGGGCGAGGGCCCCGATTCTTCGGGCAACCCTCGCGTCTGCTCACGGCCCGGTGCTCTAGATGGTCTCATTTTCCGCACCGATCCCCCGCGCGAAGCGGTTTCAGATCGTTTTTTCCGCGGTCCGGGCGCGGCGCATCCGCACCCACAAGCCCACGACCATCGCCACGAGCAGCAAGTTGGTCGCGACCGCTCCTGCGACGAGCGCGCGCAGCGTCGCCGCGGAGCCGGGCGCTACCTGCAGCGGCCCGAGGCGGGCCAGCTGCGGCTCGGGTGCGGCGCTTGGCGCGGCGCCTGGCATCATCACGACCGACACGGACTCTGCGCGCAGACCGGTGACGGCGCCCGCCAGCAGGCGCTGAACGTCGGCGACGGGGATGGGCGCGGCCGCTCCGCGGTGACGGATCAAGACGGAGGCCGTCGGCGCCGCCTGCGACTCGCCGAGGTTCAGGCTCGTGCCCTGCGGGACCGCGAGGTGGACACGCGCGCCGAGCACGCCGTCGATGCTTCGCAAGGATCGCTCGAGGTCCCCTGCCGTGCCGGCGATGAGCTTGGCGTGCTCCGCCGTCCGGCTCTCGATCAGCCCCCCTTGGCCGAGGGCGTCGAGCACGCCCGGGGTGGCGGGCGCGGGCAGGCCCTCCTTGGACAGGATCGACAAGGCGCGCGGCACCTCGTCGCTGCCCACGGTGACCCGGAAGCGGCCTTCGCTTTCAGGATCGATCTGCTTTTCGGCGCCGATCCCCGCGCGGGCGAGGGCGACGCTGACGTCGTTGGCGTCCGCTTCGGCCAGGTTCGACGCGACCGGGACCGAGCAGCTCGCGAGCAGCAGCAGCCCGGCCAAGGAAAGAAAGCGCGGCGCGGCCATGCTCAGAACTGAGTGCGGGTCACATCCAGCTTGGGATGACTCGGGAAGCTCAGCCGCCGCACGCCGCCCGCGATGCAGCCTTCCAAGCGGGGGTTTCGCGGCTTGGTGCGCACGGTGACGCCGACGGCGCGACCGTTCTGGACCGCCGCACAAATGCTGATGCCCACGTCGTCCGGGACGCCACAGTGGCCGAAATAGGAGCCGCGGTTGAGCACGGCGCCGTACTGGCCTGCCGTGATGTCCGCCTGGCCGCGCGGGCCGCCGACGTTCATTTCTTCGACGTAGGCCGCCTGCGCGGACTCGCAGCTCATGCCGCCCGCGAGCAAGGGATAGTTGCCGCTGCGTCCGACGACCCGACCTCCTTTGCCGCCCCCCTTCTTCGTCACCTTCAACCCCGCGTCGGTTTCGATGCTCGTGACGCTCTCGGTTTGTACGGCGATGCTGTCGCTCTTGGCCCCCTGCGTCGTCAAAAACCAGACGCCACCGGCGGCGAGCAGCGCGCCGACCAAGAGCACGCCGAGCACGGCCTTGCCCCGCGTGCTGCGCGCCTCCTGCACGACCACGCGCTCGAGCGCGGCCTTCTCGGCCTTGATGTCGCGATGGATGCGCGCGTGTTCGGCGAACGGTGCAAACTCCTCCCAATCCTTGATAGCGCGCTCTTCCTTTCCGAAGGAGTCGCGCAATACGTCGGAGTCGAGGAAGGTATTGTTCGCGATCTGCTGAAGCAGCTCCACGGCATTGAACGGCCCGTGATCCATGCCGTCCTTGATGACCACGTAGCGGGGCCGCGGATCGGACTCGAGCCGGGCCTTCAAGGCGGCCAGCTCGTGCGTCTGGTCGCTGACGGCGACGGGGGCTGGGGCCTGCTCTTGGACGGCGATGTCATAGGGGCTCAGCCCCATTTCGGGCGGGCGCACCGGCGCCGCGGCGGGTGGGGCGGCGGCCGGTTGGGCGAGCGCCGCTCGCTCGGCCCGGACCGCCGCCGGGGGGGGCAGCATGGAGAGCGACACGTCGACCTGAAAACCGCCGTCGCCGTCGAGCCGTGACTCGTCCGCCGGAGGGGGCCGGATGCTCATCTCCGGTGCGACATTGTGGAGCGCTTGCGCGAGCGCGAAAAGGTCGTCGGGGCGGTGGCTAGGATCGGCCACCAGCGCCTTGCTCAGCACGACCTCGAGCGACTGCGGCAGGCCCGGGATCACCTCGCTCGGTCGCCGCATCCCCGGGCCCACCGACAAGCCCGTCACGAGCTCGTAGAGGATCGCGCCGACGGCGAACACGCTGGAGCGGGCGTTGCCAGGGCGTCCTTCGCGCTGCTCGGGAGCCAGGCACGCCTTGTCCCGCGGCAGCATGGGCGGCTGCGTCGCGAGCTCCGCAGTCAGGTGATAGTAGCCGTAGTCGTCGGTGCACAAGCTCGATGGGTGCAGGAAGAACAGGGCCCCGGTCTGATGCCGTTCGGCGATCTCCACGCACAAGGGCACGACGAGGGCGATCGCCTGCTTCAACGAAAGGTTCGTGCCTTGAGCGCGCAGCTCTTCCAGCCGCTCGCGCAAGCTGCCGGCGATGATGCTGGCACCGACTGGAAGCGGGGTCCCCATGGTTTGTGCACTGTTCATTTCAGGGCGCCGATACTAGCAAGACAACCCCCGCCGTCGAAGCGTCGAATCGAAATCGACCGGCGCGGCACGCCGGACCCTCCGCGCCGCCACCGGTAGGTCGAGGTCGGCCGTTTCGGGCGAGACCTGAGGCGGAGACGGCACCGGCTTGGCTGATGCTGTCGAAAAAATCCTTTCAGAGCGTGACGGCGTCCGGGCGGGGACCTGCCTGCCACGGATGACGTCGGCGCTTGTACGTGCCCCTGACGAAGGATCCCAAGACCGGAGCGATGTTGGCGGGGATGTCGGCGTCCCACTCCCCACCATGCAGGTAGTCGACCGGCCGTTGCTGCGGGCCGAGCAAAACGAAGCCAGGAACGACCACGGTGCCGTTGCTCTGTTCGACGGGGATCCCCAGGTGGCGCAAGTCGAGGGCGAACTCACGCACGTCGAGCCGAACGACACGCACCTTCTCGAGCGCCCTTTGCATCAGCGGATCGCTCAGCGACGCCGCCACGCCGTTGCAAGGGGCGCAATCGGGCAACACGAGCCAGAGCAAGAGCTGCTCGCCCGCGTCTTGCGCGAGCTGCTGCTGCTGATCGAGCGCCTTGCCGAGCGACCCCTGATCGGTGCCGATGTCCACCAGGTCGATGGCGCCGATCACCGTGGACGTCGTCGCTGTTTCACGGGATTGCACCTCGGAGCCGGCGTGCGGGACCGCGCTTCGCTCGGCGCCTGGCGCGTGGGCTTTGGGGACGGCGGTGGGGCCGACCGGCTTCGCAAACGGCAAGGACGGGCTCGGCCTTGCGATCCACGCGATCAACCCACCGAACGCCGCCGCGCACACGGCCAGGTTGAGCGCGCCCACCACGATGCCCGCGAGCGCCAAGCGGGCGCCGGCGCGGCCGAAGCGCTCGATGTCGCGCCGAGCGACCAGGCCCAGCACGATGCCGAGAACGCCGCCGATGCCGGGCAAGCACGCAAAACCGAGGCCCGACAAGAGCAGCGACCACACCGCGGAGTCCGGGACTTTGCCTCGACTCGACGCGGGGGGAGCAGAAGGATCGAACACCAACTCTTCTAAGTATAACGCGTCCCACCGGCATCCCAAACCCCTCCAGCAGGTAGGAGTCGATCCTACCTTTCACGCAACCAACTCAATTCAACGTTACCTGTGCCCTCAGTTCTTTTTGTTACACTAAGACACGAAAACACCCGCCCAGGCGCAATTCGCATCGACGGCGAGCTCGCGTCGCCGTCGATCGAAGCTAAACCCGCGTTGCGGCTACGATATGCGGCGTGTTAGCGTCACCGCGACATGGACCCCCGGGAGATGGAAGCGCTCGTTCAGCGCTTGGTCCAAAATCCGCATGACGAGGACGCCATCGGGCGGGCTTACGAGTCGGGACAGCGCGATCCTCGCGGGTACGCGATGCTGCTCGAAAAAGTGGGCACCGCGACGGGCGATCCCGTGTTTGCCAGCCACTGGCTGACCGAGGCGGCGAACGTCTGGCTCACCACGCTGAACGACGCGCACCGCGCGGCCAGAGCGCTCATGATCGCCATCGATCGTGCGCCCACCCAACCCGCGCCTGCGGAAAAGCTGGCCGAGCTGTATCGGGAAAAGGGCGACATCAAGGCGCTGGTCGCTTTGCTGGAGCGGCGGGCCAAGGCCCTGACCTCACTCTCGGCCAACGACGCGAGCCTGCTCCCGCAGCTGTCGTCACTGCACGAGGAGCTCGGTCGGCTGTGGTCGGAGCCGCCGCTCTCGCAGCCGCGCAAGGCCAGCGAGAACTACCGGCGCGCGGTCGAGTTCGACCCCTCCAACCAATACGCCATCTACGCCGTGCGCGAGCTGCACAAGGCCAGCGGGGAGTGGGCCGAGGAGGTCCCGTACTTCGCGCAGGAGCTCGCGCTCGTGCAGGACCCGGAGCGGCGGCTGGCGCTGCTGCAGGACGAAGCCGAGGTTCGGCGCAACGCGGGCGACCTGAGCGGCGCGACGCAGGCGCTGCGCGGCGCGCGCGAGCTCTCCTTCGAGGACCCGGTGCTGAAGCAGCTGCTGGCGAGCATCGTGCTCGAGCGGCTGCAGGCCGGTGAAGACGTCGCTCACGAGCGGGCAGAGGGGGCGCAGCTGTTCGTCGAGCTCGCCGAAGAGTTTCCGGGGGAGCACGGCTACTCGTACTCCGTATGCGCGCTGGAGCTCGAGGCCGGACACGACCGCGCCGCGCAGCTCGCGATGTACTACGCCGAGCAGCTCGGACGCGGCCATGAAGCGGCGCCCCGGTTGGCGGCGTACGTGAAGGCGAATCCGAACGGCGCCGTCGCCGCCGACGCGCGACAGCTCATCAGCCAGGTGGTGCAGCAAGGCGTCTTCGACGACAGCCTGCTGGAAGCCCTCACGCCCTCGGACGACGCACCGGCGCCCGAGCGCGTCCGGGCGCTGCTCGAGGTGGCCTCGACCCTGGCCAACAAGGGCAAGCGACACGAAGCCGCCGCCAACTTCGAGAAGGTGATCGCGATCGAGGCCGCCAACGAAGAGGCGCTCGGCTTCCTCGAGAGCTTCTATCGGCAGGGGCGCAAGTACGACAAGCTGCGCGATCTCCTGCTCGCCGCGGCGCACTCTCCCGATGCGGATGTCGATCGGCGGGTCAGCTGTCTGCGGGAGCTCGGGGGCCTGTTCGAGTCGCAGCTGCGGGATCCGGAGTCGGCGATCGGCACCTGGAAGGAGCTGGTGGCGCTCGATCCCGACGACGAGCCCGCGCGCGCTCAGCTGCGGCGCCTCTTGGAGCGGCACGGTCGTTGGGACGAGCTGACGGCCTTGATGGAGCAGGAGGCGGAGCAGCTCGGCGATCTCGAGGCGCGGTTGGCCGCCGAAAAATCGATCGCCAAGCTGCACGAGCAGAAGCGGCGAGATCCGGTCGCGGCCGGTCATGCCTGGGCGCGCATCGCCCGGCTCACTCCGGACGATGATATGGCGATCGCCACGGCCGTGCGCCACTTCGAGCGCGCCGAGCGGGCGGACTTGGCCGCGCAGGTGATCGCCGACACGGTGCGGTCGGTCAGCGACGAGCGCGCGCGGGCGCAGCTCTACAAGAAACTCGCCGAGTACCGCGAGGCGTCCGGGGACGCCTTTGGCGCCGGTGAGGCGTACGCTGACAGCGCCCGGGCCGCGACCGACCCCGAGCTCTGGCAGGCGGCCGAGCGCTGCTTCGTACAGGCCGAGGTCTGGGACCAGGCCGCCACGGCCGCCGAAGAGCAGGCCGATCTCGCCAAGCGACCTCACGATCAAGCGGCGCTGTTCGCCAAGGTGGCCGACCACCTGCTGCGGCTCGGTGACGAGGCCAACGCCGTGCTGCGGCTCGAACGTGCGGCGGAGCTCGATCCGAGCAATCCGGACTATGCCGCGGCGCTCGAGTCCCGCTACGTGAGCGCCGAGCGCTTCGCGGATTTGGCACAGTTCTTACTCGGGCGCGCCGAGAAGCTGACCGAGAAGGCCGATCGGCTCGAGCTGCGACGCCGCGCGGCGAGGCTGCAGCGCAACGAGCTCGCCGATCCGCACGCGGCGCGCGAGAGCTTGCTGCAGATCTTGAGCGAGGGGGACGATCCGGAAGCGCTCTCGATGCTGGCCGACGACGCCGAGGAGCGGCGGGAGTTCGGCGAAGCGGCGGAGTACCTGCGCCGCCTGCTGCGGGTCGTGCCCGAGGAGCAGCGGGTCGAGGTCGCGCTGCGCGAAGGCAAGCTCCTGTCGGAGGGGCTCGGCGACACGAGCGCCGCCATCGACTGCTACGAGGACGTCCTCAAGGAGCTCGATCCGAAGAACCTGACCGCGCTGCGTGGCATCGCCGCCCTGCACGAGCAGCAGGGCGACTTGAAGGCCACGGCCGGCGCGCTCGAACGCTTGCTCGACGCGCTCGAAGACCGCGAGGAGAAGCTCGAGACGGCGCGGCGCCTGGCCGAGCTCTACGAGACCAGCCTGGACGATCCGCGGGCGGCGCTGAAGCACCTCGAGATCGTGCGCGAGCTGGATCCGGAGGATTTCGACGCGCTCGAGCGGTCGTGCGAGATGGCCGAGCAGCTCGAGGACTGGATGCGCGTGACGGAGTACACGCGGCTCCTGCTCGAAATCGAGGGCGATCCGGCCGAAATCAGCCGCATGACGCGGCGCCTGGCGGAGCTGTATCACACCGAGCTCGAGCGCGACGACGAGGCGCTGGCGGCGCTCCTGGCCGTGGCCGATCAAGGCGACGAGGATTGCCGCCAGGAGTACGTCAAGCTGGGCGACGAGCTCGGGTGGAAGGGCATCGTCGCCACGAAGCTCGTGGAGTGGAACCTCGAGACGCCGGTGGGCGAGGAGCGCAACGCGGCGCTGCGCGGCGCGTTCGAGCGCTTCCTCGAAGTGGATCGCGAGGCGGACGCGGCCAACGTGGCCAAGGAGCTGATCCGCACGCGTGCTGGCGACGCGGAGCTCGCCAGCAGGCTCGAGACCATCGCGATCCAGCTGCAAGATCTCGAGGCGCTGGGCGTCGCGCACGATGTGTTGATCGACGGCCTCTCGGGCGCGCTTCGCGCCGAAGAGATGGTCCGCCAGGCCGAGATCATGGTGGCCGCGGGGGTCGACGCGCTGACGGCGATCGGGCACGGCGAGCAGGGGCTCACCAGCGTCGCCCCCGATGAGGTCGAGGCGCTGCTGGCGCGGCTGGCGAAGCTCGCTCCCGCGCCCGAGCAGGTGGTGGACCTGTACGAGCGGCAGGTGATGCGGTGCAAGGCGCCGGCCGATCGCGTGCAGGCGCTGGCGCGGGCCGCGGAGGTGGCGGCGGAGAGCGACGCCCTCGATCGAGCGCGTGGCTTCTTCGACCTGGCGTTGGGCGGTGCGGCGAACGACGACGTATTGACCAAGCTCACCGACATCGCGCGATCGGCCGACGAGCGCGTCGGTGGTGACACGCTGCGGAGGACGCTCGCCAGCGCGCTGGCGGCGGGCGGCCAGGGGGCGCGCGACGGCGGACGCACCCGCAGCGCGCTGCTCCGGCGGGCGGCGCTGCTCGCACACCGTGAGCTCGGCGACACCGATCAGGCGTTTCGCTGGACCGGTGACGCGCTGGTCGCTCACGTCGACGATGGTGGCCTCGACGCGCTGGTCGATTTGGCCGACGAAGTGGGCGAGCCGAAGCGTGCGGAGAGCGTGCTCGGCCGGGTGCTCGAAGAGGTCTTCGACGGGCCACTGGTTCGCAAGGTGCTCGCGCGGCGCGCGTCGGTGCGCCGCGACAAGCTCGCCGATCCTCGCGGAGCCGCCGACGACCTGAAGCGGCTGCACGATCTGTCGCCCGGGGACACGGACGTGATGGACCAGCTGAGCGCCCTGTACGGCGAGCTCGAGGACTATCGCGGCATGGTCCACCTCTTCGAGGACCAGATCCTGCGCGGCAAGAACACGGAGGCGCGGCTCCAGATCGCGCGCAAGGTGGCTCGGCTCTGGGAGGAGCGCCTTCAGGATCCGCGGGAAGCGGCGGACGCTTGGCGGCGCGTGCTGCGCATGAAGAGCGGTGACCCGGAGGCGACGGAGGGGCTCGAGCGGGCCAAGGCGAACATGTTGGGCCGCCCCGCTCCGCCGCCGAGCCCGTCGCCTGAGGCGGACGGCGCGGACGACGGTGCCGAGCCACAGGCCGCACCGCCCGAGGACGCGGCGGAGGCGACGGAGGACTCGCCGCCGTCCGAGCGCTCAGCGCCGGAGAGCCCGCTCGGCGAGGGCCTCTCCGCCCTGGATGGGCCCGAGCCGGAAGAAGCTGAAGAGGCCGCGGAGGACGCCGATCTTGCGGTGAGCGCGACGGCGGACCCCTCGGGTGACCAAGCGCGCCCCGGAGCGGACGCGCCGCTCGACGATCCGACGGAGCCCTCCATCGATCGAGAAGCTGCCGAGGCGGAGGCCGAGGCTGCCGAGGCAGAGGCCGAAGCCGACGCGGCTCGTGCCGAGGCAGAGCGGGCTCGGGCGGAGATCGAGCCGCTCGGAGCGGACGAGGGCGCGGCGGCCGATCAGGGAAGATCCGCCGATCAGCAGGAAGAGGCTGCGATCTCGGCCCCGAGCGATGAGGCAGCGCCCGAAGGCGGCAGCGGCGGCTATCCGGACGAGAGCCTCACCGACCCCGAGCTGCGGGCGCCGGGGGCGCTCGAGCGCGCCAACGACGCCGGAGGTCGGGAGCCGTTGCCGACCGAAGCGGACGCCTCGGACCCCATTGACGGCGAGATCAACGGCGCGGTGCACGCGGGCGCGCTGGAGGACAGCGGCGCCGGGGCGACCGCCTCCGCCGCGTCCGAGCTGGACGACGACGAAATGGACATCCCCGTCTCGCTCGACGACGACGACGGTGCGTCCGAACCCGCGGCGAACGGCGCCGGACGTCCTGTGCCGCCTCCACCGGGCCGGCCGCCGCCGCCGCCGCGCCGCAGCAGCGCCGCTCCGGGCGCGAGCACGCGCCCGCCGCCGCCGCCGCGCTCGGCCAGCGGGACCCGTCCGCCGCCGCCGCCGCGCTCGGGCAGCGGGACCCGGCCGCCGCCGCCGCCGCCCCGGAGCGGCGGCGCGTCGCTCCCGCCACCTCCGCCGCGGCGCACGTCGACCCCGCCCCCCTTGCCGGTCGCCGCGGCGGCGCCCGTGAGCGTCGACGAAGGCGAGCTCATCGTCGGTGACGGCGAGCTCATCGAAGACGATCCGAGCTGAGCGGCCGCTGGTCGGAGCCTAGCGAGGACTCGATCTCTTCGCGGGGGCGACGGTCAGCACCGCGCCGGTCGGTCCGGTCGCGTCGAGCTCGGCCTCCATCCCCAGCGGGAGCGGATCGTTGTGGCGGCCGTGGCCCACCGGCAGCCCGGCGGCCACGGGCACGCCGAGCCCGCCGAGCCGTTCTTGCAGCACCTGCTCCGGGCTCACGCCGTGGGGTCCGGCGGGGCAGTCGGTGAGCTCGCCGACCAACACCGCGGCGATCCGATCGAGCTGACCGCTGGTGAGCAGCGCGGTCAGCATGCGATCGATCCGGTAGGAGCTCTCCGTCACGTCCTCCAGCAGCAAGAGACAACCCCAGGGGAGGTCGAGCTTCCCCGCGGCCGCGGCCGTGAACACGAGCGTCAGGTTGCCGCCGACGATGGGCCCGCGCGCTCGTCCCCGCTTCCAGATCGCGAGGTGCTCGTAGCGGCGGGGGCGTTCTGGCTGCTCCAGCGCGGCCACCCAGCGAGCGCGCGCGGTCGCGTCGGCGCGGCCTAGGCCGGCGGCGTTGTGGGCGTGCATCGACATCACGCCCGCGCGGCTGGCCTCGAGGTGCAGCGCGGTGGCGTCGGAGAAGCCCACGATCCACTTCGGACGGCGGCGCAGCGCGCCGAGATCGGCTCGATAGACGATGCGGCTCAGGCCATAGCCACCGCGCGCGCAGATGACCGCGCGCAGGTCGGGGCAGCGTAGCGCCGCGTCGAGCTCCGCGAGCCGGCGAGCGTCGCTGCCCGCGAGGAACCCCTCACGGGCAAAGATCCCGCGGTCGAACTCGACCCGGTACCGCTCGGCCAGCCAGCCCGCCCCGCGCAGCAACAGGGTGCGATCGAACGGCCCAGACGGTGCGATGATGCGCACGCGATCGCCCGGGCAGAGCGGCGGCGGACACGACCAGTGCGCGGCTCGAGCCAAAGTCGCCATCGTGGGTAGCAGCAAACCAGAGCCCGTAGCAACGGGCAAACCCCGACACGGGCGCGCGCCACCGTCGAGGGGCTTGACCTCCCGCCCGTCGAAAAAGACAGTCTTCGGGGCATGGACCGGAACACCGCTCTGGAGCGCGTCTCGGAGGCGGCGCGCGAAGCGCTGCCCGTCGCGGAGCGCTGGCTGGCCGAGCTCAGGCGCTCGGCCGACGCCGGATGGTCCAAGCTCTTGGGAACCGACTTCGAAGACCGCGTGGCCTATCTGCGCGAGCGCTACGCCTCGCGAGGGGGAGATCCCTTCGGGCTCGACGCCGACACGGCCAAGGTCGCGGCGCTCGTGTGCGCCGTGTTTCACCGCGCCTACTTCCGAACCGAGGTGCGGGGGCTCGAGCACGTGCCGCCCGGGCGCGTGCTGCTGGTCGCCAACCATTCCGGCCAGCTGCCCATCGACGCGGCCATCATCGGCACTTCGTTGTTCCTGGACGCCAACCCGCCGCGGGTGATGCGGGCGATGGTGGACAGGTTTACCCAGCGCCTGCCGTTCGTCTCGACCTTCTTCAGCCGGGTGGGGCAGGTGGTCGGGGTTCGGGAGAACGCGCGGCGCCTCTTGGAGATGGACGAGGTGCTGCTGGTCTTCCCGGAGGGGGTTCGCGGCATCAGCAAACCCATCACGCGCCGCTACCAGCTCGAGCCCTTCGGCCTCGGCTTCATGCGGCTCGCGCTGGAGACGGACACCCCCATCGTGCCGGTGTCCGTGATCGGCGCCGAAGAGCAGTACATCAGCTTCGGCAACCTCGGTTGGGCGGCCCGAGCGTTGCGGCTGCCGGTGCTGCCGCTCGCCCCTCAGCTCTTGATCCCCGGCGCGCAGCTGCCGCTGCCAACCAAGTACCGCCTGGAGTTCGGTGAGCCCCTGCGGTTCGATGGCGACCCCGACGAAGACGACCAGGCCATCGAGAACAAGGTCTGGGTCGTGCGGCAAACCATCCAGGCGATGCTCAAGCGCGGTCTCGAGCAGCGCGACGGCGTGTTCTTCTAATGACGCTGACTCCCCAGGTATCGACCGAGCGCGGCGGCAATGGCAGCGCCTCCGAGGGGGCTCCCCGCCTGGCCGTGGACGGCCCCGTCGTCATCACCGGCATTTGCGGACGGCTGGGCCGGCGGCTCGCCCGGCGGCTGCATCGAGTGCGGCCGGTCATCGGCCTCGACGAGCGGCCGTTTCCCGACCGTCCCAAGGACATCGAGCACCATCAGCTCGACATCCGAAGCAACCGCGCGCGCGACGTGCTGCGCCGGCGCGACGTGGCAGCGGTGGTGCACCTGGGCGTCCGGCACGATCCGCGTCCCAAATCGCCCGAGCACCACACCTCGAACCTGATGGGGTTTCAGAGGCTGCTCGACGCCGTGCACCAGTTCGGCATCGGCAAGCTGGTGTTGCTGTCCACCGCCAACGTCTACGGACCGCGCCCGGACAACCCGCAGTTCTTGAGCGAGGAAGCCCCGCTGCTTGGCGCCGGGGCGTTCAGCGACATGCGCGATCTGGTCGAGCTCGACATGCTCACCCAGTCGTTCTTCTGGAAGCGCCCCGACATCGAGACGGTGATCCTGCGGCCCTCGCACATCGTCGGCACGGTCCGCAACGCACCCAGCAACTATTTGCGGCTGCGGCGGGTACCCACGCTGCTCGGCTTCGATCCGATGATCCAGCTCGTGCACCAAGACGACGTGGTGCGGGCGATCGAGCTGTCGCTCGCGCCGGGCGTCCGCGGGATCTTCAACGTCGCCGGGCCGCCGCCCGTGCCGCTGTCCCAGGCGCTGGCGCTGCTGGGCCGCGCCACCTTGCCGGTGCCGCACAGCGTGGCGAAGCTGTCGGTCGATCGCATGTGGCGCTGGCGCATCACGTCGTTTCCCGCTCCCGACCTGGACTTCATCCGTTATGTTTGCATGGTGGACGATCGTCGCGCGCGTCAGGTGCTCGGGTACGCCCCGGCGTACGACCTCGTCCAGACCTTGAAGTCCGTCGACGAGGAACGCTGGTGATGCGCAGGTCGTTTCGGGTGGTCGTCGCAGCGTGGCTCGTGGGGGCTGCGGCCAGCGGCTGTGAAAGGGAAGCGCCGCCCGATCCGGTCGTGCCGGCGCCGCCTGGCCTGGCTTCGGGGGCACACGCGGCGCGCGGCGCGATGGCGGCGGACATCGGCTCCGACGGTGGGGGCCTCGAGCCCGAGGAAGCTCCCGAGGATCACGGCGAGGTGGAGCAACCCAAAGCCCCGGGCCCGCCGGCGCCCGCGGGCGCGAGCCAGGGGCTGCCGCTATGACCCGCGCGACCCTCGCGCTGCTCGTGGTGAGCCTGGCCTGGGCTGCCAGCTGCGGCGGCCGCGCGCTCCGCTTCGATGGTCCGGCGCCAGAGTACGAGCGCCCCGAGGTGCCGCCCTGGGACGCTGGCGCCCCGCGCGATCCGCTGGCGGCCGCGGCCGAGGGCGAGTGGCTCGACGAGACGAGCTCGGGGGATGCCGGAGCCGCGGAGGCGCCGGAAGGGGCGACCTTCGACGCGGGCGCGCCGCCGTCGGAGGGGGGGCGCGACCCGGGCCCGTCGATTGGCGACGCCGCTGCCGATTGAGCCTCGGCTTTTCCGATCGCGCCCGGTGGGCTAGGCTGCGGGGGTTCGTCGAAGGAGTGAACGAAGGTGAGTGCGATCCGCGAAATGGGCGAGCGTGCCAAGCGCGCCAGCCGCAGCTTGTCCTCGCTCGACCGGGCGCGAAAGGACGCTGCGCTCCGAGCGATCGCGAGGCGGCTGCGTGAACAGCAGCCCGCGATCACCCAGGCCAACGCCATCGACATCGAAAAGGGCCGAGCGGCCGGGCTGTCGGCCGCGATGCTCGACCGCCTCGGCATGGGGGCCAAGGCGGTGGAGGCGGTGGCCTCGGCGGTGGAGTACGTCGCATCGCTGCCGGACCCCGTGGGAAGCCGCAGCGAGATGCGGCGGCTGCCGAGCGGGATTTTGGCCGGGCGGCAGCGGCTCCCCCTGGGCGTGATCGCCATCGTGTACGAATCGCGCCCGAACGTCACCGTGGACGCCGCCGTGCTCTGCCTGAAGTCGGGCAACGCCGTGCTGCTTCGCGGCGGCAAGGAAGCGGCTGAGACCAACCGCGTGCTGGGGCAGGTGATCCGCGACGCGATCGGCGAGCTTGGGCTGCCTGCGGACGCGGTGCAAATCGTCCCCCCGAGCGATCGCGAGGGCATCCGGCAGCTGCTCGAGCTGCACGACCTGGTCGACTTGGCGATCCCGCGCGGCGGCGAGGGCCTGATCCGGTTCGTCGCCGAGGTGGCCCGCGTGCCGGTGGTCAAGCACTACAAGGGCGTCTGTCATCTGTTCGCCGACGCCGGCTGTGATCCGAAGATGGCGATCGCGCTGACGCTCAACGGCAAGGCGCAGCGCCCTGGCGTCTGCAATGCCCTGGAGTGCCTGCTGGTGCACGAAGAGATCGCGCCGTCTCTGCTGCCCGAGCTCGGCCGCGAGCTGAAGCAGGCAGAGGTGCAGGTGCGAGCCTGTCCCGCCGCGCGGGCGTTCCTGCCCGACGCCGTCGCCGCGACCGACGACGACTGGGGGGCGGAGTACCTGGCGAAGATTTTGGCGGTGCGCGTGGTGAAGGACATGGACGCCGCGCTCGAGCACATCGCTCGCTACGGGTCCAATCACACCGAAGCCATCTGCACGGAGAGCCACTCGCGCGCACAGCGCTGGCTCCGCGAGGTGGACGCCAGCTGCGTCTTGGTGAACGCATCCACCCGCTTCAACGATGGCGAACAGCTCGGGCTCGGCGCGGAGATCGGGATCTCGACCTCGAAGATGCACGCCTACGGCCCCATGGGACTCGACAGCTTGACCACCGAAAAGTGGGTTGTCATCGACGAAGGCCAGATCCGCAGCTGAACGTGAGCACGAAAAAACGAAAAACCGTTCGGCGCCCCCGCTCTCCCGGGCGCTCTACCCGCACCCAAACCACGGCCGCGACCAAGCCGCGACCGTCGGCCGACGCCCAGCGGATCGCCATCTTGGCGGCCCAAGCCGGGCTCGACAAAAAGGCGGCGGGTGTCGAAATCATCGATGTCACGGGGAAGGTCGACTACGCCGACTACCTGGTGCTGATGACCGGGCACAGCGATCGTCACGTGACGACGATCGCCGACGCGGTCGACGGGTTCCTCGGGCAGAACGGCGTCGACGCCATCTCCGTCGAGGGGCTGCCGAACGCGCACTGGGTGCTCATCGACTTCGTGGACGTGGTCGTGCACGTGTTCTTGGAGGAGGCACGATCGCTCTATGATCTCGGGGGCTTGTGGATGGACGCGCGGCGGGTGCCCGTGCCCGTCACCTCCGAGCTGGCACCGTCCCCCGATCGATGAAGCTTTACGTGGTCGCGGTCGGGAAGCTCAAGGACCGCGCCTACCGCTCGCTGGCAGACGACTACCTGCAACGCATCGCGCGCTACGCGCGGGTGCAAGAGATCGAGGTGCGGGGACCGGCCGAGCTCGCGACCGCCGCGCCGGCCGCTGCGACCACCGTCGCCCTGGAGGTCACCGGCGAAGCGCTGACCAGCCCCGAGCTCGCTCGCCGCGTGCAGCGTTGGGGCAGCCAGGGCAAGGGGGATATTGCGTTCTTCATCGGCGGGGCCGAAGGCTTGCCCGAGGATCTCTCGAAGCGCGCCAGCGCACGCCTGAGCCTGTCGCGGCTGACCCTGCCGCATCGGCTCGCGAGGGTCGTGCTGCTCGAGCAGCTGTACCGAAGCCTGACCATCTCGAGGGGAGAACCGAACGCGCGAGAAGACTGACCTCCCGCTCTCCTCCTTCGAACTTTTTGCGGGAGAGCATCAGGACCTTCGCCCAAACCTCTTTCGTCCTTCCTATGAAAACGAGGTCCGAAGTAGGCACCACGAGCTCCCTTGAATTTTTCACAGGAAGGCGGGGACGATCGGAAGATTTTGGGGGATGGGGTCCGAAGCGGGCGTCGGTGCGTGGGGCGTCACAGCGATTCACGTCGCGCCGGTCGCGATCGACTCCGATCGGAGACCGACGACGTCGGTCCCCCTTCCGATCTTTCCGCGCCTTCCTGTGAACAAGCTCCGAGTCGACACAGCTCGCTGTCTCCGTCGTGAAATCCGTTTTCACTGACTCGAGGTGGGCCGAAGGCCCTGCTGGTCTTTCTGTGAACAAAAACAGCGGAGCCCGCCGCGGTGGACTCTTCGCGCACTTCGCTTTCATGGAA
>Ga0079224_100006421_pt1 | contig 15591 bp, 15 predicted proteins | sample Stecom2015_FD_80414 | JGI IMG/M metagenome (GOLD analysis project Ga0079224, IMG submission 80414) | Agricultural soil microbial communities from Utah to study Nitrogen management - Steer compost 2015 | ecosystem: Environmental > Terrestrial > Soil > Agricultural land | place: USA: Utah...
ACGTCGATGCGGCCCAGCTCGGTGCGGGCCACCTCGGCCAGCCCGGCGACGGCGTCGAGGTCGCTCAGGTCGGCGGGGACGACGACGGCCCGCCGCCCCGCCGCCTCGACGCGGCTCGCCACCTCGGCCAGCTGCGCCTCGGTGCGAGCCGACAGCACCACGTCGGCGCCGGCTTCGGCGAGGGCCACCGCGGTGGCGGCGCCGATGCCCCGCCCGGCCCCCGTCACGATCGCGGCCTGCCCGTCGAGGCGGAAGCGGTCGAGGATCACGGACCGAGCATGGCACGCCCACCCATGACATCGGTCACATCAGGGTCATCCCCGATGGTCCCCCAGGGTCCTCGACCGCAATACTCGCACCAGCCCGGCGGACCGAGGTGCACGGGGTCCGCCGCCCGCTGCCCCCCGTCTGGAGGTCCCGTGTTCACCACCCTCGGCACCTGGTGCCACCGTCACCGCCGCCTCGTCCTGGCCCTGTGGGTCGTCGCGCTCGTCGCGCTCGGCGGGCTCTCGAGCGCCGTCGGGACCGACTTCCGCGAGGACTTCGAGGGGCCCGAGATGGAGAGCACGGCGGGCTTCGACCTGCTCGAGGAGCACTTCGGCGGGATGGGCACCGGCGTCACCGGCACGATTGTGTTCCGGGCCGAGCAAGGCGTCCACGATCCCGAGGTCAAGGCGGCGATGGAGGCGTACTTCGAGGCCTTCGAGGGCCGTGAGGGCCTCACGATCGCCAGCCCGTACGCCGAGGACGGCGCCTTCCAGATCGCGTTCGACGGGCCCGAGGCCGGCAAGATCGCCTACGCCGACATCGAGCTGCCCGAGGACACGCCGTGGTCGGCCGCCCAGGAGGTCGGGGCCGACCTGCTGGCCAGCGCCCCTGAGCTGGAGGGCCTGCAGGTGGAGATCGGCGGGCAGGGCTTCGCCGAGTTCGAGGAGCCCTCCAGCGAGATCATCGGCCTCGCCTTCGCCATCGTGATCCTGATCGTCTCGTTCGGCTCGGTGCTGGCCATGGGCCTGCCGGTGGGCGTGGCTCTCTTCGGCATCGGCGTCGGCACCTCGCTGCTGCTGCTCGCCACCAACGTCTTCGCCGTCCCCGACTTCTCCCAGTTCCTCGGGATCATGATCGGCCTCGGCGTGGGCATCGACTACGCCCTCTTCATCGTCACCCGGTACCGGGAGAACCTCCACCAGGGCCACGACGTCGTCGCCGCGACCGCCATCGCCATCGACACCGCCGGGCGGGCGGTCACCTTCGCCGGCGTCACCGTCGTCATCTCGTTCCTCGGCATGCTCGTGATGGGCGTGTCGTTCGTGTCCGGCCTCGCCGTGTCGGCCGCCCTGGTCGTCGCCACCACGGTGGTGGCCTCGCTCACGCTCCTCCCGGCGCTGCTCGGCTTCGCCGGGGAGCGGGTCGAGGTCACCCGCTGGCGGGGGCTGATCGCCTCCGGCCTGGTCGCCGTGGGGCTCCTCGGCATCGGCATCGGCGTGCCCGTCGCCGCGGTGCCGGCGTTCGTGCTCGCGGCCGTCGTGCTGGCCCTCGGGTTCGCGCTCGCACCGCTCAAGCGGGAGGTCCCGATGCGCCGGGCCCGCCCGGTCACCAAGACGGCGGCGTACCGGTGGAGCCGCCTGATCCAGCGCCGCCCCTGGCCCGCCTTCGTGCTCGGGACCGTGCTGCTCGTCGTCCTCGCCGTCCCGATCACCGGGCTGCGCCTCGGCTTCTCGGACGAGGGGAACTTCGCCGAGACCACCACCACCCGCCGGGCCTACGACCTCCTGGCCGACGGCTTCGGCCCCGGGTTCAACGGCCCGCTGCTCATGATTGCCGAGCTCGACGAGGCGGGGGACCTCACGGTGCTCGAGGCGCTCCACCAGCAGGTGGCCGAGCTCGACGGCGTGGCCCTCGCCGCCCCGCCGATGCTCAACGACCCCGACGACCCCACCGCGGTGCGGATCGTCGTCATCCCCGACTCGTCGCCCCAGGACGAGGAGACGACGAGCCTCGTCCACCGCCTGCGCGACGACGTGCTCCCGGCCTACGCCGCCGACGTGGACTTCGCCGTCACCGGGTTCACCGCCGTCGGCGTGGACTTCACCGACTACCTATCCGAGCGGCTCCCGTACTTCTTTGCCGCCGTGCTCGTCCTGTCGTTCCTGCTGCTCATGGCCGTGTTCCGCAGCCTGCTCGTGCCGTTGAAGGCGGTCATCATGAACCTCCTGTCGATCGGCGCCGCCTACGGCGTGGTGGTGGCGATCTTCGGCTGGGGCTGGGGGAGCGCGCTCACCGGTGTGGAGCCGGCGCCCGTCGAGCCGTTCGTGCCGATGATGCTCTTCGCCATCGTCTTCGGCCTGTCGATGGACTACGAGGTCTTCCTCCTCTCCCGGATCAAGGAGGAGTGGAGCCGCACCCGCGACAGCCACGAGTCGGTGGCCAACGGCCTGGCCGCCACGGCCAAGGTGATCAGCGCCGCCGCCGCGATCATGGTCGTGGTCTTCGGGGCCTTCGTCCTCGAGAACGACCGGATCATCAAGCTCTTCGGCGTCGGCCTGTCGATGGCGATCCTCCTCGACGCCACCGTGGTCCGCATGCTCCTCGTGCCGGCCACGATGGAGCTCCTCGGCGATCGGAACTGGTGGCTGCCCCGCTGGCTCGACCGGATCCTGCCGAAGATCGACGTGGAGGGCCACGATCAGCCGAGGGTCGTGCCGAACGCTGCGTACGCCGATGCCATCGACGTCGAGGTCGTGGAGGACAGCGGACCGCTCGAGCCGGTCTGACCCAGTGCGGGGGTGGCCCCGCTGGTCGCGCCCCGCCTCGGCCTGGACGCCTCGGTACGGTGGCCGGATGCGCACCGGGCCCCGCCCAGCCAGGACCCGTCGCCAGCGGGCGCTCGCCCTCGCGGCGGTGCTCGCGCTGGCCGCCTCCTGCAGCAGCGCGGGCGGCGAGGGCGGCGCCGTGGCCTCCCCCACGACGAGCACCGTCGCCGACGCCACCTCCACGACCGCGGCGCCGGTCGGCCCCCACGGCTTCCCCGAGGGGGTCGAGGTGGTCGACGCCGACGACGACCTCTACGCGCTCGCCGAGGATCCCGGCGACGGCGAGCCCGGCGAGCCGGTGGCGGTGCAGCCCGTCGCCACCGAGCTCGAGGGGGACCTGTGGCGGGTGCTCTACCGGTCGACCTCGGTGGCCGGCGACCCGGTGGTCGTGAGCGGCCTGATCGCCGTGCCAGCGGGGGAGCCGCCCTCGGGGGGCCGCCGCCCCGTGGCGGCCTGGGCCCACGGCACCACCGGCGTGGCCGACGAGTGCGCGCCGAGCCGCACCCTGGCCCAGATCGAGGCGGCGATCCCCCTGCTCGAGCGGGGGATGGTGGTCACGGCGACCGACTACGAGGGCCTCGGGACCCCTGGCCTGCACCCGTACCTGGTCGGCGAGAGCCAGGGGCGCAGCGTCCTCGACCTCGTCCGGGCGGCCCAGGCGCTCGGCCCCCGGGTGGGCGCTGGGGAGCCGGTCGTCCTCTGGGGTCACTCGCAGGGTGGTCACGCCGTCCTCTTCGCCAACGAGATCGCCCCGACGTGGGCGCCCGAGCTCGACGTGGTCGCCACGGTGGCCGGCGCCCCGCCGTCGCAGATGCCGCTCCTCCTCGGCGCGCTCGGCTCTGGGCCCACGTCCTTCTTCCTCGGCATGGTCATCGCCGGCTGGGCCGCCGCCTACCCCGACGCCGACCCGGCCGACCTGCTCACCCCCACGGGCCTCGAGCGCCTTGCGCTGGTGGAGGAGGGGTGCATCGGCGAGCTGGCCGCCGCCTGGGGCGCGCCCGCCCCCGAGCCGCTCGTGCGAGACGTCGCCGCTGACCCGCCGGCCCCGTGGGGCGAGCTCTTCCAGGCCAACGAGCCCGGCCAGGCCGCCGGGGCGGGCCCGGTGCTGATCCTGCACGGCGAGGACGATGCGCTCGTCCCAGCGGTGACCTCGGCCATCCTGGCCGAGCGGATGTGCGGGGTGGGCCAGGAGGTGCAGCGGCGCAGCTACCCCGGGGCCGATCACCTCTCGGTGATCCCCGCGTCGCTCGACGACATGCTGAACTGGATCGAGGAGCGCCTGGCCGGTGTGCCGGTGGAGGCCGGCTGTGCCGAACCGGGAAATTGACACAATGTGTGACATTTCCTAGGCTGCCGGCGTGACCCTCCCGCTCGAGGACGACGCCCCCGTCGAGGGACCGCAGCCGATCGACGGTCGCCGGGCCCGCCGCGAGCGCAGCCGCCAGCAGGTGGTCGACGCCGTCCTCGACCTCCTCGACGAGGGCGTCCTGCGGCCCACCGCGCAGATGGTGGCTGAGCGGTCGGGCATCTCGCTGCGGTCGATCTTCCGGATCTTCGACGACGTCCAGTCGCTCCACGAGGCGGCCACCGCCCGCCACCTCGAGCGGGTCGGCCACCTGTTCCGCCCGATCGCGTCGGCCGAGGGCGACCTCGGGCGCCGGATCGAGCAGGCGGTGGGCACGCTCGCCGAGCTCTACGAGGCCGTCGGCCCGATCCGACGGGCCGGGCAGCGCCTGGCCCCCGAGTCCGAGGTGTTCCGGGCCCGCCTCGACCAGGCCCGGGTGTGGGTGCGAGGCGAGCTCGAGCGGGTGTTCGCCCCCGAGTTGGCCGCCACCGACGATCCGACGGTGGCGCCGGCCCTCGAGGCCGTGTGCAGCTTCGAGGCGTGGGACCAGCTGCGGGAGGGGCAGGGCTGCTCCGTGGCCGAGGCCCGTCGCGTCGTCAGCGCCACGGTCGCCCGCCTCCTCGGCTGAGCCGGCGGCGTCCTCGCCCGAAACCGGGACGGGGCGGGGTCGGCGCGGTGCCATGCTGCTGGCCGTGTCCGCACCGGCCGCCACTCCAGAGACCCTCGCCCGCACCCACGCCGGCGACGGCGCCTTCACCCCCTCCGACTGGCTCGTCTTCGCCACCGTCTCGGGCATCTGGGGCGCCTCGTTCCTCTTCATCGCCATCGGCCTCGACAGCCTCGAGCCCGGTGTCATCACGCTGATGCGCGTCGGGCTGGGCGCCGCCACGCTCGCCCTGATGCCGGGCAAGGTGCGCATCGAGCGGGCCGACCGGCCCCGGCTCGTCGCCGTGTCGGTCCTCTGGGTGGCCATCCCGTTCACCCTCTTCCCGCTGGCCGAGCAGCGCATCAACTCCGCCGTCACCGGCCTGCTCAACGGCGCCACCCCGATGTTCGCCGCGCTGTTCGCCGCCACCCTGTTCGGTCGCCGCACCAGCGGCCCCCAGCTGCTCGGCGTGCTCGTGGGCTTCGCCGGCATCGTGCTCATCAGCCTCCCCAGCCTGGGCGAGGGCTCCACCGAGGCGCTCGGCGTGGTCCTCGTGCTGGGCGCCACCGTCTGCTACGGCCTGGCCACCAACCTCGTCGCCCCGCTCCAGGGCAAGTACGGGTCCCAGGCGGTGATGGGCAAGATGCTCGCCCTGGCCACGATCTGGACGCTGCCGTTCGGCATCGCCGGGCTCGACGGCTCCCGCTTCGAGCTCGGCCCGGTGGCGGCCATCGCCGTGCTCGGCATCGTCGGCACCGGCCTGGCGTTCCTCCTCATGGGCGGCCTCGTCGGACGCGTCGGACCCACCCGGGCCACCTTCATCACCTACTGCATGCCCCCGGTGTCGCTGGCCCTCGGCGTGGTGTTCCAGGGCGACCACGTGGCCGCCCTCGCCCTCGTGGGCGTGGTCCTCGCCGTGTCGGGGGCGGTGCTGGCCGGTCGGCGCGCGGGCTGACGGCCCCGGTCAGCCCGCCTCCTCGAGCAGCTCCCACACGTTGCCCTGCGGGTCGCGCACGAGCGCCATCCGCGCCCCCGGGCGGTGCGCGGTCACCGGGGCGAGGACCGACGCCCCGGCGGCCACGGCCCGCTCGAGCGCGGCGGCGGCGTCGGGCACGAGCAGCGCGGCGTACGCGAAGCCGGCACGGTCCGGCCAGGCCGCCGCCGCGTCGCCGCCGGGCGGTGGCGCGGCGGGGACGAACACCTTGGCCCGGGCGGCCCCTCGGCGGAAGCGGTGGACCGCGCCGGCCTCGAACCGGCGCACCTCCCCGGGCTCGAACCCGAGGCCCTCGACGAGGAAGCGGGCCAGGCCATCCAGGTCCTCGGTGACGATCCCGACCTCGAGCTCGACGCTCCCGGCCACGGCGGCGATCAGTCGGCCGACCCGCTCAGGCGCAGGTGGCGCAGCCGGCGGGAGGCGAGGACGAGCAGCACGGCGGTGACGAGCGCCAGGCGCACCACGGCGGCGGTGCCCTGGGGGACGCCCTCGCGCAGCAGGTCGCCGGGCAGCGCAGCCAGGTCGAGGTGGACCTGGCGGGCCAGCCACGACGGCGACAGCTGGGCGACGCCGTCGAGCGCCTCGCCGAGGAGCCGCTCGACGAGGAACACGTAGGCCAGCGACCAGACGGCGGCCCGCCGGGCGACGCAGCCGATGAGGAGGAACACCGCCACGTACGCGGCGGCACCGGTGGCCGCCGCCACTACGAGCGCGGGAACCTGGTCGCTCGCACCGGCCACCATCGCGGCCGCCGCGAACGCCACCGCCAGGCAGCCCGCCGCGATGACGGAGCCGCCGAGCCACCGGCCCACCGCGATCTGCCAGGTGGGCACCGGCGACAGCCAGGTGAACGAGAAGGTCCCGGCCCGCACCTCGGCCCCGAGCACGGCGTCGCCGACGACGAGGCAGGTCACCGGCATCACGAGCCCGAAGAGCGCCTCCCCGGCGGTCTGCGCGAAGTCTCGCTCGATGCTGCCGCCGAGGCTGCGGGCGAGGAGCCCGAAGAGCACGGCCGCCGCGCACGGCACGAGCACGCCGATCCACCGCCGGCCCGGCATCGTGGACCGCAGCGTGTAGCGGACCACGGCGACGAAGGGGCGCCACGGCGCCAGCGCGGCCGGCGGGGCCGTGGACGAGGTCATCGCACCAGCTCCCGGAACAGGCTCTCGAGGGAGTCGTCGAGGGGCCGCACCTCGGTGAGGGTGATGCCGAGGTCCCGGGCGGCGCGGGGGAGGGCGACGGCCAGGTCGATGGCCCGGGTCGTCGAGACGACGAGGTCGTCGCCGTCCACCCGCACGCCGCCCACCGCGTCGTGGCCGACGAGCGCAGCGGCCAGCGGCCGGGGCGCGCTGGCCCGGACGAGGACCTGGCGGGGCACGTCGTCCATCGCGTCGCGGATGGCGCGGTGCCCGCCGGCGGCAGCGAGCCGGCCCCGCACGACGACGATCACCCGCTCCGCCATCGCCTCCACCTCGTGGAGGACGTGGGAGCTCACGATCACGGTGCGCCCCTCCGCCCCGAGTCGGGTGAAGAGGGAGATGAGGTGGTGGCGCTGCACCGGGTCGGCACCGTTGAGCGGCTCGTCGAGGACCAGCACGAGCGGGTTCTTCACGAGCGCGGCGGCCACCTTGGCCCGCTGGCGCATCCCCTTGCTGAACCCGTCCATGGACCGGTCGGCGGCCGAGGTCAGCTCCACGGTGGCGAGCGCCCAGTCCACGACCCGACGGTGACCGACCCGGTGGAGGTCGGCCACGTACTCGCAGAGCTGGCGGGGGGTGAGGCCGCGGGGCACGGCCTCGTCTTCGGGCACGATGGCGAGGTGCCGGTGGACGGCCCGGTCCCCGCGGGGGTCGCGCCCGGTGACGAGCACCCGGCCCTGGTTGACCGGGAGCATCCCGGTGATGGCCCGCATGAGCGTGGTCTTCCCCGCCCCGTTGGGGCCGAGCAGCCCGGTGACGCCGGCCCCGAACGAGCAGCTGAGCTCGGACAGGGCCACCTTCTGGCCGAACCACACCGACACGTCCCGGGCCACCACCGTGGCGTCCGGGACGAAGGCCGGGTCCGATCCGGCGTCGGTCGTCGGCGGGGGCGGGGCGGGCCTGCTCACCGCTCCACCTCGTGGTACCGCCGGGCCAGCACGACGAGACCGGCCGCCACCCACAGGACGTACACGCCGACGGCCATCGCCCCGCCGCCGTCCAGGCCCGACATCGGGTGGCTGGGGTGGACGTGACCCAGGAAGACGAGGTCGCGCAGGATGAGCGGCAGGCCGGCCACGTTGAGCAGCGGCGCCGCCGACGGATCGCGCCGGTCGACGCGCACCACGAGCCCCTCGGTCCGCTGGCTCGTGCCGTCGGGGGAGACCACCACGAACCCGTCGCCGCCGGCCGTGCCGCCGTCGTCCACCTCGGCCGGCGGCCCGACCCGCACCGTCTCGACCTCCTCACGGGGCCCGACGAGCACCGCCGAGGTGATCGAGGTGACGAGGAAGAGCCCGATGATCGAGGCGCCGGCGATGATCCGACGGGTGGTGAGCGACGCGATCGCCACCCCGATCACCGCGTAGTAGAGGGCGAGGAGCGCCACCGCCGCCGGCACCTGCCAGAGCACCTCGGCGTTGTCCCGCAGGTAGGTGAGCGCGCCGTCGGTGCTCACGAGCATCTGCCCCACGAACAGCACGACCTGGGGCAGGAACGAGAACGCGAAGAGGATCGCCGCCATGGCGCCGACCTTGGCGGCCACGTAGTCGAGCCCTCGCAGGGGCCGGGAGAAGACGAGTGGCAGCACCCGCTGGCGGCGGTCCGGGCAGATGATGTCCGGCGCGGTGAGCGCGACGAACACGAGCAGCGCGTTCGACACGCCCACGTAGTCCCGGTACGTGATGAACTCGATGTCGCTGGCCGCGGTGTTGCGGGTGAGGTACTTCACGCCGACGTTGACCACGGCGGGGACGGTCACGATGGCCAGCAGCACGAACGGGGCCACCTTCTGCCGCCACGGCCGCCGCAGGCCGAGCGCTCGGCGGACCGTGGCCCGCCACAGCGCCGCCCGCGCCGCGGCCTGCCCGCCCCGGGCCCCCTCGTAGGGCCGGTAGCCCCGGTCGTAGACGGCGCCGGTCACGCCGGTCCCCCCGGCGGACCGGCGGCGGAACCGGCGCGGGTGAGGAACACCTCGTCGAGCGAGGTGAGGCCCGAGGTCATCCGGTGGAGCGGCAGGCCGAGGTCGGCCACGACGTCGCGCACCACGTCGAGGGCGTCGTCGCCGGCATCTCGGACCTCGACCAGGCCGCCGACCTCGGCCGCGGCGAGCCCCCGCGCCACCAGCGCCGCGACGAGCGCGGCGCGGTCGGGGCCGACGTCGAGGACGAGCGTGCCGGTGGTCTCGAGGAGCGCGCCGGTGGCGCCCTCGACGACCAGGCGGCCGGCGTCGAGCATCACCACGTGGTCGCACACCTGCTGCACGTCGTCGAGCAGGTGGGTGGCGAGGAGCACCGAGATCCCGAACGAGCCAAGGCGGGCCACGAGGGCCAGCATCTCCTCCCGGCCCATCGGGTCGAGCCCGGCGGTCGGCTCGTCGAGGAGCACGAGCTCGGGGTCGGCCACGAGCGCCTGGGCCAGCTTGGTCCGCTGGCGCATGCCGGTGGAGAACCCGCCGACGGGGCGGAAGCGAGCCTCGTCGAGGCCCACCAGGTCGAGCACGTCCGACGCCCGCTGCCGGGCCGCTCGCGGCGGCAGGCCGCTCAGCTCCCCGAAGGTGGCGACCACGTCGGCCGCCGTCTGGTCGAGGGGCAGGCACTCGTGCTCGGGCATGAACCCCACCCGGGAGCGGACCCCGAGCGGGTCGCGGGCGACGTCGACGCCCACGACCTCGAGCTCGCCCTCGGTGGGGAGGCTGAGTCCGAGCATCATCCGGAACAGCGTGGTCTTGCCCGCGCCGTTGGCGCCGACCAGCCCCACCCGGCCTCGGGGGACCTCCACGTCGAGCCCGTCGACCGCGGTCACCTCCGGGTACCGCTTGGTGAGGCGGCGCGTGCGCAGGAGCGGGGCCGCGGCCGTCATGCAGGCAGTCTCGCACCGCGCCGGCGCGTTGCGGTGGAGGCGGAGATGGGGGGTTTCGGGCCGGAACCCCCTAGGCTGCTTCGAGCAGAGGAAGTCAGTCGGACTTGCTTGCAGTGCAGATAAGAGAGATCAATGGCAACTGGAACCGTGAAGTTCTTCAACAACGAGAAGGGCTACGGCTTCATCTCGCGTGAGCAGGGCGACGACGTCTTCGTTCACTTCTCCAACATCCAGGGGACTGGCTACAAGACTCTCGAAGAGGGTCAGCAGGTCGAGTTCGACGTGGCTCCTGGTCGCAAGGGCGAGGAAGCCCAGAACGTCCGGGCCATCTGACCCAGGCGTTCCACGCGTAGGGAGCCGCCGGCACTCGTGCCGGCGGCTCCGTCGTGCTGGTGGGTAGGTCGGCCGCCGCCAGCAGCGACATCGAGCGGCCGGCCAGTGCGAGGCGGCCCCGCCGCCGAGTCGGAAGGAGCAGAGCATGGCTGCACAACGGACGAGCTTCGAGAAGCTCCAGCGCGACCGGGCGAAGAAGGCCCGAGCCGCCGCGAAGCGCGAGAAGCGCCTGGCCCGTCGCCGTGGCGAGATCGACGAGGAGCTGACGCCCCTCGAGACCCCGCCCGGTGAGGAGTTGACCGCGGCGCAGCTGCTGGCTCGGGTGGAGGAGATCCACCGGCTCTTCGACGAGAAGAAGATCAGCTTCGAGGAGTTCGAGGAGCAGAAGGCGGACCTGATGGCCCGCATCTCGGTCGACTAGATCTCATCCCGCAGACGACGCGAACGAGGCCCGGGCCGATCGGCCCGGGCCTCCTCGCGCTCCGGTCAGAGCGGGCGACGGGCGTGGTCCCGGATGAACTTCAGGATCATGCGGTGCTTGGCGTTGTCCGCCCGCATGACCTCGAGCACCAGGCTCCACAGCGTCGTGTCCTTGAAGTCCTTGAGCTCCTTCGTGAGCCGCTTGAGCTCCCGCTCGTCCTCCTTCTCGATGGCCAGCAGCTCGTCGGTCAGCTCGAGGATCTGCTCGCGGTCCTTGTGGAGGTCGAGGTAGGGGATGGGCGGCTCGTCCCCTCGGAGCTCGGCCGAGGTGCGGATCGTCTCCGCCAGCGACTCGAGCATCCGGTGGTGTCGGCGCTCGTCCTCGAGGATCAGCTCGGCGAGGTACCGGAACGCCTTGGACTCGGAGCGTCCGGCGAGCTCCTGGTAGCGGCGCAGCGCGTCGGCCTCGCCCTCCGCGTGCAGGGTCAGATGGTCGTAGAGCTCCTGCTCGAAGACGCTGGCACCGACGAGGGCCTGGGATGGCATCGCTCCTCCTTCGCTCCGCCGTCAACGTACGCAGCGGCGTGGCGCGCCCATAGGGCCGAAGGACCCTGTCGTACGCCGAAGGTGGTCAGACGTTGCGTCGGTAGCGGCCACCCACCTCGAACAGGCACTGGGTGATCTCGCCGAGGGTGCAGACCCGCACGGCGTCCATCAGCACGGCGAAGAGGTTCTCGCCGCCGAGCGCGGCCTGGCGGAGCCGCTCGAGCATGGCCGGGCGCTCCGCGGCGTGGCGGGTCTGGAAGTCCCGCAGCCGTCGGAGCTGGCGCTGCTTCTCCTCCTCGGTGCTGCGAGCCAGCTCGAGGGGGCGGCCCTGCTCGACGGCCGCACCCTCGGGTGGCAGGAACGTGTTGACGCCGATGATCGGCAGCGTCCCGTCGTGCTTGCGGTGCTCGTAGCGCAGGGACTCGTCCTGGATGCGGCCCCGCTGGTACCCGGTCTCCATGGCGCCGAGCACGCCGCCGCGCTCGCTGATGCGCTCGAGCTCGGCCAGCACGGCCTCCTCGACGAGGTCGGTGAGCTCCTCGATGAGGAAGCTCCCCTGGTTGGGGTTCTCGTTCATCGAGACGCCCCACTCGTGGTTGATGATCAGCTGGATCGCCAGCGCCCGTCGCACCGATTCCGGCGTGGGGGTGGTGACGGCTTCGTCGTAGGCGTTCGTGTGGAGGCTGTTGGCATTGTCGTAGAGGGCGATCAGGGCCTGCAGCGTGGTGCGGATGTCGTTGAAGGCCATCTCCTGCGCGTGGAGCGACCGGCCGGACGTCTGCACGTGGTACTTGAGCCGCTGGCTGCGCTCGTCGGCGCCGTAGCGGTCGCGCATGGCGATGGCCCAGATGCGCCGAGCCACCCGGCCGAGCACCGCGTACTCCGGGTCCATGCCGTTCGAGAAGAAGAACGACAGGTTGGGAGCGAAGTCGTCGATGGCCATGCCGCGGGCCAGGTACGCCTCCACGTAGGTGAACCCGTTGGCCAGCGTGAACGCCAGCTGCGTGATCGGGTTCGCGCCCGCCTCGGCGATGTGGTAGCCGCTGATCGACACGCTGTAGAAGCGGCGGACGTCGTGCTCGACGAACCACTCCTGGACGTCGGCCATCATCCCGAGCGCGAACTCGGTGGAGAAGATGCAGGTGTTCTGGCCCTGGTCCTCCTTGAGGATGTCGGCCTGCACCGTGCCCCGGACCGTCCGCAGCGTGCGGGCCCGCACCTCGGCCGCCTCGTCCTCGGAGGGGGGTCGCCCGTGCTCGGCCTCGAAGCGCTCGAGCTGCTGGTCGATCGCCGTGTTGAGGAACATGGCGAGGATCGTCGGCGCCGGCCCGTTGATCGTCATCGACACCGACGTGGACGGGTCGCACAGGTCGAACCCGTCGTAGAGCGCCTTCATGTCATCGAGGGTGGCCACCGACACGCCGCTGTTGCCGATCTTCCCGTAGACGTCGGGGCGCTCGTCGGGGTCGCGGCCGTAGAGGGTGACCGAGTCGAAGGCGGTGGAGAGGCGGGTGGCGGGCTGGCCCTCAGCCAGCAGGTGGAACCGCCGGTTGGTGCGGAACGGGTCGCCCTCGCCGGCGAACATCCGGGCCGGCTCCTCGCCGTCGCGCTTGAACGGGAACACCCCGGCCGTGAAGGGGAAGCGCCCGGGCAGGTTCTCGCGGCGCAGGAAGCGGAGCAGCTCGCCGTGGTCCTCGTAGCGGGGGAGCGCCACGCGGGGGATCAGCGTGCCGCTCAGCGACTCCCGGCGCAGGACCGCCCCCGAGGGGTGGGTGTCGCCGGCGTAGGCCTCGACGGTGGCCGGCCAGGCGTCGAGCTGGGCCCGCACGTCGGGGTCCACCGCGCGCTCGGCGGCCTCGATCGCCGAGGTGAGCTCGGCGACGGCGGTGGTGGCGGGGGCCGGGTCGGCGTCGCCGTCGGCGGCGCGCCCCTCGACGTCGGACAGCACGGCCCGGGCCGAGCGCAGGTGCTGCACGGTGCGCACCGCCTCCACCTGCGCCTCGGTGGCGGCGTGGTAGGCCCGCACCGCCTCGGCCACCTCGGCGAGGTACCGGGCCCGCGCCGGCGGCACGATCGACGCCACCCCCGTGCTCGTCTTCGTGTCGACCGGCACCAGCGCGCCCTCGGTGACCGGCAGGCCCCGCTCGGCGAGCAGCCCGCGCAGGTGGTGGTAGAGGGCGGTGACGCCGTCGTCGTTGAAGCGCGAGGCGACGGTCCCGAACACCGGCAGCTCCTCGGGGGCGACGGCGAACGCCTCCCGGTTGCGGGCCACCTGCTTGCGGACGTCGCGCAGGGCGTCCTCGGCGCCGCGGCGCTCGAACTTGTTGATGACGACGACCTCGGCCAGGTCGAGCATGTCGATCTTCTCGAGCTGGCTCGCCGCGCCGAACTCCGGGGTCATCACGTACATCGGCACGTCGACGTGGTCGACGATGCCAGCGTGGCCCTGGCCGATGCCGGGCGTCTCGACGATCACGAGGTCGTGGCCGGCCGCCTTGCAGGCGGCGACGACGTCGTCGAGCGCGTCGGGCACCTCGGCGGCGCCGCGGGTGGCGAGCGAGCGGAACAGGACCTGGGGTGCCTCGACCGCGTTCATCCGGATCCGGTCCCCGAGGAGCGCGCCGCCGCCCCGTCGACGGGTGGGGTCGACGGCCACCACCGCGATCCGCAGCTTGTCCTCCTGGTCGAGGCGGAACCGCTGCACGAGCTCGTCGGTGAGCGAGGACTTGCCGGCGCCGCCGGTGCCGGTGATGCCGAGCACCGGGACGGTCCGGGCGGCCGCCGCGGCGCGCAGGCGCTCGAGCAGCGCCGGGTCCATCCGGTTCAGCTCGAGCTCGGTGATGGCTCGGGCCAGTGCCCGCTGGTCGCCGGCCAGCAGCCCGTCCAGGTCGGTGAGCGGGGTCGTCACCGGGTCGACGTCGCACTCGGCGACGATCGTGTTGACCATGGCGGCCAGGCCCAGTCGCTGGCCGTCCTCGGGGGAGAAGATCCGGGCCACGCCGTAGGCGTGGAGCTCGTCGATCTCCTCCTTGACGATCACCCCGCCGCCGCCCCCGTAGACGCGCACGTGCCCGCAGCCCGCCTCGCGGAGGCGGTCGACGAGGTAGCGGAAGTACTCGAGGTGCCCGCCCTGGTACGAGGACACGCAGACGGCCTGCACGTCCTCCTGCACGGCGGCGGTGACCACCTCGTCCACGGACCGGTCGTGGCCCAGGTGGATGACCTCGCAGCCCTGGCTCTGCAGGATGCGCCGCATGATGTTGATGGCCGCGTCGTGCCCGTCGAACAGGCTGGCGGCGGTGACCACCCGCACCGGGTGGGAGGGGACGTGCAGCTCGCCGGTCGTCATGGCGCCAGATTAGTAGGACGTCCGACCTTCGGTCATCCGAGGGGCGTCCTTGGGTACGGTGGGCCCCATGCCGTCGCCGGCCCGCCAGCTGCCCTTCGATCCGATCGCCGAGGCCCGGCGCCACTGGGACGAGCGGTGGTCCGGCGGCGCCGCCATGGCCGCCGCCACCTCGGTGATGCGGGCGCAGCAGATCGTCCTCGCCCAGGTCGACGAGGCCCTCAAGCCCTTCGGGCTCACCTTCGCCCGCTACGAGGCCCTCGTGCTGCTGACCTTCTCCCGGCGGGGCTCGCTGCCGCTCGGCAAGATGGGCGAGCGCCTCATGATCCACCCCACGAGCGTCACCAACATCGTCGACCGGCTCGAGGGCCAGGGGCTGGTGCGGCGGGTGCCCCACCCCACCGACCGCCGCACCACGCTCTGCGAGATCACCGACGAGGGGCGGGAGCTGGCCGAGAAGGCCACCGCGGCCGTCACGGCGGTGGGCCTGGGCATCACCGGGCTCAGCGACCGGGAGGTCGACCAGCTGTTCCGCCTGCTGGCCAAGATGCGCCGCGCCGCCGGCGACTTCGTGGCCGCCGCCGACCCGTCGTGACGGCCCCGCCCAAACGCGGGCGGGCGGCGGCGTCGTCGGCCGGGGAGCGGCTGAGGCAAGATCGGGCCGTGGCATGGAACCGCTGGACCGAGCGGCTGGTCGAGGGGGGCACCCACCCCGACCCGCGCTTCACCTTCGCCAACGAGCGCACCTTCCTGGCGTGGATCCGCACGTCGCTCGCGCTCGTCGCAGCGGGCATCGGCGTCGACGCCTTCGCCGACGACTTCCCCGAGTGGGGGCGCCACGCGCTGGCCACGCTCCTCGTGGTGATGGGCGGCCTCCTGTCCGCCGTCGCGTTCCGGCGCTGGTTCCAGGCCGAGGCCGCGCTCCGCCACGGGCGGCCGCTGCCCTCCAACCGGCTGGCGCCGATCATCGCCTACGGGCTCAGCCTGGGGGCGGTGCTGGCCCTCGTGCTCGTGTTCCTCGAGCGGTGAGCGACCTCGATGACGCGCCGCCGCCCTGGGACGACGGCCTCCAGAACGAGCGCACCACCCT
>Ga0079224_100006423_pt1 | contig 15589 bp, 13 predicted proteins | sample Stecom2015_FD_80414 | JGI IMG/M metagenome (GOLD analysis project Ga0079224, IMG submission 80414) | Agricultural soil microbial communities from Utah to study Nitrogen management - Steer compost 2015 | ecosystem: Environmental > Terrestrial > Soil > Agricultural land | place: USA: Utah...
CAACATATAATACATAAGAGAATCAATAATCGTCGCATAGTCTATGGTTTTGAAAGCTTTCGTGATATTATTTCAGAAGTCTTATTTAACTGGTCGAGTATATCTTTTTTAATCTTTTCATTGAACCGACTTTCCGGCAAGTAGACACTGAGGCTTGCAACCACCTCTTTTGCTTTATAAACAGGCACTGCAATACCGGAAATATGCGTCTTTGTGGTCTGAACAGTATACCCGTCACGTTGTATCTTCAATATTTCGGTATTGAAGCCTCTCGTGGTGGATGCTTCCTTCCAGAACTCTGCTGAGGGCAGACCATATCGCTCAACAAATTCCTGTAGCTTTTCTTTGCTCTGCATTGCCACAAGGAGCCGACCTGACGCACTGTTGCAGGCTGCTTTTTCTGTTGACGATTTGACAATCAGGTCATGGTTACCGCTAACCTGATGCAGTGCGAAGCGAACGTCCCGCTTCAGGATACCGAGGAGACATGTTTCATTTATCTTTTTTGTGAGGGATTCCATGGCAGGTTTTGCAGCCTTTAACAACTCCTGATCATACGTATCACTACCGGTTATCTGAAAGGTCATGAACCCCAGCCGGTATCCCTTCTTATGGCCCATTTGTTCAAGATAGTTTCTTTGTACCATCGTTTTTATAATATTGGCGCACGTAGCATGGTTCAATTTCAGCGTATCTGCTATTTCAGACAGTGAGAATATTTTGTTTTTATCGCGGGCAATGTATTCGAGGATATCGAATGCCCTGTTTACAACCTGTATCATAGTACTAATTTATTCTAATTGAATTTAGTTTTATAATACAAAATACAAAATTTGTTGTACAGAAGAACAGAATCATAACAATTTCTTTCGTTGGCATAATTAACGTTGGCCTATGTAGTCTTTCCTGAACGTCAGCTTTATTGCCAGCAGGAGGAAGAACGCTCCCAATACATAACTGAGCGATAACATTGACAATCCATTTGCCAATCCGGTGGTAGGCTTTAACACGCCCAGTAAAACCGGAGACGCGGCGCTAATCAGGAAGGCGATCATCAGCATCAGTCCAGCTGCTGTTGACCTGAACTGCGGTTGTATGATATCGAACAATGAACCGAATATGTTGCAATCAAAAATACCGCGGAAGAATCCGAAAAATGTAAGCACCACGTAAGTTAGGGTGATGGTGTCCGCTTTGGCCATGAGATAAATAAAAGGGGCGCCCGCTAACAGTCCTACCATTTGAATGGTTGGACGAATTGCTAGCCACTGAGATGCTTTGGCATCTGACAATTTTCCACCAAGGAGAACACCCACAAAGGCGCCAACATGATGATAGAACATGGATGAAAATCCCGCGTTACTGAGGGAGAGTTGGTATTTCTCGTAGAGAAAAGACGGCATCCAGGTAAGGTACCCGGTATTAACGAAGACCATACATGCAAACGCCGCCGTAAGCAACCAGAAGGTTCGCAGTTTAAAAACCATCTTTGAATTTTCTTTTACCTGGTGCCAGGTCACAGCACTTTGCTGTGCTCCGGAATTCACGTTCACGGAGGCCGGAGATCGTAATCTCCATTGCAATACCGCTGCGAGGACAATTCCGAATCCTCCGAAGATATAAAAGGATGCCCGCCAACCGTATTGTTCTCCGATCCATCCGGCCAGCCATCCGCTGAGAATAATTCCAAAATAAATAGCTGACTGATGTAATGAGAGCGCAAATGATCTTGTCTTGCTATGCTGTTCGCTGATCATAGCGTTGGCTGTGGGAGCATAGAAGGCTTCTCCCCCGCCTGTAGCTATACCACGGATCAGCACAAAATAAAGCAGCGTAGCGCCCAGGCCAGTGAACAATGTTGCTGTGCTCCAGAACAGTAAGCTAACTACCATGATCCGCTTTTTGTTAAATAAGTCACCTGCAAAACCCGCGACAGGAACCAGCAGACCATACGTCCAGATCAATGCGGAGGCGATTAATCCCAACTGCGCATCCGAAAATTTCAGTTCCGTCTTGATGAGTGGAAGCACGACATTAAAAATTTGCCGGTCGGCCTGGTTAAAAAAGAAGGCCAGCCACAGCAACATTACAAGCTCCCATTTGTAGTAATTAACGGGTGTTTGATATAACTTCTCATCAGATGACTTCACCATATTATGTCTTTAAAGATTTCTACTTGGGCACTTTCACGCTTTTATGAATATCGCCAATTTCTTTTTCACTTAGTGTCCTGTTAAAGACTGCAAGGCCACCCAGTTGTCCAACAAAGAAGTTACCCATTTCGCCGGAACGATGCACAGCGCCAACGGTAAAATCGGAACCATTTTCTCCTCCGTCAAAAATTCCTTCCGGGTAAGCATAAGGATTTAATCCTGGTCTGTTGTCCAGCTTTCCGTCAAGGTATGATTTGATCCATCCACCATCGTATGTCATAGCCGCAAAAGTCCATTCATCGTACGACACAGGTGTGCCGCCAAATAGAGGCATCCATGCACCATCGTTGGCCAGGAGTCGGTCCTCCCACACCCGAGATGTGCCCACACACCTGGTCACCGCTATCCTTGATGCCGAGGTTGAGAAACAAACAATACTGACGCAACTTTTCTGTCTCATTCCACATGCCGGCAATGGTCTCACACTGGTTATGGCTTTTACCCTGTCGCTTTACCCATGCCAGCACCGTTACCTGGGCTTCTTGTCCATAAATGTTTAAGCCGGGACACTGGTCACGTGGTATGAAGAGATACTGTCCCTCTTCCAGATGAATTGAATTGTGTGACAGGTAGCTGTCATTTAAAATATTTACAGGGCCCTAGCCTGGTTGAAGTTCATATTGACGGGGTCCGGATGAAATAAACGTTTTTTCTCCTGCAAAGGTCCAAAGGCTTTACTTACGGGTGTATACGTCACACCCTTTTCATTTGGGTGATGCATCTGGGCATTTTTCCACGGATGAAGTTGATGATCAAGCGACGAGGTATGGGCAAGTACTTCGGCGGATATGTGAAGAACAGCTTCGGTTTCTGAAACTGTCTTCGTCACGATGAACGGCCGTTCAAGATGGACCCTGGGGACCATTTCAATCCTAACACCTTGCCACATACCAACACTGAAGAACGCTTCCGTCCCGGAACCTCCCGAGATGACCCACGGTTTTATTACCCTGCCACTAGCCCTCGGGTTAAATCCGGTTCGTTTACTGAAATCACGATCGCCCGTGGATGTTCGCGGCAGGCTCTCAAAATCCGTCGCTTTGTTCCCCCAGTTGCCTGCCCGAACTTCCACAATGACCTCATTTTCTGCATTATGATTTACCAGTGAAGTGATATCTATTACCGGCCCGCCAAACATTCCTTCGTGCACGCCTGCTAAAGTCTTATTCACCCATACCTTTGAAAAGTAATCGATCCCATCAAAACACAGTAAGATCAGTTTGTCAGGGGAAGCTTCCGGAATTGTAAAAGACTTTTTATAGTACCACGCTTTTTCCTCCACCCAACGATACTGCGTTGAATTTTTATGCGCATATGGATGGGGCAGCTTCCCTGCCTTGTACAAAGACCAGTGTACCGAGTTGGGCACAGTAGTAACAAATGGGTCCTTATTATTGTCTATCTCGCCAATGTTGGTTATTGGGGCATCGGCGTACGATAGTTCCCATTTACCCGAAAGATCAATGTGTTGTGCATTGGTGCGTGGTGTAATCCGATATGGCTGCCAAAGATTGGGTGGTTGTGAATAACAAACCGACAGGCAACTTATGATCGTTACGAGACACAGGAAACTTCTAAACATTTTCTCTCTTCTTAAAAAACAACTTCAACTAGTAAGTGAATCAGTTTGACTTCTGAAATACAGTTCAGTAAAGGGAACTCCTTCGCAGGAGCCCCTACAACTAACTAGTAACCCGGATTTTGATCTGCCACAGGATCAAGAGCCGTGTTATAGGCCAGTTCAGAATTTGGTATTGGCCATAGTAACATCTTATCGTCTACAGTTTTTCCTTTTACGGCAAGGATTACTTCCTTGGCAATTCCCAGACGCTTCAGGTCAAGCCAGCGTTTACCTTCATACATGGTTTCATAACCCCGCTCCTTTACCACGAGATCTAAAAAGCTTTGCGCATCATAGTCGCCTATACTAAAATCTACCGGCGATGGTGTTTTCGGGTCATATCCATAGGCCCGTCGGTGAACTTCATTTAAACTTTCGACGGCTTCTGTCGTGGGACCATTCGCGGCCCGGCTAGCTGCTTCGGCGTGGATAAGCAATAGATCCGCATAGCGGTACCATGGGTAATCATTGCCGGCACCATTGGCGTTTGTCGCATTAGGATCCCGAAATTTCCTATATAGCACTGAGTTCGGCCCGAGTCCGATATCCCATTTGTAAATGTTGTAACTCTTTCTAAGGTCTGAATCATCCCAGTTTCTCTGAACACTGTTAGCGGAGCTGTCACTGTAGTGAGCAAAATAACCACCTGCACCGTGATATTTGGCAGCTGCGATATGCGCGAACATTACCAGTGCAAATCCTTGTTGCCGTGAGTACTTGAGATAAAATATTTCTTCGGGCGTAGTGACTACCTCAGGACCAAATATCTTTTCAAAGTCACTATCAGTTACTACGGGGAGTAAAGAATGTTTACCCGAGGCAACAACTTCACCGGCCTTGTCACGGGCCTGGTCCCATTGTTCAAGATGTAAGTAGACATCGGCGAGCAATGTTTTTGCTGCCCAAATTGTGGGACGACCGGGTTGTGCGGGAGTATCAGACAGACCCGATTCAGCCTCAAGGAGATCGCTCGTAATAAGTTGATAAACATTGTCTACAGACGCTCTCTCAATTGCTGCTTCACTCATGTTAGCTTCCGTCCGGAGCGGTACACCACCCCAATTTCGTACCATTATAAAATACATAAATGCCCGAAGGAATTTTGCTTCGGCAACATATTTTGCTGCAACTTCAGGTGTGATTTGACTGCCATTTGGAACATTCAGGATGACAAGGTTTGCATTACGAATGGCCTGGTACATCAAATCCCATATCTGTCCGGTCCGGGTGATATTTGTATTGTCGAGTCCGGCGTATTCACTGATGTTGGTATAACTTCCCCTACCGTCACCGTAATCGGGCATGGCTTCCTGTTGTGCAGGGTAAAGAGAGCCTAAACAATTTGACTGTCGTAGCGGCTCGTAGATAGCATTTACTGCAGCTTCTGCCTCATCCGGCGTGTTGTAAAAATTTTCTACTGAAAGAGATTTAGGTTTTTCTTCTAACAGATCACTGCAACCAAACAGCAGCGCAGCTATTGTCAATGTCAATATCTTTTTCATATTATTTTATCTTTAAATCGTTATTCGATAGCATCAGAATCCAAGTCGCATACCAATGGTATAGGTTTTTGCCGTTGGATAGCTGTAGTGATCAATGCCTTGTCTGATCGAATTAGCCCCTCCGTAAGAGTTTATTTCCGGATCGTACCATGAATAATCAGTAATCGTCAAAAGATTCTGCGCACTGACATAAACCTGGGCATTTGACATCCAGCTAATGTTGAGTTTGTCAACGGGAAGATTATATCCCAACTGGATATTCTTCAAACGGACATACGATCCATCTTCAACAAACCGATCCGACACCTGAGTTTGCGTTGTACGACTGATGAAGGGGTATTTAGCGTCCGGATTTTCCGGTGTCCAATTATCAAGAAAAACCTCGCGTGGCATGTTCAGTCCAAAACCATAGTCAAGCGTTTGATTCACCGAGCTCAGGTTAAATATGTCATTGCCTTGTGATCCCTGGATGAAAATATTCAGTTCGAAATTTTTGAAAAACATATTGGAGTTAAACCCGAAGATGAAATCAGGATTTGGATTACCAATAATTCGTTTGTCACCCAAGTCACGGAGGCCGTTCTCGTTGTAATCTTCGTATATTATTTTTCCGTTATCATCATATCCTTTTTCGACATATCCAAAGAACATTCCCAGCGGTTCTCCTTCCCTCAGGATGTTTATGTTGTCATTCACAACAGTGATATTGATGGGGTCACCAAGGACGTCCTTTCCATCATAGAGTTTTAAAACTTGGTTCCGGTTGAAAGAAATATTGGCGGAAATATCCCAGCGGAAGGCCCCTGTCAACGCATTTGCATCCACGGCGAATTCAAATCCTTTATTCTCTATCTCACCAACATTGGCAATGGTGGTAGTATATCCCAATGACGACGGCAACTGCACATTGTTCAACAGGTCTCTTGTTTTCTTGATATAATAGTCTGCTGTAAATCGCAATCGATTATTTATAATTCCGATATCAATTCCTATATCGGCTTGTGATGTAGTTTCCCATTTCAGATCACCTGGCATACGACTGCCTGGCGCATAGGAGGTGTATAGTGCATCACCGAACACAACTTTTCCGGAGTTCAGTTGATTCAGTGTCTGATACGGACTGAGTGCCGTGCTGCCAGATTCCCCATATCCAATCCGTAATTTCAAGTCAGAAATGCCTGAAATGTTCTTGATGAATTCCTCTTCGGACAATCGCCAGGCTACAGAGGCTGAAGGAAAGTATCCCCATTTGGAGTTTTCACTGTATCGCGAAGATCCATCGGACCGAAAACTCACAGTAGCAAGAAATTTATCCTTATACGTGTAATTAATTCTTCCCAGGTAAGACAACAAGACCCATTTTTGATAGGAAGATTCAGGTACACCTAACGTAGTGGCTGAGCCTATGGCGTAGGACTCCTGAACATCACTCACAAAGCCATTACCTGACGCACTTAATGATGTGGAATTGTAATCCTGGTAGGTAAAACCACCCATAACGGTAAAGCTATGTTCCTGAAGCTGTTTGGTATAGGTGACAATGTTTTCATTCAACAAGCTCGTTGCCTGGTTGGTACCTATGCTCGCCGATCCGGTTGAGTTGACAAAGTTCTTCGTCCTGTAAGCGTCCGTACGATCATCCGAGTTTTCGATACCACCCGATATTTTTATCGCCAATCCTTCAATGGGCTTGAACGTTACCACTCCGTTGGCGAGTACTTTATTGGACCGGATGTGGTCGGTGCTCTCGTAGATATAATTCATGGGATTGACCATAACGTTGGATCCCCATGGATAAATGGTGGACAAATTTTCGTACGTGCCATCCTCCCGAATGGGTTCTACGGTGGGATAACCTGATATCATGCCGCCGATGAGTGAGCCTCCCCTATTTCCGCCACCTGAATTTTGCCGGTCGGAATCGATACGACTGAGCGTCGTTGAAAAACTAACGTTAAGTTTCTTGCTGATATCAGAACTAACATTCGCACGAAGTGAGTTCCGGACATAGTCGCTTCCAATAATAATTCCTTCCTGGCCGAAGTGACTTCCAGAAATTGAAAATTGTGTTTTATCATTACCACCACTGAATGTTAATGCATGGTTTTGGATAGGAGCGTCTTGAAGCACGATGTCCTGCCAATCCGTTCCATCACCAAATGCATCTATTTCCGCCTGCGTAAAGCGCTCCGGGATATTGTCATTTGCCGCTTGCATATTGTAGAACTGAGCAAATTCTTTGGCATTCATCAGGTCGAGTGCTTTTCTTGGCGATTGCACTCCAACATAGCCTTCATAATCCAATCTACCTTTTCCCGACTTTCCCCGTTTGGTTGTAATCATGACCACACCGTTCGCACCACGTGAACCATAGATCGCCGTGGCTGAGGCATCCTTTAACACTTCCACTGATTCGATATCAGCATTATTTAATAGCGTAGGATTTCCGGTATAAGGAAAACCATCTACCACGTAGAGTGGCTCGTTGCTTCCCTGAATCGAGTTCGTTCCCCGGATACGTACACTGATAGGACTTCCGGGAGATCCGGTGTTTTGAGATATCTGAACACCGGTAGCCCTACCTGCCAATGACTGAACAACATTAGTTACCGGAAAGGCATTTAACTCTTCGTTACGTATTGAAGAGACAGAACCGGTGAGATCAGATTTTTTTATTTCCCCATATCCCACGACCACCACTTCGTCGAGTGTTTCCGCATCAGCAACCATCGTTACATTGATAACTGAATTTGTCCCAATGGCAACTTCCTGGCTCTCATAGCCAATGAAAGAAAATATCAGAGAACTCCCTGACTGTTGAACATTGAGTGAATAATTTCCATCAACATCTGTTGTAGTTCCGACGGTCGTTCCTTTGATTAACACATTTACTCCAGGGAGTGCTTCGCCAGTGTCGGCGGTTACTTTTCCCCGTACCGGCCCTTCTTGCCCGAGGGCCTCAAACCCCTGACTTATCGTCAGTAAAAGAAAGAGGTAAAGTTTTACTTTCATAAAATTATGTTTGGGTTTACATTTTACATTATAAAATTCATTTTTATATTACTGTAATGATAAAAGTAAGCCGAAACTTATGCAAGCGTTTTCGTAAAAAATGCAAACGATTTCTTTTAAAAGCTAAAAGGAAACTTTTTTATGCAACGTGTTAACAGGACACCTGTTCATCAGAAATTGATAGAGCTTTTCAAGAAGCGAAAACATTAATGAAAGAAATAAATAGGACATGGAAGAATAACTTCGCATCAATAGAAATTCTTTTTTTTAACGCTTTACGTACAAAGCAATGAGTACGGGTTGGCGAGGGTGCGCATTTATAATTGTCGACCAGATCGAATATATGTGCTGACTGCCTCGTCGGTGAGCCAGTAACGATCACGCCATACAACTTTCGATTTCACATCTTCGGGTAACTTGTCAAACAAAATTTCCCTACCCAACTTCACCTGTGTTTCATCTTCAGGGCAGATCAATATTTTTAGATCCGTTGCCCTCGTCACTGCAATGATAGCCTCCCGTAAAGGTGCGTTGTCATGCTCTTTCATGGCTTCGTTTCGGACATGCTTGACCTCATTGAAGGCTGCCTTTTTGCTGGGAATCTCCCAATATGGTGTAAATCGTTGCCGGGGAATCACACACATGAACTTACCTTCCTCCAGGTCATGCGTTTCGAGAAATTCAATTGCTGCTGCATCATTTCTTAAATCCACTGCGAAAGCGCCGTCAGGACAGAACTCCATTACGGGGCTCGCCACTCCATTCTGTTTTGCCAATTTTAGCGAGACCGAGTCTCTGAAAAGAGCAAAACGGGCCTTGAATAACAACTCCACATCCAATGGATCAGGCGTTATTGATTTATTAGGATCGTTGCTGTAGATTCCCGGAAAAGTTATTCCATATACTCCGTATGGTTTTCCTGTTTCTTTATACCATTGCTCTATTTGTTTACGTCCGACCAGCGACGGACCTGATCCGTGCAGAAGGAAATCGCATTCTTTCAATTCTGCGTCAATTTTTTGTGGTGAATCAATGATTGACACCTTCGGAAATCTTTCCCACGAAGGAGCCGTTCCACACCATTATCCAAACTTGATGGCCAGAGCCGTACATCAACATCTGGTAAATATTTTCCAGTAACCTTAGAACACCCGGGGTATGGCCAATGTCCCCGATATTAACCGTCTGCCAGGATGAACGGAGCACAAGAGATTTTGACCTTTTTTGGTGGGCAAGTGCCGGAACACCTACAAGCAATGAGATAAGCGCTGGTGTTCGTTTCAGAAATTCCCTCCTATTTGTCATGGGCATTGATAGTTATGATTTACGTACTGTGTTTCATACTCAGCCGAAGCAATGCCACTTTATTCAGGCGAGTGTTTGATTCAATCGCTTTATCGCTTTGAATTTAAAAAAATGTTTCTCTAATTTACTAATACAAATTACATTTTTATATTATAAAATGTATACTCATTCGTCTGCGAGGATATTAATTGATAAAAGACCGTGAACCATCTAAAAATTGTATTCGTTTTTTTGTTTTGCGTTGCCGGGTCCTATGCCTGTATTAGCCAGGACAATAGCTTTGATAATTTCATCACACGCCGCGGCGATCAACTAATGGACGGCAGTCAACCCTTCAGATTCATTGGTGTAAATACACCCAGCATCAACGGCCATTATGACGGATATAAAAATACAAACCCCGAAAGTGGTTACGTATATGATCCGATAGAACTCACCTTCGAAATGGAGAATTATTTCAAGGACCTGGAACAAATGGGAATTACGACGATACGAACGTGGGGTATAACGGTATCCGATGGTTCCGGAGAATATGAATCGGTTGTAGAAGGTCGGGGAAAATACAACGAAACTGCCCTGCGGCGAATTGATAAAATGCTTCAGTTGTGCAATCAGTATAAAATCAGAGTGATCTTATGCCTTGTCAAAGAAAATAAGATATTTGGTAGCACCACCTCGTTTGCTCAGCTCTACGGTGGTGGAGATTACTATTCTTCGCCTGTTGTTAAGGAGGGATTTAAGAATTTATTGGATGTCATGGTCAACAGAAAGAATTATTACACGGGCACATTGTACAAAAATGACAAAGCTATCCTGGCGTGGGAATTCGGTAATGAGGTACCCAATGATAAAGTGACCTGGCTGAGTGAGATGACAGACCACTTAAAGAATATTGACGCGAACCATTTAATTGCTGACCCACGCCGTGCCAATGGTCCTGAACAAATGGCTACGCTGGTTAATGATGTGGTACAAAAGATTCCCGGTCTCGACATTGTTAAAACCAGACAATACCCAAACTATCGGGGATCTGTCGCTGAGTTATGGAATGAGTGTAAGGATAAACGTCCGATGATCATTGATGAATTCCAGCGCAAGGAAAACTTTGAAGACATTCTTAAAGAAATTTTGGAAACAGGTACCAGCGGTGGATTGCTTTGGAATCTTATGAAAAATCAATATAACGGAGGAATTGGTGGTCATGCATTATTTCACTCTTACAGTTGGGGAGGAAGTCGCTGGCCTGGCTTTAAAAGTGGCGATTATTTTAATGAGTCCGAAAACCTCATGCTCATTCGCGCATACTCTTACAAAATTCGCGGGTTAAATGTTCCTCCTCTTCCCCCACCAAGCGATCCTCCATATTTATACGAGAGTCTGGAAAGAGATGTCGCTGCTTTGAAATGGCGATGTTCATCCGGTTCGAAGTTATACCATGTTGAACGATCATTATCACCAACAGGACCCTGGACGATCATAAGCGACAGCATCGACATTAGTTATGACCTCTATTATTATCCCATATTCACTGATTCAAGCTGTGAAATTGGCAAAGCATACTATTATAGGGTAGCAGGAAAAAATTCTTCTGGTACGTCTCCTGCGTCAAATGTGATTGGTCCTATTATTTCTACCAAACATATGGTGATGGACAATCTGCAAAATTTTGACCTTGTATATTCAAAAAGTGACAACCTTTCAATTAGTTCCGAGACTTATCCACGACTAAGACAAACAGAAGAAGATTACTATCAGGCTATCCTACAACCGGGAAGCGGATCCGGTGAGCTGATTTATAAAGCTGATCAAATAAAATCAATTAGCGTGTTTGCTTTTAGCGACAGTCTCGACATCGTCTCTCTCGAATATTCTTCCAATGGAAAAAAATGGCAAAGTGCTGCTAATATAGCAACCAAGGAACTAAGACCTGGATATCCTAGTCAAATTTCAAAAATGAAGGACCATCCAATTGATAAAATCACTTACACAGTTGATGACTTTCCTGCGAGAACCAGGTATGTGCGAATAATCATAGGAAATGTTGACTCGCCAAATTCTTATCCATGGATCGGTCGGGTCCATTTACAATACACCGGAAGCTTAAAATAAGTAGCTTTCAAATTATTATTGGGGTCTGCTGCTGCTTATTGTTTTTGCTCGCCTGCGGGTCGCTGCGGGCTGATCGGGCTGTCATGTTTTTTGCCTTCCCCAATGTGCTTTCAGTCGCTTCGTTTCAGTCATTCGTTCCTCATCCCTTCAATTCAGCCACTTTCAGCACCGCACACAAGAGTAGCTCCTTCTCTTCACTCCACGAACCAACCCTGGCCAGTGGCTCCCGTTACTAAAATCTTCTTACTCATATTATTTGCTATTATGTCTTAAATCTCTCTTTAATCAAACAAGTTGTTTAGGCAGAATTACTGCTTTCTTACCACGCCCCCAAGAAATAAATCCTGCAAGCAAAGCAAAGCCAAGATTAATCGGTATCGCGAACATCTCTCCGCGTGAAATGTGAAATGCCAGAGCGAGAATCATCACCACTACTACACCAATTGCTGCCCAAACGGTGAGTTGAGGTTTGATTCGTAGAGCTGATGGTAAAATCAAACCTACTGCGGCCAGGAACTCAGAGATACCAATGAAACGCACAAGTGCAGCCGGAATATCTCCAGGCCATACCATTTGAGCAGCAAGCTCTGGAATCGGAGAAAATGTTTTTGATACTCCGGCCATTCCCATTGCACCTGCAAGAATGATCTGGCAGATCCAGAGGACGATGTTCAAAGCCTTCGAAGGCCTAGCGGTAGAAACGTTTGTCATTGCCATATTTCAAATACTTAATTGTTGTTGATTACCATGTATTACTTATAATAAAACTTCGTCCGCTGAAGGCAGGTATTGACGCTGCCTTATCATAGAAATGCATCACTTCATCTTGCCTGTCCATTAATCCCAAACTGTAAAGCACTGGAACAAAGTGATCGGGTGTTGGCGCGGCAAGCTTGCCGAGCTTGTGACTTGTCTCGTAATTAATGATGTCGGTAAAATTGCGCGTGTTTATTTGCTTCGTGATCCACGCATCATAGTCTGACTCCCAGCCATATGGTGTTAAATCACCCGTACGAAATTTTTGTCCCACTAATTTCAAGTTGTGAATCAATGAGCCACTTCCGATGATTAACACTCCTTTCTCTCTTAACGTTTGCAGTTGTCTGCCTAACTCAAAATGATACTCGGGCTTTGCGTGGTAGTCAATGCTCATCTGAAACACAGGAATATTTGCATCCGGAAACAAATGCATTAGCATTGGCCAGGCTCCATGATCCAATCCCCATTCAGTTGTCTCCACTATCGAAGGAACAACTCGCTTCACTTCCTGCGCGACTTCAGGTGCGCCCTTCGCGTGATACTTTTTTTGATAGTACTCTTCTGGGAATCCGTAGAAATCGAATATCTGTTCCTGCTCTGCGGATGTGTTTACAAATGTTCCGTTCGTGCACCAATGCGCGGATATTATCAGAGCCGCCTTTACGTCAAACTTCCCCTGAAGCTGTTTGCCTAGTTCATACAACGACTTCCAGAATGACTGCTCTTCTCTCGGCACTGGGATATCCATCGGGCTGCCATGCGAGCTGAAGAGCACAGGCATCTTCGTACCATGCTTCGGCAACGAATCAACCATATTATTAAAAGCTGCTAGCGAATTCATTCTATTTTTGCCTCCATGTTGTTTTCGATACAAACATAACATATATTTGCTATACATTAGTAACCGCTATACCAAAGTATAGCACCCTATTTTTAACAAACAGGCATATGGCAGTTCGCGAATTAGAAGTTGAGGCAGGTGTTGATCACTCAGAATGTTTGAGGTCCTTAATGGCAATCCGTGACGCGTTGGATGTACTAAACGGCAAGTGGAAACTTCAGATCATTATTGCGATTTCATCGGGTCAGTCAAAGTTTAAGGATATTGAAAGACAGATTCCGAAACTGACGCCAAGAATGCTTTCTAAGGAATTGAAAAGCCTTGAAGAGCATCAGCTCATCAAGCGAGTTGTATACGATACAGTGCCGGTAACTATTGAATACAAGCTAACTCCACACGCGAAGACATTAGATAAAGTTATTCTTGAGTTACGCAATTGGGGAATGCTGCATCGTAAAAAGATTATCGGTAAGTCGTGATGATATCACCGGCACTTCGTGATGATGTTCTTCACTCTACTTACCTTTGCCAGCGCGTCACAGCACGCTCAAAAAAATCTTTAGGGATGTTTAGAGATGTTGAGGGTTTTCTTGGTAATTCTTGTTACCATTTTGTTACTCGAGTCGGTTAACACACTGACTAATAACAGAGTTCACATATTGTATCGGGAAATAGTTGGTTATAACCATCTGGAGTAAACATATCATGAAATAAGCCAAATCAGGTCATATTCAAACAATTCAAATCATTTCTGTCCGATTTATCAATAGACCATGGAAGTCATTTTTAGAAAAAAACAGCTCGCCAAGGGTAAGCGAACACTTTATCTGGACTTTTATCCACCCCTAGCTCATCCCGAAACAGGGAAACCTACGAGGCGTAAATTTCTAAAACTTGAGATATATGAAAAGCCTAAAGGAGAAATTGAACGTAACTACAATAAAGAAACCAGGCTTCTAGCTGAGACAATTAGGGCACAGACGCAACTGGACCTCAACGCCGGCAATGTGGATCCGTATCAGAAATCTCTGCCGTCCGGCTGGGGTTTTGACCCTGGGAGAGACTACCTGTCGCCGCTCCCGTCGAATGAGTTGACAATCAATCCGAACCTGGATCAGAATCCCGGATGGCAACAGTGAGCGGTGTCGGAATGAAGTTGTATGCACACAGTTTTGTTAGGTTGTTGATCTTCTGCGCGCTCGATCTTGCGGGCGCTGCAGAGGTCAATGCCCAGGCTTCCGGTGGAAGGGTCGTCATGGACATCCCGGGCTACCCGGTTGTGTTTGAATTGAACGAGGGCGAGGACCATACCATCAGCCGATCGTATAAGGGAAGGAGTATGGAAAGAACGATCCGGTTGATCTCTGTCAAACACTTTGCGGAAGACAATCTTTGGTTTTCAGGCGACCTTGGTTCAGAGAGCTATTCAAAGGCCGAGGTAGTGATTGAGGTGTCGGGCAAGCGCGTGACGCTGCTTCACCGTCCCTACGAATCTCCGCGCGTAGTCAATGGGTTGCGTGTATACGTTGAGACGACGAAGGAGTGGGCGGAGAACGCGGCGTATGCCGACCTCAAGGACGTCGCCAGGACGGTTCGGTTGTCGGTTTGCCTTGAAGGCGAGCCGTGGGGACCGGTCGGAGTACTTTTTCCTATCAGCGCCTACCGCTGGCGGTCGGCTGTGTACAATAATACATGGTCGGGGCTCGTGCCCTACAACCAGTTGTACTATCACCGCGGCGAGGATTACGGCGCGATTCCTGACAGGCTTGACATTGTGGCGCCTGTTGACGGCACGATCGTGGGTACACCGTTACCGGATGGCGACGGACAATCCAACGCGATCTTTGTCGCGAACGCAGACAGCATCATCTTCCGGATTTCTCACATGAACATTGAGACGATCCGGAAAGAGTACACAAAAGGCACGCGTGTCACGGCGGGCACCGTGCTGGCCAAGACAGGGATGACGTGGTCGGGAAGAAAATCGCAGGTAAGCGATCCGCATTGCCACATCGATATCAACTACAGGGGAACGAAGCTCGCGTCGTTTCCATATCTGATCGAAGCATATCTCAGGCGATACGATGATCCCGTGCTCGCAGTTGCGGGAGGCTACCAGTTTGCGATGGCCGGCACGAAAGTCACGCTCGACGCGAACAGATCACTTGCGGGTACAGGCGAGAAGATAGCCTCATACGCATGGAAGCTGCACAACGGTAAGACTGTG
>Ga0079224_100006424_pt1 | contig 15589 bp, 9 predicted proteins | sample Stecom2015_FD_80414 | JGI IMG/M metagenome (GOLD analysis project Ga0079224, IMG submission 80414) | Agricultural soil microbial communities from Utah to study Nitrogen management - Steer compost 2015 | ecosystem: Environmental > Terrestrial > Soil > Agricultural land | place: USA: Utah...
GAAAAGCCTCCAATGGGGCAATGAGAACCAGACGTTTGTACTTATCTAGCTGTGGTAATAAAGTTGTCAATGAATCTATGAGGTCAGATTTATGGTCTTGATAGATACAGCTGTATGCGCCTTTAAGCCCTTGTTCGTTATGATCTATTATGATGCGTTTGTGTGCGGGGATTTTATTCAGTACTGGCGAGGGATCTTCGCGGAAGAACGTAACGACTACGAAGTGCGTGTAGTTGTTTAAGTTTTCTTCGATAAGTCTTTCAAATACTTTGAAGTTGTGGTGGTGGAAATAGACATCTACCTCGGCTTTGTCGTGTATGGTTTCCAGAAAAGCTTGATAGACCCGGTCTCTTAAGATATTCATTTTGTCGAGTATCAAGCATACGCGGTACCGTTGTTCAAGCTTTAACCGTTTTACATAATAGCCTTTGCGATACTCCGATTCGATGATGCCTTTTTCCGAAAGATATTGTAAGCCTTTCAACGCCGTTTCCTTGCTGATGTGTAGCTCTGTCGTCAATTGGTTGAGCGAAGGTAGTCTGTCGTTAATGGCCAATTCGTTTTGGGCTATCTGCGCCATGACGTAATCCACCAGCTGCATGTATTTTAGCCGTTGGCTACTGTAGTTGGCTATAGAATCTGAAACCTCTTTCAATCTGCTAATGATTTAAATATGTACAAAACTAGTTGCTTTGATTGGTTAAAACAAATAAAAAGACCAGACCCAACTCAAGGTTTTTTTTATTTTGAGGTGCTTCAAAACATTTACGTCGTACTTGTCTGGCTTGTCCATGTCCTTCATGGACAAATTGATGCATAGATACACATTGTTTACGCACCTCAACGTGGCGAAGAGGTGAATCTTCGTAGGCTTGTTGTGCATCAATAACAGCGAGAGGCTCCTCAATATGCTGTATTCATACCTCAATATACTTTACCTGTTCCTCTTCGAGACATGTCTGTCCATCAATACTTCCATTCCGTATCTCAAAAACATGTTGAATAACGTAAATATGATATTGCTATCGCTCCATGGAGCTTTGAGGTACCGCAATGAGACAATGATCTGCCTCAACGAAGCGATGAGGCTTGTCATCAAGTCGTTGACGTGTGTCGTTATGTTATTGATGCCACTTCTGATGTTTTTGTTGTTGCTCAAAATGAAGACAACTTCTGTAAATATGTGTTCATTAGTCGTCATTAGTGCCCATTTGTCGTCATTTTCCTTTAAAATATTTAGATCATAATGACTTTTGTCTTACAGCGAGGGAATGGATCCTGCTGCTAAAAATCAAAAATCATGAATATTAAACAAAAAGCATTGGGTGGTTTCAGACGAGAACGTGATGAAGCCGTATTAGTCAGAGGGAAGGTTGTAGTATTGGCCATGACGGACAATCCAAACTTTGTAGCACCAGAGCCAGATCTGGGGGCGTTAACAGAGATATTGGATGACTACGAACATAAACTCGCTATGGCGAGGCGACCAGGTAGTCCGGAGGATACGGCCGCAAAGAACGACGCCCGGAAAGTTGCGGAACGTATGTTGAAACGTCTCGCCTTTTATGTAACGCATACTGCAGATGGTGATCTACCGAAGTTATTCAGCTCGGGTTTTGAAGTTTCTAATCCTCCAAAGAAAGGTGAAACACCAACGTCAATTGTGGATGTTACCCTGAGAGATGGTGGTCAGCAAGGGCAGATGCGTCTGGATTTTGATAACAATCCTTTTGCTAAAATATACGAATATCAAGTATGCCCGGTTGATGCGCAGGGCTTACTGGGCGAATGGAGCGAATCCTTTGCCACAACTTCATCAAGACAGAACATCATCGCGCCTCTGGTGCCGCTCCAGCGCTATGGTGTAAGGGTGAGGGCTGTAAATGGTTACGGGCGTTCAGACTGGTCGGAAATGGTGACACATGTTGTGCGTTAGCGTTTGCGTGTGGATCGAAGTAAAACCGAAAATGTGTCAGACAGGGAGAAGATTAATGTCCGTCTGAAATATCTATTGATGATAAGTTTATTTGGTATGTGCTGGAAGGCTCTCTTCGTAGAAAAAAATTACGGGACATTACGCCCCGTGTCTAGAGGCATCGCATTTTACTAATTTTTTTTTAAAAAAATTTGGTATTTCTCTTTCGTTGTTATATGTTTGCTTTATAATTATAGACCACACCAGACCAGACTAGATGTGGGTTTAGTGTTCTAGTCACATGTATAAGATAATATATAAACTCGTTCTAAGCGTGGATAGAAGAAATATAGATTTATTGTAAAGGTAATGCTAGCTTAAAATAGGATGTTTAATTTTGAACCACACCAGACTAGACTAACTGGTTTTGAAATATAGCAAATAAATAAATGTATTAATCAAGTAAATTATGTTAAAGAGTAAAATTTTACTTTCCTTATTGGCAATTATGTGCTCCATTTCAGTATGGGCACAACAACAAGTAAGGGGAGTTGTTTCCAGCAATCAGGAGCCTCTATCTAGGGTGAGTATCAAAATTGTAGACGCTGATGTCTCTACTGTCACAGATGATAAAGGTAGCTACAGCATTCGTGTACCATCTCCAAATGCTGTGCTTGTGTTCTCATCTATTGGCTATATAAGCCAACAAGTTACGGTGGGAGCACAAACAACTATTAACGTCACATTGGAAGAGGATATATCAGCGATAGATGAGGTCGTCGTCGTGGGGTATGGTACACAGAAGAAAGTAAACTTGACCGGTGCAGTAAGTTCTATTGACGGGGAGGAGCTGGCGAAACGACCGGTGCATCGAGCGTCTATGGCTATTCAAGGCCTGGCACCAGGAGTCGCAGTTACGCAAAATTCTGGTAGACCAGGTGGGGATGGCGGGACGATTCGGGTACGTGGTATCGGGACGTTTTCTGATGCAGGTGCATCTCCTTTAATCTTGATTGATGGCGTCGAAAGTAGCATCGATGGCGTGGATCCGAATGATATCGAGAATATCTCGATCTTGAAAGATGCGGCATCAGCATCGATTTATGGCTCGAGAGCTGCGAACGGGGTGATATTAGTAACAACCAAAACAGGTGGCGGCGAACAGCTACAAATGAACTATAATGGCTATGTCGGGAAGCAGGTTTTTACAGCGTTGCCTGAATTTGTTGATGGGTATACCTATATGACTAAACTAAATGAAGCCTTTGCCAATGTAAACAGAAACCCGATTTACTCAGACGAATTTCTTGCGGACTATCTGCGTTATAAAGATATTGATCCAGACTGGTATCCCGATACCGATTGGCAAGAAGAGGCATATACGGGATCGGGTACAGCACAGCACCATCATCTAGGTATATCTGGTGGTAAAGTTGTGAACTTTATGGGATCAATAGCGTATCAAGATCAACAAGGTGTTATACCCAATCATCGTCAACAACGTTATTCGTTCCGGCTCAATGCGAAAGCTAATGTAAAAGACAATCTGCAGACAAGCTTTTTTGTTTCGGGCCGTCTCTCACCGACAGATCGGTCTGCCAGAGATATCCATACCGAAGTCAACCGTATTTCTCCGGTTCAACCGGCGCGATTGACGGATGGTAGATGGGGTGTGGGAAGTAATGGAAACAATCCAGTGGCACATCTTGCCGACGGAGGCGTCAATCAATATGATTATGATCAATTGCGGGCAACTTTTCAAATTAACTATCAGCCTTTTAAAGGCGCCGACCTAGAAGCGTTTTTTACCCCGGAGTACTCGGGAAATCATCGGAGGCACTTCAACAAAGCGATCGAGACATTCGTGCCGGGAATGGAAACCCCAGCCTATACGGTGCCGGTTAAAAGTCTTTTTATCCGCAGCAATACAAGAACTTGGGAGAATACGGCTCGATTGATAGGGCGCTACAATAAACGAGTGGATGACCACAACTTTGCAGGTTTGGTAGGGTATGAACAGATAGCATATCGGACAGAAGACTTCTCGGCAAGAAGAGAGGGATATCAGCTGCCTGACTATCAGGAGTTGGATGCGGGACCTATTGAGAATTGGCAAAATTCAGGTACGAGAAGCGAATGGTCGTTGAGATCGTGGTTTGGTCGTATCAATTATGACTATAAAGGTCGATACCTACTGGAAGCTAATATCCGAGTGGACGGTTCATCCAGATTTCCCGATCGGAATAAGTACGGTACATTCCCGTCCTTTTCTGCGGGATGGAGAATTGCGGACGAGGATTTTATGGCGCCAACCAACGACTGGCTGAGCGATCTGAAATTTCGAGCTTCATGGGGGCGACTTGGAAATCAACAAATAGGAAACTATCCGTTTTCAGCTGTTATGGCTCTTGGTTCCAGTTATATTTTTGGAAATTCTCCGGTACAGGGCGCTAATCAGCGAGAGATGGCCAATCTAGGCATTTCTTGGGAAACCACGGAAACATCCAATCTTGGTCTAGACGTGGCGGTACTTAATAATCGTCTTTCGGCTTCTATTGATTATTACGTAAAGAATACGACCGGAATTTTAATGAGACTTCCTGTTCCAGCCCTTATCGGTCTATCAGAACCCTACCAAAATGCCGGCGTAGTCCGAAACGAAGGCTGGGATCTCACCTTGAGATATCGGTCTGCTCCAAGAGCTTTTAAATATGATATTGGACTGAATGTTTCAGATGTGAGAAATCGAGTGGTCGACCTCCGAGGAGCGGGCCGAATCATCAGTGGTTTCAGGGTTATTGAGGAAGGGACTCCTATCAACACCTTATTTGGATATAACGCATTGGGGTTGTTTAGGGATCAGAATCAGGTGGACGAATATCCGAGACAAAGTTTCACCAATTATGGTCCGGGTGATATCATCTATGAAGATGTAAACGGCGACGGTGTGGTCAATACAGAAGATCGGACAGCGATCGGAAACGAAATTCCACGCTATACCTTTGGACTGAACTTGAACGCGAGCTATAAGGGGTTTGATTTCAGTGCCTTGATACAGGGAGTGGGAAAACGAGACGCCATCTTTACCGGAGATGCCGTATGGGCAATGTATAGTAATGGAAAAATGCAAAAATGGCATTTGGATCATTGGACGCCGGAAAACCTGGATGCGGCTTATCCCAGACTGATTTCGGAAACGACGCACAACAACTTCATGAATTCCAGTTGGTGGGTGTATAGCGGCGCCTATGCACGACTGAAAAATGTTCAAATAGGATATACTTTTCCGCAAAGCTGGATAGGAAACGGTACCATCAAAAATCTACGTGTATATACCACAGGTGATAATATCTTTACGCTGTGTAAAATGCCACAAGGGTGGGATCCCGAAACAAGAAGCGGCAATGCAGATATTTACCCGATATCCTCGACCTTCCTGTTTGGCGTTAATTTAACATTTTAAGAAATACCATTTATATAGAATATTATGAAACGAATAACAAATAAAATCATAGCCGTTCTAACATCGGTCATTCTATTCACTTCTTGCGATAGAGACTTTCTGGATAGATTTCCGTTGGATAGCCCGTCAAGTTCGACATTTTTCTCGAATGAAAACGAGTTGCTTTTAGCGGTAAATAGTGCGTATAGAAGCTTTTATTGGATATCTTCCCATAATGTGCCTTATATCATGTGGTTGGATGGTTCGACTGACATTACTTGGACAAGAGGAAACTATGTAAATATGTTGGATCTTCAGGGAGGGCAGGTAACGACAGAAACAAACTTGTTTTACGATACGTGGAACTTTTATTATAACGCTATTATGCGCTGTAATAATATCCTGGAAAATATGCATACCGCACAAGAGGTGGTTTCAGAAGATTTCTACAATCGAATTGAAGCAGAAGCTCGATTTTTAAGAGCGTGGAATTACGGCTTTTTGGTTAGTTTGTATGGAGATGTCCCTTTGGTTACGACTATGTTGCAGCTCGAAGACGCACAGATGCCTCGAACACCTAAAGAAGAAGTTATTAATCTCATCTTTGAAGATCTCGATTTTGCTTCTGCCCATTTACCGTTAAGCTGGTCGAATGCTGATGAGGGAAGAGCCACTCGTGGCGCTGCGCTTACATACAAAGCAAGAATTGCATTATATCACGGCGAATATGAGACGGCGGCGGCCGCGGCGAAACAAGTTATCGATCTAAACGAGTATACCCTCTATCCAAATTATGGAGAGCTATTTAAACATGTAGGGAGCAGATCGTCGGAGGTAATTATGGACATACCGTTCTTGTTGGGTGCTCAGGTACATCAGATACCCCGCTATTTAGGGACACGATCGGCTCCTGGATATGCAGTATTGGTTCCGACCCAAACGATGATCGATACCTATCGCTGCACCGATGGGTTAAGAATCGACCAATCGCCTCTTTTTGATCCTGCAAGCCCGTATGAGAACCGTGATCCACGAATGGAACAATCAATACTCCGTCCTGGCGAGTGGTATAATAACTTTAAGTTTGAAACACATCCGGATTCGACAACAACTTTACAAAATGTAGGAGGTACAATAAATCGGGTGAATAACTTGGAGGTGACCAATCAGTATGCTACGTTCACAGGGTATCATTGGAAGAAGTATTTTGATGAAGCAGATTTGCCAGGAGAGGTGGCCAGATCACAACAAAACTTCATCGTTATGCGCTATGCAGAGGTACTGCTGACCTATGCAGAAGCGAAGATAGAACTGAACGAAATAGATAATAGCGTGATAGAAGCTATTAATGAGGTAAGAGGGCGAGCAAGTGTAGGAATGCCTACAGTAGATATGGGTATGACGCAAGCGGAGTTTAGAGATCTGATTCGTTATGAGCGTACCGTGGAACTTGCACAAGAAGGGTTTCGTCTATTCGACCTTCGTCGTTGGCGTATAGCAGAACATGTGATGCCGGGCAACATGTTGGGTAGGAGAATAAAAGCGCATTGGTATGATGAGATTGTACCTTCCTTCAATGAATATGGAAAACCGGTATATCCAAACGAAACATCGGTCTTTCAGATTATCAGTACCAATACGTTCGACCCTTCCAAAAATTATTTGTGGCCAGTGCCCCAACGGGAGATAGATGTAAATAGCGAACTGGATCAAAACCCTGGATGGGATTAAAATAAATAGATATGAAAAGAAAAAATATACTAGTACTGTTGTTATTGTTTGTAGTAACAATAACAATAGCTTGTACAAAAACATCGGATACGACACCGGAAGAACCGGGTGGAGCATACAATCCAGAGATTGTAGCGATTACGAGTTATAGCACGAACATTAAATTGGAATGGGAAAGTCTTTCGGGCGTCTCGAAGTATGAAGTTCGGTATGCAGAAACGGAAGATATGGAGAACGCGACAACACTGGAAAGTGATGTCGCTAGCCTCGATATTAAAAATTTAAAAAAATCACATGCTTATTATTTTCAAATAAGAGCATCGACGTCTGATGGATGGACAGATTGGTCAGGCGTAAATACGGCGAATACAGCTACCTTTGAAGCTGCTGTTACCACATATAACATACTGGGTATAGAAGCTGACCCGGTAGTGGAGCCTGAGTTTGCTTGGCTTCTGCGCAAGGACGCACTTAAATCCATGATACTGCAATCTAATAATAACGCAGATATCGTTGGCTTTCAGGAGACTCGGGAATTAGCCGATGAGCTGTCGGGAATGCTCCAAGACCATTACGATTGTCACGTGTCTGAAAGGGAGGTATCTGCACGGGTAATCGCATGGAAGCCGGAAAAGTTTGAGCTGGTATCTTATGACGATAACATTGATATTTTTGGAACAGAAGTTACTGGACAAAATACGGCTCGTTACCCTACGCATGTACGGCTTAAGGAAATTGAAACTGGTAAGGAGGTATTGGTCTACAACGTGCATGTGCCGGCAGGCAGTAACTTGCCGAGAGAAGAGGCTCAGCGAATCCGTTCCGTTGGCGCACAAAAATTAGCGGCGTATGCGAAGCAGAAAAAACAAGAAACCGGCTTACCCGTAATCATTATGGGAGATTTCAATGGTTATCCGGAAACGGTGATCGACGGCCATTCCTCAGCTTGTATCATCATGAAGGAGGAAGGACTGGAAGATACATTTGATAAGGCGTTGGAACGTACAAATATAAATTATGCCACCACTGTCAATAGAGCAACGTCGAGCGTGAAACCGGGACAAAATGGTAGCTCCCGAATCGACTATATATTTACGTATCCGTCTACACAAATAGCGGTAACCACATATGATATATTAATCAATTTTGAAATGGGATCGTCTTCACGGCTGCAAAAACCTGTGCCATCTGACCATCATCCGGTCAAGTCCGTTTTATATTTTACATACTAACATAATTTAATACAAAAATCATGAAAAATTTTTTATTGATGTGTGCGGCGCTTATGGTGATCACTGGAATAACGTCATGCCAAAAAGATGATAAGAAAGCTACACCACGATTTTTGGATGTCAACGTACGGTTTTCAGGCGTTACTAAGCCAAATCCAGATGATGTTTTAGTCTTGAACTTACATTACGAAGACGTCGCAGGTAAATCGTATCGTGAATTACCGATAGGCGCGTCGCAGTCTATCACATTGGACCAACAACAGATTGATGATGGCTTCCGTGCAACATTTGAAGAATATCCAATGGAAGAAACCATTTATTTGTCGGCATATATAGATGTCGATCAAGATGGAGAAATGGGAACTGGGGATTTTGCGCTATTTTATCCTCATGTGACGCTCAATGATGTAGAATCCGGCGCGCACACCGCAGAAAATATTACAGAAGAATACGTAGTAACCATAGATATGGACGTGACAATAGGTGGATCCGCCGGGGGCGTTGTTGATATAGATGGTAATGTGTATGAGTCCGTTATCATTGGTAACCAAGAATGGATGAAGGAAAACTTGAAAGTTACACGCTATCGTGATGGTACACCTATTCCAACGGGTCTTAATAATGAGGACTGGGAAAATACGACGTCGGGTGCCTACAGTATATATCCTTACGAAAATGCAGAAGGAGTAGATTCCGAAGAGCAGATGATGGCTACATTCGGTTTGCTATATAACTGGTATACTGTCGACAATCCCATAGGACTTTGTCCGGAAGGATGGAGAGTGCCTACAGATAATGAGTGGAAGCAACTAGAGATAAGCGTCGGTATGTTGGAGTCAGAGGTAGAGGAAGCGGCTTGGAGAGGAAATATAGCTCCATTCTTGAAAAGTCCTGAAGGCTGGATAGATGATTCGGAACCAGGAACGGATGACTATGGATTTAGTGCGACGGCAGTGGGTGCACGCTACCCTAACGGAAGTTATAATCGATTCGGGACATATGCGTATTTCTGGACGTCGACACCAAGTGGTACGCAGGGTGACAGAGCGATTCGGCGATTGTTTATGGCGGACGATGTAACTATAAATAGATCGAATAGGCCTTCTGTTGAAGGGCAATGTATCCGTTGTATAAAAGATCAGTAAAATAGATGAAATTAAAGCGTAAGATATTTTTGTACTGTATATCCACGGTGTGGTTGTCATTTTCGATTGTATCTGCTCAGGATAAAAGTCTTGTTCTAGAAAATGAGCAGCTGAAGATCGAGTGGGAAAAATCCAATGGCGGGTATGTGGTGAAGCATATAGCCGTGACGGACGGAAATCATGCTGTGGAGTTGAAGGAATCTCTTGGCGAATATACCATTCTATATGCAGAAGAAAAGCCGGACAAACGACCGTTGTTGGAAGAGGTGGGTGAAGAGGCGTCGTCGTTTCCAGACCGTATGTACGGACATATTTTTAATCGGTGGAAAACCAGCCTTGCCGCGGTCCCGCTCCAATTAGCCGGAGAAGAGATTCGTTTTTATCCATCAAATGTGGTAGCGAGTGGAAAGAACAAGCTTACTTTCTCCGAAGAAAGTGAAAAAGCAAAGCTTTCGGCTGTATGGTCCTTTCATCCTACGTATCGACATGACGTGATGGTAGAGATGACGCTAACGGCTAAGAAAGATGGTTATTTTTCGATAGCGAGCCCAGCATTAGTCGATATACCGGCAGAGGAATTAGAATGGGGCATGATCCCCGGTCAATTCCAAGGACGATCAATAACGGACAATTTGATAAATGCATATGGATATGGACAAGGGATTCCAAACCGGCCGGTTATGGTAAGGGAACGATCGACAAGTACGCTTTCGCCTTTAATGAGCACTAGGGATGGATTGACATTAGCTGTTATTCCGGAGCCTGGACATAGTCGCGACCCGTGGAGAGAGAATAAGATGACACATGACGATTGGGAGTTGGGGCTTTCTTTAATGACTAGGAGCCGTCAGTTGAGCCCGTCCATATATCATCCCGTGTTGGGGGAGAGAGGCTCGTACCTGAAAGAAGGGGAAATAAAGACTTTTCGTTTTCGATATACGTTGCAGCGGGCTGATTGGTACGCCGTATATAAACATGCTGTTAATGATGTTTATCGGTTCGAGGATGTGTTGACGCTGAAAGACACAAAGCAATCGTTAACAAACAGGGTGTTGGCTATGTCGCATTATCTCCGAGACGACTCGACGTCTATGTGGAACATCCAATCTTATAAACAGTTGGAAATCGGAGCGCAGGATTATTTGAGTAACGTGTATGAAGCTGATGGAGACGCGATGAAGAATTCAGATTATGGTGCGATGTGGATGTTAGCAACTATTATGGATGATAACGTGCTGAAAGAGCAACGTCTTCCATATGCAAGGAACTTTAAGATAGCACAGCAGCAGGTGGCAGATGGATTTTTTCAGGGAGCAGCTTCGGGCCAATATTACCTTTGGAAAACCAAGCGCTTTGTAGAAGAATGGGGCAATTATGTCGAACCTATCGCACTGACATATTACGTGATGTTAGATATAGGAAACATGTTGCTCTTTGCCCCTCAAGATAGAGCGTTACAAGAAAAATTAAGATTGGGAGCCGATAGATTGCTGAAGTGGCAAGGTATCGATGGGCAATGGGAAGTGGCTTATGATCGCTCTTCAAAGAAACCGGTTTTTACGGATCTTAAGGACCTGCGTCCAACCTTCTATGGTTTGCTAGTTGCGCATCGGATTTTAGGAGACGGAAAATATCTGGCAGCGGCACGTCGTGGAGCAGATTGGTTTATTGAGCACGCAGTCAAGGAAGGAGCTTTTTTAGGTGTTTGCGGCGATTTCCGATTCGTACAGGATTTTGCGACGGGCCAAAGTGTACAAGGGTTGCTTGACTTATACGAAATAACAAAAGAAGAAAAGTATAAAGAAGCGGCTATGAAAACAGCTCGGATGTATACGGCATCTGTCTACACGCACCCGATTCCAACGCGAGCGGAAAAAGAGGTCAAGGGGATTATCCGAGAGGATTGGGAGATTAGCCAGGTAGGATTGCGATTTGAACAGGGCGGATTATTAGGGTCGGCTAATAAAAATGGACCTATTTTAATGGCAAGCCATGCGGGTATGTTTGTGAGGCTATTTACACTTACACAAGATTCCCTGTATTTGAATATGGCTAGAGCTGCTGCTTGGGGGCAAGATGCGTTTATAGATCAAAAAACGAGTGTAGCATCCTATTACTGGGATAAAATGAACGCCGGGGTAGGGCGCTACCCCCATCATGCTTGGTGGCAGGTAGGCTGGATAATGGATTACCTGTTATCTGAAGTAGAACTGCGTTCCAATGGAAATATCAGCTTTCCACGCGGCTTTATTACGCCTAAAGTCGGACCACATCAGACGTATGGTTTCGCTCCTGGTGAAGTATATGGCCGTACCGCAAAATTATCCTTGAAAGAAGATGTGATAAGTCTCGACAACGAACGAATTGATTTTATTAGCGCCGTAAATAACGCAACTAAAGAAAGTTATTTAATGCTTTTAAACAATAGTACAGATAAGCAACAAGTGAATGTAAAGATCAATCATCAGATGTTATCCGGAGGAACTGAAATAGTCAATAAAATAGAAATCCTTGATAAGAGAGGTCGTGTAGTTGGTGAGGTTTCTGCAGATGGCTCGGAGAAGCTGGAAATCCCAGCTTATGGGTTGAACACATTAAAAATAACGTATAAATAAAATAGCAAATTAAAATATAAATAATATGAAAGTTAACGTTGGGTTGATATCTGCACTTTTTCTAGCCCTTTCAATAGGAGCATTTTTGCCATCTTGCTCCACAACAGGTGATCAAAAGTCAATAGAACCGGCGAAATTTCCCGCATTCGATGCGGAAAGCCATCGTGGAGGTCGCGGAGTGATGCCGGAGAACACGATTCCTGCCATGCTATATAGCCTTTCCTTGGACGGAATAACAACGCTGGAGATGGATGTAAAAGCGACAGCAGACGGAAAATTGGTGTTGAGCCATGATGATTACTTGAATCCGTGGTTTACCCGAAAACCAAATGGAGAGGATTTAAGAGAGGAAGAAAAAGAGAATTATCCAATCATGCAGATGACGTATGATGAATTACAACAATTCGATGTGGGATTGAAAGCCCATCATCTTTTCCCGAATCAGCATAAAATGGAAGCTTATATACCATTATTAGAGGACGTAATTGACTCTGTACAACGTTTTATTGAGATAGAAGGGAGAGAACAAGTTTTTTACAATATAGAAACCAAGTCATCCGAGGAGGGTGATCATAAATATAACCCCGTCCCAGAAGAATTTGTGAAGCTTCTGATGGAAATTATAGAAAAGAAGGGTATTACGCCATATGTCATTGTACAGTCGGCGGATGTACGCACATTACGCGTACTGAAAGAAAAATACCCGCACGTTAGAAGCTCCTATTTAGTAGGTGCGAGGCGGAAAGATTTTACCGTGGAAGAGGATTTGGAAGTACTCGGGTTTCAACCTGATATATACAGTCCTAACTTTAAATACATCACACTGGACGATGTACAAAAATGTCAAAACATGGGAATGAAAGTTGTCGTCTGGACGCCCAATACGAAAACAGCGATTGAAGAATTGAAAGCTATGGGAGTAGACGGTATCATAACCGATTATCCAGAACTGCTGTTCGATTAATCACGCGGCTACATATATAAAACGTTAATTGATTATGTGTTGGGCAAAAAAACGAAATAATGGCAGGTCGTTATTGCTGCTATGGATAGGATTAAATTTAATACATATCCCTCACACCATAGCAAAAGAAGTAGACCCTATTAAAGTGGTATTGACAGGCTATACCGATGTGTTGCATATTGCATTAGAAAATGTCAGATATGCCAGTAAATATGAAATTCGATATGGCACGGATAGCCTCATGCGAAATCCCGTGTGTAAAGAAGTGACAACAACCGAAGTAGAGATTCCTGAATTGCAGATCAACACACATTATTATGTGCAGGCACGGGTATTATTAAAAGGAGAATGGTCAGCATGGTCTGACCTAATGCATTGTCAAACGGCTCTTTTTTCGACAACAGTTGGAACGTATAATATTCTAAGCGCGCAGTATGACCACGTATTCCCCAACAATACGTGGAAAAACCGAAAGGAATCGATGAAAACAGCTGTTTTACAAAAAGACAATTTTCCGGATATTTTGGGTATCCAAGAAGGTATGGTGAAAGCGCAAGTATGTGAGCTAGCTGTATTGTTGGGAGATCACTATACCAGTCATGTCTCACATAGAGATATTTCGTCCAGAGCTATATTTTGGAAACCCTCAAAATATGAACTCGTAGAATTTGATGATGATATAGAGGTATTAGACAAAAATGTGAAAGGATATTCTACTACCCGATATGTGACATACGTGCGGTTGAAAGAAAAAACGACCAAAAAGGAGCTGTTAATTATCAACTTACATGCACCATCAAGCTATAATGGAAATAAAGAAATGATACGAAACAAGTTGGCGTTAAATATTGCCGAAAAAGCAAAAGAGCTTTCAAAGAAAGCGAATAATGCCCCCGTATTTGTATTAGGAGATTTTAATGCGCTTGTACGTGCTTCAGATAATAAGAACGTAACAGCCCCTATGATCATGGTGAGAAGCGGTTTTGTCGATACGTACGATGTGAGTTCTCAGAAGATGAATGCCTATTACGGGACGCACGACCGAATTACGACAGGTAGAGTAACTTCTGGACGAAATGGCACAAGTTGCAGCAAACGCATTGACTATATTTTTGGATATCCCAAGAATCGAATAACTGTCTCCGACTATCGTATTATCATCGATTTTGAAGAAGGATCACACTCTATGTTGAAGGCACCGATCCCTTCTGATCATCGTCCGGTAACATCAACGGTACATGTATATTATTAGTCTAAAAATCATATTACCATATTTTAATTCAGAAAAATGAAGATACAAGAAGGGTTTGCGGCAGAGGGAAGATTACCGAAAGTAGAATTACACCACACCGAACTGGCCATTATCGGCGGAGGGCTCTCCGGTGTATGCACAGCTATTACCGCCGCGCGCAAAGGCGTAAAAGTAGTGTTGGTACAAGACAGACCGGTTTTGGGAGGGAACTCCTCCAGCGAGGTGCGTCTATGGATATTAGGGGCGACCTCCCATCTCGGTAACAACAACCGGTGGAGTCGTGAAGGAGGTGTGGTAGATGAGATATTGGTGGAAAATACTTATCGCAATAAAGAGGGCAACCCGTTGATATTTGATGCTGTTTTATTGGATAAGGTGATTGCTGAACCCAATATTACACTGTTGTTAAATACAGCAGTGTATGAAGTTGATAAAAAAGAGGACGACACGATTGCGTCGGTAAAGGGCTTCTGCAGTCAAAACTCGACGGAATATATCATACATGCTCCCCTGTTCTGCGATGCATCGGGAGATGGTATCGTGGGCTTTCTTTCTGGCGCTGCCTTTCGGATGGGAGCAGAGAAAAAAGAAGAATTTGGAGAGAAGTTTGCGCCGACTGAGGAATATGGAGAGTTGTTAGGCCATAGCATGTACTTCTATACTAAAGACACTGGACGTCCAGTGAAATATACGGCCCCCGCATTTGCGATGGATGTTTCAAAAGGGGTGCCGAAGTTCAAAAAGTTCAATGCGAAAGAACATGGCTGTCAATTATGGTGGTTGGAACATGGCGGACGGATGGATACCGTCCATGATACCGAGCAGATTAAATGGGATCTGTGGAAAGTGATCTACGGTGCGTGGGACTATATTAAGAACTCGGGCAATTTTCCGGAAGCTGAAACGATGACGCTGGAATGGGTGGGAACAATTCCTGGAAAACGCGAAAGTCGTCGTTTTGAGGGGGATTATATGCTGCGCCAGCAAGATATTGTCGAACAGCGCGAGCATGATGATGCGGTGGCGTATGGCGGGTGGTCTATTGATCTGCATCCCGCCGATGGTGTCTTCAGTGAGAAACCGGGCTGTAACCAATGGCATGCCAAAGGTGTTTACCAGATTCCGTACCGTTGTCTGTATAGCAAGAATATCAAAAATTTGTTTCTGGGTGGACGACTGATTAGCGCTACCCACGTTGCTTTTGCGTCTACACGCGTTATGGCCACAGCGGCACATATCGGCCAAGCGATTGGTATGGCCGCCTATATCGCTAAAGAAAAACAATACCTTTAC
>Ga0079224_100006425_pt1 | contig 15588 bp, 19 predicted proteins | sample Stecom2015_FD_80414 | JGI IMG/M metagenome (GOLD analysis project Ga0079224, IMG submission 80414) | Agricultural soil microbial communities from Utah to study Nitrogen management - Steer compost 2015 | ecosystem: Environmental > Terrestrial > Soil > Agricultural land | place: USA: Utah...
AGCGCCCCGGGACGTTCACGCGGCCGCCTCCGACCAACACCCGTCCGCCCTCTTCGCGCGCGAGCTCGAGGCAGCCGAGCACCTTGTCCAGGTGGGCACGACTCACCAGCGCGCCCTGATCGGTCTGGGGATCCGTGGGATCGCCGACCTTCAGCGCGGCGGTCCGCTCCACCAGCGCATCGCGGACGCGCTCGTAGATCGGCCGCTGGATGAGGATCCGGCTGCCGCAGAGACAGACCTGTCCCTGGTTGGTGAAGGCGGCGCGGACCAGCTCGGGGAGGGCGCGATCCAGATCGGCGTCGGCGAAGACCACGCTTGCGTTCTTGCCCCCGAGCTCCAGCGAGACCTTGCGCAGGCTGGGCGCCACCTGTGCCGCGATCTGACGGCCCACGCGGGAGCTTCCGGTGAAGGTGATGGCCTTCACCCGTGGATGGTCCACCAGCGGCGCGCCGGCTCCCGGACCGCTCCCGTGCACGATGTTGAGGACGCCCTTGGGGAGACCGACCTCCTTCGCCAGGCGCGCGAGGTGGAAGGCCGTCAGCGGCGTCACCTCGCTGGGCTTGGCGACCACGGTGTTCCCGGCAGCGAGGGCGGGCGCGATCTTCCAGGTCAGCAGGTAGAGCGGGAGGTTCCAGGGACTGATCGCACCCACCACGCCGAGTGGCTGGCGCAGGGTGTAGTGCAGCGCGTGGGGGCCCATCGCGTGGCTCTCGCTCGCGAACTGGGTGGCGGCGTCGGCGTAGAAGGACAGATTCGACGCGGCCCGCGGGATGTCGACCTTGCGCGCCAGGGTGATGGGCTTTCCGGTGTCGGCGCTCTCCGCCTCGGCAAGGAAGTCCAGCTCCCGCTCCACGGCCTCCGCGAGGCGGCGCAGGTGGCGGGCGCGGACCTCGGGCAACAGGCGGGACCAGGCGGGGAAGGCACGCTCCGCGGCCTCGACCGCGCGGGCGATGTCCTGCGCGTCGGAGTCGGGCAGGCGTCCCGAGGTCTTCCCGGTGGCCGGCTCCTCGTTGGTGAGCCAGCGACCGGAGGCGGCAGGGACCAGCTCACCGTCGATGAGGTTCAGCAGATCGGTCATGGGATCTCCGGGTCACTCGAGGCCCAGGTGTCAGGAGGGAGGAGCACGGCGCGCACCGGTGAGGCATCCGCTCCCACCAGCTTCAGAGGAGGCGCCACCAGGAAGTAGTTCCCGGGGAGAACGTGGGAGAGCACCAATCCCTCGAGCACGGCGACCCCACGCGCGTGCAATGCCTGATGGGATTCGAGCGCCTTGGAATCGGCGGGATCCACGCTCGGGGTGTCGATGCCCACGAGCCTCACGCCGCGGTCTGCGAGGTGGTGGATGAGCTCGGGAGAGAGCGCGTTGAAGTCGTCCCGCCAGGCGTCGGGGTCGGGGAACGAGCCGGTCGCGAAGAGCACCCTCGGCGCCGTGATGGGGGTGTCGCCGAGATGGGAGGGGACGATGCGCTCGCCCGGCTCAGCCTGGATGAAGACGACCTGGCAGGGGCCGATGTAGCGACGCGGATCCACCGCATCGATGGGGGCCCCCTCCGGGTGGTAGTGCAGCGGCGCGTCCGCATGCGCGCCCACGTGCAGCGTGGTGTGGACGGTGCCCAGCGCGAGATGGTGTCCCCCGCTCCAGTCCATGAGGGATTCGCGGCGGTAGGGCGTGTCACCAGGGAAGACCGCGGCGCGCTCCGACACCGGCGGGGAGATGTCGAACCACCCGTAGTAGACCTCCATACCGGTGCCATAGCAGGGGCGCCATCGGCCCATCAACGAGGGACCCCGCCCCATGCGCAACTGGTAGGGTGCGCGCCGGCCGGCAGGTTGGCGGGGGACGCAGGACGCGTCACCCCAAGGCCTGCCACGTGGCCGCATCTCCATCGCGCAAAGGAGCGCTCACACCGTGCCGGTCTCCGACCTCTTCCAGCCCGAACACTGGCGAACCATCGAAGGGTTCGACTTCACCGACATCACCTTTCACCGAGCGGTCGACACCGGCGCGGTCCGGATCGCCTTCAATCGCCCCGAGGTGCGCAACGCCTTCCGCCCCCGCACGGTGGATGAGCTCTCCCGCGCCCTGGACGCCACGCGCTTCATGACCGACGTGGGCTGCGTGCTGCTGACCGGCAACGGGCCGAGCCCGAAGGACGGTGGGTGGGCGTTCTGCTCCGGCGGCGATCAGCGCATCCGCGGCAAGGACGGCTACAAGTACGAGGGCGAGACCGTGTCCAGCGATCCGGCGGGGCTCGGGCGGCTGCACATCCTCGAGGTTCAGCGGCAGATCCGCTTCCTGCCCAAGGTGGTCATTGCCGTGGTCCCGGGTTGGGCGGTGGGCGGCGGTCACAGCCTCCACGTGGTGTGTGATCTGACCCTGGCGAGCCGCGAGCACGCCATCTTCAAGCAGACCGACGCGGACGTCGCGAGCTTCGACTCGGGGTACGGGTCGGCGCTCCTGGCGCGGCAGATCGGCCAGAAGCGGGCGCGCGAGATCTTCTTCATCGGTGCGGATCACTCGGCCGAAGAAGCGTTTCAGATGGGGATGGTCAACAAGGTCGTCCCGCACGCCGAGCTCGAGACCGTCGCCCTGGAGTGGGCGCGCGAGATCAACACCAAGGGCCCCACGGCCATCAAGATGCTCAAGTACGCCATGAACCTCCCCGACGACGGGATGGTGGGGCAGCAGCTCTTCGCCGGCGAGGCGACCCGGTTGGCGTACGGGACCGATGAGGCGCAGGAAGGACGGGACGCGTTCGTGCAGAAGCGGCCGCGCGACTTCTCCCGCTTCCCCTGGTCCTACTGAACCTTCACCTCTCCTGTTTCAGACACGCACCCCGAGGATGTCCACACCATGAACGAGGTTGACTTAAGCGGCCTGGCCAAAGCCCTTCACACGTCGCGCAAGGAGCGCACCGCGCGGCGTCGCCTGACCGAGGCGCACCCGGAACTCACCCTGCGCGAGGCCTATCGGATCATGCGGCTGGGCGTGGACCTGCGCCGTGACGAGGGCGAGGTCCAGGTGGGCTACAAGATGGGCCTCACCAGCCAGGCGAAGCGGGAGCAGATGTCGATCGACTCGCCCTGCTACGGGACCCTCACCGATCGCATGCAGATCCCCTCCGGGGAGACCTTCGAGGTCGCGCGGGGCATCCATCCGAAGATCGAGCCGGAGATCGCGTTCCGGACCTCCAAGGTGCTCAAGGGGCGGCCGGATCGCGAGGAGGTGCTCGCGGCCTGTGACGGGGTGTGCGCCGCGCTGGAGATCCTCGACTCGCGCTACGAGGGCTTCAAGTACTTCAGCCTGACCGACGTGGTCGCCGACAACTCGTCCTCGTCCCACTTCGTGCTGGCCGCGGGATGGGAGCCGGTGCAGGGGCAGGACTTCACCGACCTGAGCCTGCGTCTGTGGGTGGACGGCTCCCTCGCGCAGGAGGCGCCGTCCACCGCGATCTCCGGGGACCCTGTGCTCTCGGTGGTGCAGCTGGTGGCGATGCTGGACGAGGAGGGGCTCGAGCTCCCCGCCGGCAGCATCGTGCTCGCGGGCGCCGCCACTGCGGCCGAAGCGCTCACCCCGGGGCTCGAGGTCACGCTCGAGGTTGACGGGATGGCGCCGGTCTCCCTGCGGGCGGTGTGAGCCGGGGCGACCTCAGGTGCGCGGCTGTCCGCCCCGCCGGAGGTCGCTCAAACGCTCCAAGGTGCTCTCGACGGCGCGGTTCGCCTTGTCGGCCGCGCCATCGATCGCCTGCTCCACGGTGGGCGCTGCGTGACTCACCGCCGTGGGAGGCCGGCCCTCGAGCCGGACCTCGAGGGTGCAGCGCTTGTCATTGCCGCCGCCCCGGTCACCGCTGTTCTGGTCGCTGAGGTGGACCTCCACGCGGCTGATCCGATCGTTGTAGCGACCGAGGGCGCCCTCGACCACGTCATGGACGCGGCGGCGGAGCTCCTCGTTCCCTTCGATGTGCTTGTCCGTATTGACCTGAATCAGCATCGCGTGCTCCCTCCGATTCCATGCGCCTGAACGACACGCAGCCGACCACCGGCTGAGCCGGTATCGGATGATGTCCGGTCTGCATGGGTCAACCGGCGTCAGGCTCCCGAAACGTTCGGAAACACCGACGCCGGCGGAGGTGTGCCTCAGATGGGCGCGGGCGCGCCCACCTCGTCGATGAGCTTCTCGTGGGGCTCCTCGGCCATGAGCGCGTCGAAGTCGGCGCTGATGGTTTCGTGGAGATCCTCGAGCGCCTCCCGGCTCAGGTTGCTGCGCGCCTTGGGCATCAGCTCCTTCTCCTCCTCCTCCACGTGATGGGCGACCTGCTCCTTCAGCGTGGTGAGGGCGGCGATGAACCGCTCGTCATCGGGCTCCATGTTGAGGAGATCCACCAGCAGCCTCTTGACGCTCAGGTGCTCTTCCACGGCCTCCCGCAGCAGGGACTGGGTGTCCTCGGCGCGGACCGCTGGATAGAACGTGTCCTCTTCGATCTCGGTGTGCGCGCTGAGCAGGTCGGCGACCTGGAGGAAGAGCACGCGGCGCTCGTCGAGGTCCAACGCTTCTCCCTCGTCCTCCAGGAGCTGCTCCAGGAGGGCCTCCACCTCGCGGTGTTGGGCCTTCAGATAGTCGATGGCGTCCATGCCTCCTCCTTCGGTAGCGGACTTGGAAAGCCGAGCGGCCCACGTGAAGCAGCACGTGGTGCCGGCAGGACCGTGCTGAGGAAGGTGGTCCTCCTGTCGCGGTCACAGAAGTCCCGTGGGACCGCGACACACCGATCGGGCGTCAGGACGGCGGGCGGGCGGGCAGGGGGCCCCCGGCCAGCGGGCAGCCGCGGTGCCGTCCGCATGCCTTGTGATGCGCTTCGGGCGTCCCCAGCCTCTGGAGGGTGACGGCCGCCCGCCACCGGGGCGGTGAGGCTTGGGTCGATGGAGGAGGCGGCATGCCCAGAGGTGACAAGTCCAGCTACACGGACAAACAGAAGCGACAGGCGGAGCACATCGAGGAGGGCTACGAAGAGCGGGGCGTGAAGCCCAAGGAGGCCGCGCGGCGTGCCTGGGCCACGGTCAACAAGATGACCGGCGGGGGCAAGAAGTCGGGTTCGGGCCGGGGGAAGAAGGTCGACACCTCGCCGGCGAAGAAGGGTGGGCGCATCGGCGGAAAGAAGAGCGCCGCGCGTCCCAAGGCGGAGCGGCAGGCCTCGGCACGGAAGGCCGCGCAGACGCGCAAGCGCCGGGCGAAGTCCTGACGTCGGTCGTTCACGGCAATTTGCGCCGGATCCGGTCCGACCCGCCTCCGACGTGTCAGGATGGGCGGATGGAGATCTGGATCAACCCGAACTGCTCGAAGTGCAGGACGGCGCTGTCGACCCTCGACGCGACCGGTGAAGTCTACGTGGTCCGCCGCTACCTCGAGAATCCGCCCACGGAGGCCGAGCTCGAGGAGGTTCTGAACCGGTTGGGCATGGAACCCTGGGAGCTGGTGCGGATGTCTCAGGAGGAGGCCAAGCCCCTGGCGGACCTCCCTCGCGATGCCTCGACCCGACGCCAGTGGATTGGCGCGATGGTGCGCGACCCCATCCTCATTCAGCGTCCCATCGTGACCGCGAGCGATGGGACCACGGTCATCGGACGGGACGCCGAAGCGCTCAGCCGGGTGGTGGACGCCGAGAAGAAGGCCTGAAGGACGTCTTCCTTCGCGGCTGCGTCCGCTTCCGCAGTGTGCCGGGCGTGTGCCTCGGGGGAGGACGGTTCCCGGCCGCGGTTCAACGCGGAAGGTGCATCACGTAGCCGGCGAGCTCCACGTCAGGGAGCTTGAGATCGCCCTCGGGCGCGCGCCGGAAGCCGCGCCGCTCATACATCCGCGCGACGCCGCTCGCGCCCTTGCGGACGTGCAGGCAGATGGCATCGACCTTCCATTCGGAGGCACGCTGCTCGGCAGCATCGAGCAGGGGCTGCGAGAGCCCCCTGCCATGCAGGGCGGGGTCGGTGGCGAGGTGGCGAAGGTCCGCGGCGTTGGGAAGCCATGCTTCCGTCCCTTCCGCATCAGGACGGAAGAGCGCCACCGTTCCGACCACGCGGCCCTCCAGTTCGGCGACCCACACCGTGGCGCGCCGACGTTTCTCCGCCACCGCGCGTAGCTCCGCGCGGCGTGCTTCGCCATAGACCACCTCGGGAAGTTTCCGGGCATAGGCGGAGAGGAAAGCGTCGATGAGGAGGGTCCCGATGGCCTCGTCGTCGGCGGGACCGGCCTCGCGGATGATCAGGTTCTCCATCCGGACATCAGGGAGCTTCACCGCCGACCTCCGCGCACGCTTCGATGAGGGCGTCGAACTTCGCCTGTTGCTCGCTGTCCGGGCCGTCCCCGGTCTCGAGGGCCTGTTCGAGCTGGTTGAAGCTGGCGGGGCTCTCGAAATAGCGGGGCGCCTGCGCCCCGACGCAGCGGCACATCTCGCCGAGCTCGGGTGCGTTCGCCTCGCACGCGGAGGCGTACACCGCGGTGAAGCTCTCACTCCACGCCTCGCCAAGGAGGACCTCACTGCGGTGGGCCTCCATGCACCCCTTGCCGATGGCCTCGTTGATCGCGCCCAGGCGCTCCTCTCCCAGCTCGAGTGCGGCAGCGACCGTGGGAACCATGGCGTTCGCCTCGTCGTAGATGCACGCGAGCACCCGCTCCAGCTCCTCCTCGGTCTGCAGCTGTTCCGCGACGACGGGCTCGGCCATGAGGAGTTCGCTGAGCGCCTTCACATCGGCCTCGGTGTAGTACGGGCGCTGCAGGCCGGCGCTGAGCTCGGCGCGCGCTTCGGGCGAGCCACGCTGTGCGCCCGCACTGCCGGTACAGCCGAGCGCCAGGAGAGCGGGGAGCAGGAGGGCCTTCGGGGACATGCGGAGCCTCGGCAACATGGGAAAACGCGGCCGTTCTGCGGAAGGCCGCTTGCCCAGAAGGTTGCATGGGGGATTGGGGAAGCCAACCCGGACCTGCCCGGTTAAGGCTCCCGACCATGCGAGGACCTGATCAGGGGAGTGAGCCGGCCCAGCGAACGGGGGCCGATGCGGTGGAGCCCTCGCGCGGCACCTGGGGGCGGCTGCGCGAGCGGCGCTGGCTCCGTTGGCTCGTGGACGGGGCGCTCATCCTCGCCGTCTTCCTGGGCATCTCCTCGTGGCAGACGCGCGATGTGCTCAAGGGCGCACCCCTGCCCGAGCTCCCGTTGACCACGCTCGACGGGGCGCCCTTCTCGATGACGTCCCTCCGGGGCAAGCCGGTGGTGGTCGAGGTATGGGCGCCCTGGTGCGGTGTCTGCGGCGTGCAGACCTCTTCGGTGCGCTGGTTCAAGCGCCTGGTGGGGGACCGGGTTCACGTGATCTCGCTGGCGGCCTCCTACCGGAACGTGGACGAGGTGGAGCGCTTCATGGAGAAGCACGCGGTGGACTTCCCGGTGTACCTCGCCTCCAACGAGGTCACCCAGGCCCTGGCCGTCCCCGCCTTTCCCACGCTGCTCTTCATCTCCGCAGACGGTCAGATCGAGCGGGCCAGCGTCGGCTTCACCACCGTCCCGGGGATGCTCCTGCGGCTGTTGTGAGGGGGCGCCGCGCGCGTCCGCAGGCTCCGTCGTGGGGCGCATGAACTCCGGAGTCAGCCGGGGAGCCGCCGGACCCGCACCAGCCGGTGGATGAGGAGCCCCAGCAGGATCACGCACGGCAGACTGAGCGAGCCGGCGCCCACGTGGGAGAGCAGCCACGCACCTGCCGCGGCCCCGCCGGTGAAGGACACGGCGATGGAGACGTGCAGCCAGAAGCGCCCGAACTCGGCGGCCGAGAACAGGCCCCGGAGCGCGGGAAGGATGCCGGCCGCGCCCCTCGAGCCGATGTGGACCCGCCAGTAGCGGAGCCAGTGGACGAACTCGAGTCCCAGGTCGGTGAGCACGCCGGTGACGTGGGTGGTGCGGACCACGGCCCCGGAGATCTGCGTCACCAGGGCGTTCTGCATCCCCATGGCGAAGGCGAGTGCCTGTCCGAGCAACGGCGGGTAGGGAGGCTCGGTGGTTGCGAAGGCATAGGCGACCCCCGCCAGCACCAGGACCTCGAGCATCAGCGTGGGGACGAAGCGGGCGCGGGTGAGTCCCAGCGTCAGCTCGAGGAGGACGGCGGTGGTGGCCGCGCCCAGGACGAAGGCCACGATCAGCCGGAACGCCATTGCGGCAACTCCGTACTGACCCGTCCCCAGCGCCTCCCCGAGCAACGTGGCGTTGCCGCTCATGTGCGCGGTGGTGGTCCCGCTCAGCAGCAGGAAGCCCGTGGCGTTGACCGAGCCCGCGACGCTCGCCAGCAGGATGGCGAGGCCCACGTTCGCGCGCAGCTTCCGATCGGGTCCCTCATGTAGAAGCGGCATGGCGATCCGAGCGATACGCCTGCAGCCGCGTTCTGTCCATGGGGGCCCCGTCGTCCGGTGCCCTCCCGCGGCCGACGTCGAAGGTCCGGTCGCGCGGAAGGGCTGAGCCTACAGCAGCTCCTTGCGAAGCTGCGCGGCACTCTTGGGCGAGAGCAGGCCGGGGGCGATGTCCAGGACCGAGCGGGCGCCCCGCTCACCCTGACGGTGCAGGCGTACCGCGGCCCGCGCGTAGGCCACCAGGACGCTGGCGGTGAACTCGGGGTTGCTCTGCAGTTTGAGCGAGGACTCCATCACCTGGCTGTTCCCGTCTCCCGAGCGGCCACTGCGGATGACGAAGCCTCCGTGCGGCATCGCCGAATGATCCCGGACGAGCGCTTCCTCGGAGATGAAGTGCACGGTGGTGTCGTAGTCGGCGAAGTAGTCGGGCATCGTCACGATGGCCCGTTCGACTTCCTTCGGATCGGCGCCGACCTCGAGCACCACGTGGCACTCGCGGGTGTGCTTCTCGCGGGTGGTCAGGGTGGGGAGACTGCCGCTGCGCGCGCGCTCCATCGCCGCTTCGGAGGGGAGGGTGTACTGCACGCCCGCCTTGACGCCGGGCACCCGCCGGACGGCGTCCGAGTGTCCCTGGCTGAGGCCCTTGCCCCAGAAGGTGTAGGTCTCGCCTTCGGGGAGCACCGCTTCGCCGAAGAGGCGGTAGAGCGAGAAGAGGCCGGGATCCCAGCCGACGGAGATCACCGCCAGCCGATCACCCTCCCGGGCTGCCGTGTTGACCGCCTCGAAGTACCCGGGGATGCGGTTGTGGGTGTCGTAGCTGTCGACGGTGTTGAAGTGGCGGGCCAGCTTCGGCGCCTGCTCGGGCAGATCGCTCTTCGAGCCGCCGCAGAGCAGCAGGACGTCGATGGTGTCGCGCATCCCATCCAGCGCCGAGAGCAGGTGGACCGGGACCTCAGGATTGAGCGGCTTCACCGTGGACGGGTCGCGGCGGCTGAAGATGCCGACGAGCTGCATGTCCGGGCAGCGGGTGAGCGCGACCTCGGCGCCGCGGCCGAGATTGCCGTAGCCGACGATGCCGACTCGGATGGGGGTGGTCATGTGGAGACTCCTGGACGAGAGGCGCACCGAGCGGGGCGGTCGCGCCGCACGAACGCGTGATCGGGGGGGCTGGCTGCAGACCCGTGGACGGCACGTCAGGAGCGGCGGAGGGCCGGGTGCCGGGTGGTACGCAACGGCGACAAGCCTCCACACCCCACGGACGCGCCGTGACGATGAGGGCGGGAACATAACGACTCTGCCCAGGGAGTCACCCTTGGCGTTCCCAAGCACCGAGGTCGGGCGTCGTCAGGTCCGGCTGAACAGCAGCCAGCCGATGTACCCCACGTAGAGGGCGACGCCCACGCCCCCCTCGATCCGGCTGAGGCGACGACCGGTGACGAACGCAGGAACGCAGAGGGCAAAGCTGGCGACCATCACCGGAAGGTCGACCCGGATGAATGCGTGCTCCACGCCGATGCCGGCCGGGGAGGCGACCGCCGTCAGGCCGAGGATGATGAGGATGTTGTAGATGCAGCTCCCCAGCAGGTTCCCGATGGCGACGTCTCGCTCTCCTTTCAGGGTGGCGACGATGGTGGTGACCAGTTCGGGCGCGCTGGTCCCCGCCGACACGATGGTGAGGCCGATCACCGCCTCCGAAATGCCCCACGACCGGGCAACGGTGACCGCGCCGTCCACCAGCCAGTCAGCCCCGACCACTGAGAGCGCGAGGCCGATCAGCAAGGTGACCGAAGCGCGCACGATGACGGCGGCCGAAGCCCCCTTCTCCTCAGCAGGGGTGATCTGCTGGAGGCTCTCGGAGAACTCGCTCTCCACCTCCCGGCTCTCCAGCCGGCTGAGGCGGACGATGGCAAGGGTGTAGAGGACGCCGATGGTGACCAGCACCCAGCCTTCAACGGTGGAGAGGGTGCCGTTGAGTGCGAAGAGCCAGAGCAGCACGCCGGCGAGCAGTGCCACTGACAGCTCGACGCGCACCAGCCGGAGTTGGAGCTGGATCGGGCGGATGACGGCGGTCAGCCCGAGGATGAAGAGGAGGTTGAAGACGTTGGTCCCGGCGATGTTGCCGATGGCCAACGAGCTGCTGCCCTGGAGGTTTGCGGTGACGCCGACCGCGAGCTCGGGCGCGCTGGTTCCGATGGAGACAATGGTGAGCCCGAGCACCAGCGGCGAGACGCCCAGGGCCAGCGCCAGTCGCGACGCTCCCCGCACCAGGAGCTCGGCCCCGACCACCAAGGTCACCAAGCCGAGAAGAATCCAGAACGCGCCGATCATGAACCGTGGGAGGAACGCCGGCGACGGGAGGGGGCCGGCGCCGGGAGAGGTGGAGCGCACCCTCGCACCTCATCCCGCGTCGTCCACTTTCCCGAACTTCAGGAGGTCTCGTTCGGCTCGACGGGCGGCTTGAGAATCGCCCGCTCGATGCGCGAGGCCAACGCCCGGTTCCTTGCCACCCAGCGGTAGCCGATTTGGCTGATGCCGAGCACGCCTGGGACCAGTCCCGCGCGTGCGCCCCAGCGGATCCTGCGGCGGGGGGAGTGGAGCAGCGCGCGGAAGATCGCCTCGGAGCCCTCGGTATGGGTTGACTCCGGGTCGACGAAGACCACCGAGCGCTTCACCCACTCCGGCTCCACGCCGAGCGCCTCGAGGTCCACCTCCTGCGATGCCCGGGTGTCCACCCGACCCTCCGTCATCACCCGGAAGCGCTTCGCCGAGCGGCGACAGAACGTGCACTCACCATCGAAGATCAGGAGCGGTTTGGCGATGGGCATGCCCTCAATCTGCCACGCCGTCGCGGCCTGCGCATGGGCACCCCGCATGGGTCGAGCACCTGCTCTGATGACAGCCTCAAGGCAGGGGCGCAGCCGGGCGGTTGTGTCCCTTCTTCCGGAGACCTTCGCCATCCATGCGGGTTCCGGCGACTGACTGTTGTGGCTATGCACCCGCTGCTGCGGGGGGCCTGTTCTGGGACTGCAGACGGTCGATCGTCGCGAGCAGCTCGGGCCAGTGGGTGGGAAGGGTTCCCGCGCCGTCCGCCCCGAAGAGGCGGTTGCGGTGGTCTGTGGGGCTCGTGCGCTTTCCGGTTTCCAGCCGGCTCCAGTCGAGCAGCGCATCGGCCAGAGCACGATGGTAGCCGGAGAGGTTCACGATCTCGCGGCCACCCAGAAGGGAGTCCACCTCCTCGAATCGACCATCCCTGATGGAAAGGACGGCGCTGGCCAGCAGGAGCACCGGCGTCGATGCGGAGGTGCGGATGATCTCCCGCGCTGGCTCGGCATCCCCCATGAGTGCACAGGTCAGCGCGAACTCGGGCCTGGTCAGGAAGTGCAGGGTGCGTTCGCCGGCAAGGGGCCGCTCGAGGATGGCGGACTGCAGCGCGTGGGCTTCATCGATCCTCCACAGCCCGAGCAGCGCGTGGGAGCGATTGTTGCGGACCGTCGCGACGCGGACCCAGCGCTTCTCCAGCTGCTCATACAGCGCCAGCGCCTCGGCATGGCGGCCCTGCTGGATGAGGGCGACACCTTCGTTCGCCGTCTTCAGGTTGCGCTGCCCGAAGACGAGGACGATGGCGCAGAACAGCATGCCGGCGAGAAAGGCGGAGGCCTGAAAACGTGGATCCGTGAGGGGCTCGTCCACCACGTTGAACGTCCAAGCCATCACGAAAATCGCCGCCAGCAGCACCCATTGCGGCGAGAACAGTTTCCTGATCATCCCGCCCTTCTAGGGGTCGCCGGGTAACCGGTCAATTCAGGTGCATGGCGTGGATCGCTGCGCAGAATGCGTCCCGGAAGCACCAGGGACGTGAGGCTGCAACTCTCGCCGTTCTTCCGCGCCCCTGCTCAGCCGGGACTCGGCGAAGAGGTTGAGGCGGCCTGAGGTCTTCGAGAGCGCTCCTCTCAATTTGAAGCGGAGGACACCGCCTCGAGAATCAGCGTCTGCAGCTCGGCGCCGAGAAGCAGGTCATCATGTACGCCGAAGTGATGCGCCCTCAACCGACCCGAGGCGTCGATGAGCAGGGTGGTGGGCGTGCCGCGCATGGCGTAGGCGCGCATGGTGTGGGGGATTGCACCTCCCTCCGGATCCGGAGCATCGACACCGACCGGGAAGCGCACCCGGTACTCGTAGAGGAAGGCCTCCAGTGACGGGAGCTGCATCGCTGCGTGGTGTTCGAAGACAGTGTGCAGTCCGATGACCGAGAGCGGCGCGTCCGCGAACAGCTCGGCCACGCGCTGCGCCTGAGGGAGGGCCTTCGACACGCATCCGGGGCAGAGCATCTGAAATGCGTGGACCATGACCACCCTGCCGCGGAGCTTCTGGAGCGTCAGGGGCTCCGCGGTGTTGAGCCAGGCGGTGGTCGTCCACTCGGGGGCCAGCGGGACAGAGGTCATCACGCGCTCCGTTCTGAGGTTCCGTCGCAGGGGGGCACACTCAACCGGCAAGAAGCAGTCCCACCCCGAGACACGCCAGCCCCACCGCGAGCGAGATCCCGCCGACGTAGAGGAGGGCGATCCATCCATTGGGTTGCTCCCGCCCCTTCCCCATCGAGGAGAAGAAGAAACCGGCGGGCATCAGGAGCGCCGCTGCCGCCACCCCGACGCGCGCGATCACATTCGCAACCCCGCTGAGCTGAGCCGCATCCGCGAAGAGCTGACACACCAACGCGAGGATGAGGAGCACCCCGGCGTGGGCGTGTCCGGCGCGGGCGAAGCGCAGCTGGAAGGGCGTTGAGGGCGCCTTCCCGCGCACGAGGGCCACCAGGTACAGCCCGCCGGTCTCCACCGTGACCAGGGAGAGGAAGAGGATGCCGGCGAGGATCCGTGACTCGGAGGAGAGGCTGAGGGCGGTGGTTTCCACGTGGAGCCTCGCGAGGGAAGGGGGCCGGACCGGGACGGCCATCGTGGGATGCGGACAGCGAATGGCGAGCTTGGTGAAGAGCGACGCACGCTGGCAAGGTCCGCAGACGTCCCGTGAAGAGCGCAGGACGCAGAGGAGGTCGCGGTGACGATCGAGGCACGAGAGCTCCAGGCGATCCTCGAGGCGCTCGCTCCGGATGCAGTGGACCGTGAAGTCCGGCCGCTCACCGGAGGCGTGTCGGCGACGACGTTGCTGCTGACGGTCAGAGCCGCAGCCGGTGAGGTCCAACGCTTCGTGGTGCGCCACCGACCGAAGGAAACCTCCCGTGGCCGTCTGAGTCCCGATGCAGAGGCGGCACTCATGACGAGCCTGCACGAACGCGGGCTTCCGGTTCCGAGGCCTCTGCTGCGGTGGTCCCCTGACACCTTCATCATGACCTGGTCGCCCGGAGACGTGCGGATGCCGCCACACGGTCCGACCTCCAGCGCCGAGGCACTCGCCCGGATTCATCAGCAGGAGGGCCCGTTCGTGGAAGCGCTCCCGGCGCTCGAGGATCCGACGACGCTCCTCGAACGCGAGCTGACGTCTGCAGGGATCACGCTTCCGGTGCGGGCGTTGATGGGCCAGGCGCCAATCGACCGCTGCCTCCTCCATGGAGATTTCTGGCCCGCCAACCTGCTGTGGGAGCGCGGCCGCCTGACCGCGATCCTCGACTGGGAACACGCCGCGATCGGTGATCCCCTCTCCGACGTGGCCTGCGCGCGGGTGGAGTTCGAGGTGGCCGAGGGACGGGAGGCTGCCCGGACCTTCACCGACCGCTACCTCGAGCTGAGTGGACGGGAGGCGTCCCGTCTGAGCTGGTGGGACCTCTACGTGTCCGCTGCCGCCCTCGAATCGATGGGAACCTGGGGCCTGTCGCCTGAGGTGTTTGCCCATCGCTGGGCGGTCACCCAGCGTTTCCGGGATCGGGCAGTCGAGACACTCAGCGAGCGGTTCGGTCGTTGAGGACGCGTCTGCTGCGCGTGCAACCTCTGACGCGCAGCAGTCGGTCGGGGCTTCAGGGCCTGAGGACGATCCGGATCGGGTTTCCCTCCTTGTTCTCGAGCATCTTCACCGCCTTGGGCGCGTCGGAGAGGGGAAGGACCTTGCTGATGGAGTCGCCGAAATCGAGACGGCCGAGGCGCGTGAGCTTCACCATCTCGTGGAGGTGCTTGGGCTGAGAGCCGTAGTGGCCGATGACCGACCTGGCGAAGACGCTGAGATCGGAGCTCGGGCTGAGGGTGAGATCACCCGGGGCGATGCCCACGATGACGAGCCGCCCCAGACGATCGAGCGCCTCATACGCCTGTTGGCGGACCGGAACGAAGCCCGCGAAGTCGAAGGCGATGTCCACACCGCGACCCTGGTTGGCTTCCTTGAGCTTCTTCTGGAAGTCCTTGTCGTTGGGATCGAGCGCCACGTCCGCACCGGCCGCGAATGCGCGCGTGCGTGCTTCCTCGAGGGGATCGACGGCGATGATGGGGGCTGCACCGATCATGCGCAGCAGCTTGTCTCCGTGGTAGCCAAGGCCACCCAGACCCCACACCGCGACGCTCTCTCCCGGCCGGGCCTTCGCGGCATCGGAGATGGCAGCCCAGGGAGTGGAGACCGCATCGGGGATGATGGCCGCCTGTTCGAACGGGAGGTCAGGACCGATGTCGATCGCCGACTCGGCACGCACGACGACGTACTCGGCCCAACCCCCGTCGTAGTCGACGCCGATGGTGTGCAGCTCAGGTCCGTGGAACTCGAGCGGGTTCACGAGCACGCGGGTCCCGGTCGAGATGGAGTCGACCCCTTCACCGAGCTTGTCGACGACGCCGGAGATCTCGTGCCCCAACGTGACCTTGGGGAGCTGGTACGGGCCGACCACCGAGCCGTCGATCAGGTGGACGTCTGAAAGACAGACACCGGCGGCCATCACCTTCACCCGGACCTGACCACGCTTCGGTTCGGGGACCTCGACCTGCTCCATCTCCATCTTCTTGCCTGGCGTATCCAGACGTGCTGCGAGCATCGTTGCCATGCCTGCGATCCTTTCCTGCTGTGGGTGAGGGCGACCTGCGGGCCCAGTGTGAGAGAGGGCGGCGGTCGGCGCGCTCTGAACCCAGCGCATCGAGGGACGCGGTCGCATCGGCGACATCGGGGTTCGGCGCTGTGTTCGAGACTTCAAGTAACGACCGGCCACGGTCGCGGCCACCTTCGTTCGCGGCACGGACGTCTCGCACAGGCCAAGCCCACTGCTACGCTCCGCGGCCTTCGAACCC
>Ga0079224_100006426_pt1 | contig 15585 bp, 14 predicted proteins | sample Stecom2015_FD_80414 | JGI IMG/M metagenome (GOLD analysis project Ga0079224, IMG submission 80414) | Agricultural soil microbial communities from Utah to study Nitrogen management - Steer compost 2015 | ecosystem: Environmental > Terrestrial > Soil > Agricultural land | place: USA: Utah...
GCCCGTGACTGCCGCCTCCGCGTCCGTCGGGTCCGGTGGCTCGCCACCGCCCGCGTCCGCCTGCCCGTCCGCTCGACATTGCTCCTGAGCCTGCGCGAAAGCCTCGACCGCCTCCTGCTGCAGGGCCTCGCCCTCTGGCCAGATGTAGCTCACGGCCTCGGGGATGTACTCATCGCCGCGCTCCATCGCGTCCTGCGCCGTGGCCGCCTGGTCGAGGTACTCGGCCTCGTAGGCCTGCGCGGACACGTCGAAGCCCGTGACGGGGCTACCGACCTCGTAGTCGGCGGTGACGTACCCGATGCTCTGCGAGGTCCCGAAGTTGTATCCGTCGATGTTCTCCAGCGAACACTCGGCGGTGCCGAGCGGACTGTCCCCGTTCTCGTCGGTCTCGTCACCGACCAGGCACTCCCAGCCGTCGAGCTGCTGGATCTGCTCGACCATCGCAGCACCGACGTTCTCGTCCGGGAAGCAGAGCGGGATTTCGTTCGGCGGATAGCACGGCTCCGGGCCACCCGCCGCGGTCGGCGCCTCCTGGTCCTCCGGGGAAGCACCGTGCCCGTCCGCGGGCGGGGGCGGGTCGCCGCCGGGGTCCGCCGTCGGTGCAGGTTCGGACCCGTCCGGGACAAGCTGCAATCCGATGAACGTCATCCCGACCACGAGTGCGACGCCCGCGGCGACGAGGGCCGCGATCACGCCCGGATGCGACCAGGCGCTACGCCTTCTGCCGAGGTGCCACGCGGCCCCATCCGGACAGGCGAACGCGCCGGACCGGTCGATCCATCCGTTGCGGTACTGGTCGTGGAGCACGGGGGTGCCGCACCGTTGACACGGGGTGGGACGGGACACGCTCGGCCTCACTCGTTCTCCGCCGGGACACCTGCGGGCGTGCGGCATCGGCGGTCTGCTCATCACGTCCCCCTCGTCCGGCTGCCTCCCTGCGGGCTGGCAGTCGGCCGTCATGGCGGAAACAAGTCTAGCCCGACCCTGCCGTGGGGAGACGAGGACCTTCTCACCGGTCGAGTCACAGGCGGGGGCGTCGATGCCCGCCATGCGAGCCGATTCGGGCCCGGACCGGCCGACAGTGTTGGATAGCACCATGAACGATGTCGTCCTCCGTGGTCGTGTGGTCACCCCCGATGCGGTGATCGACGACGGCGCCGTCGTCGTCGACGGCACGGAGATCGTCTGGGTGGGCGAGGCGGCGAGGGCCGCCTCGACCCCGTTCGCCGACGCCGTCGCCCTGGCCGAACCCGTGGCCGGCTACGTCCTGCCGGGGCTGGTGGACCTGCACAACCACGGGGGCGGCGGGGCGTCCTTCCCGGACGCCGCCACGCCGGACGAGGTCCTCCGCGGTGTCATGGAGCACCGCCGGCACGGCACCACCGCGGTGGTGGTCTCGCTCGTCACGGCCGCCCCGGACACGTTGCGCGAGCGCGTGGCCATGCTCGCCGAGCTGGCCGAACGCGGTGAGATCGCCGGGATCCACCTCGAAGGGCCGTTCCTGTCCGCCGCCCGCTGCGGTGCCCAGGACTCCCGCCTGATGATCCCGCCGGACCCGGACCTGACGCGTGAGCTCCTGGAGCTCGGACGCGGGCACGTCGCCAGCATGACCCTCGCCGCCGAGCTCGAGGGCGCCCACGAGGTCGCCGCCGCCCTGGTCACCGGTGGAGCCCTTCCCTCCTGGGGGCACACCGACGCCGATCCGGCCGCGGCCCGGGCCGCCGTCGCCGCCGGGGTGGCGGCCCTCGCCGACGGCACGGGGCGCTCCGAACGAGCCGGCGTGACCCATCTGTTCAACGGGATGAAGCCGTGGCACCACCGCGACCCCGGCTCGGTGGGCGAGTTCCTCGCGGCCGCCGCCCGCCGCGAGGTGGTCGTCGAGCTCATCGGGGACGGTACCCACCTGGCGCCGGAGGTCGTCCGTGAGGTGTACGACCTCCTCGGACGCCGCGGCGCCGTCCTGGTCACCGACGCGATGGCCGCGACCGGCATGGCCGACGGCGACTACCGGCTCGGCACCCAGGACGTCACGGTCGCCGACGGCGTCGCCCGCCTCGCCGCGGGCGGGTCCATCGCCGGTGGCACGGCGCATCTGCTCGACGTCGTCCGCACCTGTGTCCACGGCGGCATCCCGCTCGTCGACGCCGTCTACATGGCGGCCACCAACCCGGCAGCCGTCCTCGGCAATCCCGTGGTCGGCGCCCTCGAGGTCGGCTACTGGGCCGATCTGCTCATCACCGACGCCGACCTGCACCCGGTCCGCGTCATCCGCCACGGCAAGGAGGTTCGATGACACAGCGCCGATTCCCCGACTCGTTCATCTGGGGGTCTGCGACGGCCGCCTACCAGATCGAGGGGGCGGCCGATGAAGGCGGCCGCGGCCCCTCGATCTGGGACACCTTCTCCCACACCCCCGGCAGGACCCGGAACGGAGAGACGGGCGACGTCGCTGCGGACCATTACCACCGGTGGCGCGAGGACCTGGCGCTGATGAAGGATCTCGGACTTCAGGCGTACCGGCTCTCGATCTCCTGGCCGCGCGTCCAACCCGGCGGCAGCGGCGACCTCAACCCCGAGGGTGTCGCGTTCTACCGCGACCTCCTCGACGCGCTCGCCGAGGCGGGCATCGACGCCGTCGTCACCCTCTACCACTGGGACCTGCCGCAGGAGCTGCAGGACGCCGGGGGCTGGGTGAACCGGCAGACGGCGTACGCCTTCGCCGAGTACGCCCGCCACATGGCCCGGGAACTCGGTGACCGGGTCAAGGTCTGGACCACGCTCAACGAGCCGTGGTGCTCCGCGTACCTCGGTTACGCCAGCGGCGTCCACGCCCCGGGCCACACCGACCCCGCGGAGGCCCTCACCGCGGCGCATCACCTCAACCTCGCCCACGGTCTGGCCGCGACGGCGATCCGTGAGGAGCTCGGGGACCAGGCCCAGATCTCGATCACCCTCAACCTGCACGTGACGCGACCGGGTGACCCGGAACGTGCCGCGGACCTGGAAGCCGCCCATCGGGTGGACCTGATCGGCAACCACATCTTCCTCGGCCCGCTGCTGGACGGGACCTACCCGACCGAGCTGCGGCAGCTCACCCGGCACCTGACGGACTGGTCGTTCGTCCACGAGGGCGACCTGAACCTCATCCGGCAACGGCTCGACGTCCTGGGCGTGAACTACTACTCGACCAACTACGTGCGCCAGCTCTCCCCCGGCGAGCAGCCCAGCGGGGACTCGGGCGGGCACGGGGCAGGGGCCGCCAGCCCCTGGGTGGCTCTCGACGACGTCGAGTTCCTCCCGCCGGAAGGCAAGCAGACGGCCATGGGATGGAACATCGAGCCGGACGGCCTCTACGAGCTGCTGACCGCCCTGGCCGGTGCCTACGACGGCCTGCCGCTCATGGTCACCGAGAACGGTGCCGCGTTCGAGGACATCGTCTCCGACGACGGCGCCGTCCACGATCCCGACCGGATCGACTACATCGCCCGGCACCTGGACGCCGTCGCCCGCGCCATCGAGGACGGCGCGGACGTACGTGGGTACTTCGTGTGGTCACTCATGGACAACTTCGAGTGGGCGCGCGGCTACTCCAAGCGCTTCGGTATCGTTCGGATCGACTACGACACGCTCGAGCGCATCCCCAAGGACTCCTCCCGCTGGTACGCCGAGGTCATCCGCGCCAACGCCGTCGATGCCGCGGCAGTCTCCGGGGCCACCGGGGTCTGACGTGCCCTCCTCGCGTCGCTCCCGTCGCCGTCCCTACGGCCAGGGACACGTCCCCCTGGACGAGGGGCGGCTGCGGGGGATGTCCCGGACCGAACGTGGCCCGGGCGGTGAGGACTACACGGTCCGCGAGGTGCCGGGTTCGGACAAGTCCTACCGCTGCCCGGGGTGCGACCAGATCATCACGCCCGGGCTCGGACACGTCGTCGCCTGGCCGAACGAGCACCTCCTCGGCGCCGGCGTGGACGAGCGACGCCATTGGCACACCTCCTGCTGGCGGGCCGGCCGCCGTCCGGCGCGGTAGACGCCGCGGGGTGGACCGGCCCGCCAGGAGCCTGCGCACCGGGGGAGGCCAACCCGGCCCGCGGACCGGTCCCGCGCCCGTACTGTGAGCACGACGGCCGCGCAGCGTCCGGCCCCGTGACCCAGGAGGTGGCGTGACCCGCCCTGTCCGGACCACCGACGCCGACGTGCCACGGCGGGCGAACGGCACACCGCCTTGGCGGTACGCCGTCGGCATGTTCGGCACCTCGATCCCGATCAACCTCGCCAAGGGGTCGGTGATCCTGTACTACGTCGACATCCTGGGCATGGACGTGCGGGCGTACGGCATCGTCATGACGGTGTACGCCCTCATCGACGCCGTTGACAACCCCGTCCTCGGTTACCTCTCGGACCGCACCCGCAGCAGGTTCGGCCGGCGCCGCCCCTGGCTTGCCGTCGGCGCACCGCTGCTGGCGGCCAGCATGGTCGCGCTCTTCTCGGTCCCCTCTGGGCTCGAGGGCGTCGGCCTGGTGATGTGGTTCGCCGTGTTCGCCATCCTCACCGAGGCGTTCGACTCCCTCCTCAACGCCAACTACGGCGCCTTGCTGCCCGAGCTGTTCCCGCAGGAGCGGCGCCGCGCCGTCGCCAACGGCCTGCGCCAGGGATTCCAGCTCGTCGCGCTCGTCATCTCCCTCGCCGTCACCCCGGTGCTGACCACCTCGGTCTTCGGCACCGAGGAGACCACCGAGGGCTTCCGGACGACGGCGATCCTCTACGGCGTGCTCGCGTGCGCCGTCATCCTCCTCATGGCCACCGGGGTGCGGGAGAACCCGGACCACGCGACCGAGCACCGTCCCGCCTTCTTCCGCGGCATCGCCGCCATCCTGCGCAACCCGATGTTCTGGACCGTGGGCCTCGTCGGTGCCTGCTACGGCGTGTCCATGGCCCTGGTGCTCTCCGGCGTCCAGCTCTATGTGCGCTACTCCCTGGGGCTGGACGTCGAGTACGCGTTCTACCTCCAGGGCGTCGTCATCGTCGTCGCGGCCGGCGGGCTGATCGCCTGGACCCGGCTGGTCCGGCACTACGGCGCGCTGCGGATCTGGCGCATCGCCTTCGCGGTCCTCGCCCTGAGCTTTGCGGGGCTGTTCTTCGCCACCGGCCTGGTCCCGGCGCTGGTCGCCGGCGCCGCCGTCGGCATCGCCTGGTCCGGCATGCTCGCCACCAACGACCTCGTGGTCGCGCGCGTCCTCGACGCTGACGCCGCCGCCCACGGCGAACATCGCGAGGGGCTCTTCCTCTCGGCCTTCGGCTTCTTCGGGCGCCTCAACGGCGTCGTCACCGGACTGGCGCTCACCTCGCTCGGCCTCTGGTTCGGATACAACTCCGGCGACGACCCGGGCGCGGATCCCGGCCTCGCGTTCCGGATGTACCTGTGCGTGTATCCGTTCGTGCTCACCATGATCGGCGCCGTGGCCGCACGGTTCGTCACTGTCCCCGAGCCGACGGCGGACCGGCCCGAGCCGGAGCCGGCCCGGTGAGACGTCTCGTCATCACCGCCGACGACCTCGGCCGAGAGCCGGACACCGACGAGGTCGTCCTCGACCTCGTCGCCGACGGTGCCGTCACGAGCGCCACCCTCATCCCGGTGGCCCCGGGATCGGCGGCGACTGCGCGCCGCGCCCGTGCGCTCGGGCTACAACCCCGGTTGCACGCGACCCTGACCAGTGAGCGCGGCCTCCCGCCGTGGCGACCGCTGACCGCGCGCAGTCACAGTGAGCCGGGCGATGCCGGTCCGGTCCTCGACCCGCTGCCGGTCGACCCCCAGGCTGTCGACCCCGCGAATCCGGGGCCGATCCTGACCGAGCTCGACGCTCAGTTGACGTGGTTCGCCGATCAGGGCCTGACGCCGCAGGCCGCGGACGGCCACGGCGGTGTCCTTTACGGTCTCGGCGGTCTCCGCGGCGCTTCGCTGCTTCCGCAGGCGCTCGCCTGGTGCTCCGCGCGTGGGCTCGCCTTCCGCCTGCCTCGGGACCTCGCGCCGCTGGTCGGTCGCCTCACCGGAGCCCTGGCCGGTCTCGAGAACTCCCACGCCAAGGCGGTCGCCCTCGCCGACGAGCTCGGCGTCGCTCTGCCGCGGGCGACCGTCACCAACTCCGCCGACGTGGCACAACTCGGCAGCTACGAGGCGTTGCGCGAGGATCTTCTCGCCCGCCTGGACGCCCTGGGAGAGGGAGTGAGCGAAGTGTTCCTGCACCCGTCGAGCGCCGATGCCGTGCCGGAGGCCCCGGTGCGAGCATGGGAGGCACGACTCCTGCGCGACCCACTCTGGCGCCGTGGGCTCGACCGGCTGGGCTTCGACCTCGTCGAGGGGTGGTGGTGATGCCGCGCCAGGTCCGCACGCTGCGGCTCGGTCTCGAGGACCAGTTCGCCGAGGAGATCCGGACTGTTCCGTTCGAGCTCGACGGTGAACGGAGCGTCGAGGTCACGCTCGAGCACGACGACGGCGCGGTGATCGATCTCGGCTGCTCGGGCCCGGCCGGATGGCGCGGCTGGTCCGGCGGTGCCCGCCGCCGCTTCGTCATCGCCGAGGATGCCGCCACCCCCGGGTACGTGCCCGGACCGCTCGAGCCGGGCCAGTGGCACGTGCAGCTCGGCCTGTACCGCGTACCGGTCGAGCCGATCGAGGTCCGGGTGACCGTGGAGGCACCGGCCGCCGGCGGCGTCGAGCCGGAGCCGCCCGGCGAGGTCCGCGACGGTCCGCGCGCCAGCGAGCGCGGCCTGCCCGCACCGCAGGGCCTGACCTGGTTCGCCGGCGACTTCCACGCCCACTCCACCCACTCCGACGGGGAGCAGTCCCTCGGTGAGCTCGCCGCACTTGCGCGGGGCAACGGACTCGACTTCCTCGCGGTCACCGAGCACAACACGGTCTCCCACCACCGGCTGCTTCCCGAGGTCGCCGCCCGGCACGACATCGTCCTCCTGCCCGGCCAGGAGGTCACCACGCCACGTGGCCACGCCAACGCCTTCGGCGACATCGGCTGGATCGACTTCCGTGAGCCGCCCGCGTCCTGGATCGAGCGGGTCCGCGAGCGCGACGGCATCCTCAGCATCAATCACCCGCTCCAGGACGAATGGTCCTGGCAGCATCCGCTGACCCACCTGCCGGACGCGCTCGAGCTGTGGCACGTCTCCTGGTTCCTGCAGCCGACCTCGACCGCCCCGTGGGCGTTGCTCGCCCGCTGGGCGCGCGACGTCAGCCTGCTCGGCGGCAGCGACTACCACCATCCGCGGCACGGTTACCTCCCCGGGACCCCGGTGACATGGGTCGCCGCGGCGGACCGGAGCCCTGAGGCGATCCTCGACGGTGTCCGCGCCGGCCGCACGGCACTGACCCGGCTGCCCTCGCCCGATGCTCCCGCGCTGGTCCGGGTCGGCGAGGATCTCGTCGCGGTCGCGGCGGATGGCACCGTTCTGACCGATCTCGACGGGCGCTCGCGGCAGCTGCGCGGTGAGCGGACCGTCATCCCTGCCGGTCGCGCCGGTACCGGGCCCTACCGGCTGACCACACCCGCCGGCGAGCTTCTCGCCGTCTCGCCCTGAGCTCTCGCCCGGGAGGTTGCCGTCCTCGGCGACGAGCACGTGAGTGCCGCCGCGTGCGTGGCACTGTGCGGTCGGGCCCCGACCGTGCCATCCTCATGCCATGAGCGCGCGCCTGTCGCTGACCCGACACGGCCCGGCGGAGGGCCTGCCGCTCGTCCTGCTGCACGCGTTCCCGCTCGATTCGCGGATGTGGGACGCCGTCGTCGCGGACCTGACCGGGCGGGACGACCCGGTTCCGGTCGTCACCGTCGACGCGCCCGGCTTCGGTCGGTCCCCTCGTGCGCGGGACCTTGCCCGCCGGCTCGGCTGCCCCGACGCGCCCTCGCTGCGGACCTACGCCACCGCGGTCGAGGACGTCTTGGCCGCGGAGGGCATCGACCGCGCGGTCGTCGCCGGGCTGTCCATGGGCGGCTACGTCGCCCTGGCCCTGGCGGAACGACACCGTGACCTGCTCGCCGGCATCGGGCTGCTCGACACCAAGGCCACCGCCGACGGCGAGGATGCCCGCGCCACCCGGCTCCGGGTCGCCGACCAGGCCACCGGCCCGCTGGGTGCACGCGCGGTCGCTCCGATGATCGACACCGTCCTGAGCCCGGCGACGCCCGAGAACCAGCCCGATGTGGTCCGCACGGTGCGCGGCTGGCTGGAGGAGGCTCCACCGCATGGCATCGCCTGGGCCCAGCGTGCGATGGCCGGCCGACCTGACCGGGTGGCCGCCCTGTCCGGCCTCGACGTTCCAGGCCTGGTCCTGCGGGGCGCGGACGATGTCAGCAGCAGCCAGGAGGACGCCGAGACGATGGCGGGCGCGCTCGCGGACGCCGAAGTGGTCGTGGTCGACCGCGCCGGACATCTCAGCGCGGTCGAACAGCCGGAGGTCGTCGCCGAGGCGCTGCGCGCGCTGCACGCCCGCTGCGCCTAGGGCTCCCGGCACACGCCGCGACCGCCGCGGCTACGGTCGGCCGGTGAGCCGCTCGCGCCAGCGCGGCTGGATCCGGTCGAGCGCGGCGTCGAGCGCGATGGAGTCGCCATCCTTGCCCGAGGCCCCGATCACCAGCGGCGGGTCCGACGGCGCGATGCGGACACCTCGGATCCGATCCAGCACGGAGACGCCCGCCGTGAGCACGTAGAACTCGCCGTCGGTGGCGACCGCGACGGTGCGGTCCCGACGCAGGTACCAGCCCTCCAGGTCCGTGCGGGCGCTGCCGCGACCGCTGTAGTCCTGGACGCGCAACGTCTCCGGTGGCGGACCGACGTCGCGGGTGGTGGAGACGAAAGCCTCCAGCATGGCGCGAGCGCGCCGGGCTTCACCACGGCGCTGCTGGTCGAGCAGTTCGGCTTTGGCCGCGGCGTCGGCGCGGCGGCGTTGGGCCCAGTCACTCACCGGAGCACTGTAGGCACATCCGACGGCCGCGCCGGTCTGCGGCAGGCATAATCACCGGGTGCCGAATGCCCGAATCCGCCCCGCCACCGTGCTCGATGCTCACGCCGTCGCCGACGTCCACCTGACGTGCTGGCGCGAGACGTTCGGCGACCGCATCACCGCGGACGTCTACGCCGAGCGCGAGGCGAACGCCCCGGGGGAGTGGCAGGCCGAACTCGCCGAGCCGGCGCGGTCGGCGACGTGGGTGGCCGACCGGGAAGGCACCGTCGTCGGATTCGCCCACGCCGTCGCCACCGGCGCCAAAGAGGTTCGTCCCCTGGAACTGCGCCACCTGTTCGTGCCGGTGGCGGAGCAGGGGCGAAGGACTGGCACACACCTGCTCGAGCTGGCCATCGGGGACGCGCCGTGCCAGCTCTGGGTGGTCGAGGACAACGAGCAGGCGATCGGCTTCTACCGCCGGCACTCCTTCGAGCTCGACGGCGCCGACCGGGAGGGCGTCGGCGGCCTGCCCGAGGTGCGGATGGTGCGGTAGGCCCGGTCGTCGCCGAGACTGCTGCCGGACCACCCGCGCCGCAGCGCCGACTAGCTCGACGGGCCTGCACCCATCTGTCGGGTCGCGTGAGAGGACGCCACGTCTGAGGAGGACCGGTCGTGCGGCGCGGCGGGAAGCGTGACGACGACGCGGAGCCCTCCCGTGGGGCGTGCGCTCAGTGACAACGTGCCGTCGTGGGCGCGGACGATGCTCTTGACGATCGCCAGGCCGAGCCCGAAGCCGTGATCGTGGCCGCGAATCCGTTCGCTGCCGCGCTGGAACGGCTCGGTGAGCGTGGCGATCAGGTCCGGGCTCAGGGCGTCGCCGGTGTTCTCCACCGTGAGGACGGCGGCGTCGGCGGCAGGCTCGGCGCTGAGCGTCACGGCGCCGTGGCCGCGGACATTGTGGACGATGGCGTTGTGCAGCAGGTTCGTGGCCATCTGGAGCAGCAGGGAGTGCGACCCCGTCGTGGGCGTCACATGCCCGTCCGTCTCGACAGAGACATCGTGCTGTTCCGCGAGTGGCAGCAGCGTCTCGGCGGCTTCCTCGATGACGAGCGAGAGGTCGATCCACTCCCGGGAGAAGGAACGCTGCTCGGTCCGGCTCAGCATCAGCAACGCCTCAGTGAGCTCGACAGCCCGGGCGTTGACGGCGCGGAGCCGTTCGTCGAGCTCATCGTCGCGCCGGTTCGGGTCCTCACGGGCCACGTCGAGCAGGGTCTTGGTGATCGCAAGCGGGGTGCGCAGCTCATGGGATGCGTTCGCCGCGAACCGGCGCTGCTCGGCCACGTGCGCCTCGAGCTGGGCGAGCATGGTGTCGAAGCTGTCGGCGAGCTCGCGGAACTCGTCCTGCGCTCCCTCCAGTTCGATCCGGTGGGCGAGCGATCCCTGAGCCGCGAGGCGTGTGGCCCGCGTGATGCGGTTGAGCGGAGCCAGCATCCGGCCGGCGAGCACCCAGCCACCGACCAGGCCAAGAACCAGCAGGACACCCAGCGCCGCGACCGCCCGCGGAGTGAAGGCCTCCTCGAGGTCCGAACGATTCGGGATGAACATCCCTGGCTGGCCCGGCGCCCGGTTCGATACCTCGATCACCTCCGGGACGTAGCGCAGGAGGAACACCCTGACCACGGCCAGCAGAAGTATGCCAGCGACCATGAGGAAGCCGGCGTAGCTGAGCGTGAGCTTCCATCGCACGCTCAGTCCCCGCGGTCTAGGCATGCGTACCTCGAGCGCCGGGATCGTCACCGACGTCGATGCGGTAGCCCACGCCGGGGACCGTGGTGATCAGCCACGGTTCACCGAGCCGCTTGCGCAGCGCCGAGACGGTGATGCGCACGGCGTTGGTGAACGGGTCGGCGTTCTCGTCCCAGGCACGTTCCAACAATTCCTCGGCGCTCACCACGCCGCCGTCGGCCGCGACGAGCACCTCGAGCACGGCGAACTGTTTGCGGGTGAGCGCCACGTACCGGCCGTCGCGGTAGACCTCGCGTCGGAACGGGTCCAGACGCAGACCGGCCAGCTCCAGCACCGGCGGGCGATTGTGCGCCCGGCGCCGATCGAGGGCACGCAACCGCAGAACGAGCTCCTTGAGCTCGAACGGCTTGGTCAGGTAGTCGTCGGCCCCGAGCTCGAATCCGGATGTCTTGTCGTCGAGTCGGTCGGCCGCAGTCAGCATGAGGATCGGCATGCCGCTCCCCGAGGCGACGATGCGCTTGGCGATCTCGTCACCGGACGGACCCGGCACGTCGCGGTCCAGGACGGCGATGTCGTAGCTGTTCACGCTCAGCAGCTCGAGTGCGGTCTCGCCGTCGCCCGCGACGTCCGCGGCGATCGCCTCCAGGCGCAACCCGTCACGAACGGCGTCGGCCATGTAGGGCTCGTCCTCGACGACCAGGACACGCATGCCCCGATGCTAGGAGGCCGCACCTATCGCCGACATATGGAAAACGGCATACGGCCCGGCAACATCGCCCCGACTTCAGTGGCGGCATGAACCAACGTCCTATGCCACGAAGCCGGCGATCCGGCGTCGTCGTTCTGGTCCTCATCGTGGCGGCGGTCCTGGGAGGCCTCGCCTACCAGGTGTCCTCCTCGGCAACCCCTCCGGCCGACGCCGATCCGGCCACGCGCGGTGAACTCACCGAGGCGGACGGGATCCTGCCGGAGGGCGCCACCATCGGCGACGAGCAGTACCCCGGCGTCGCCAACCTCGACGAGGGCCTCCGCGAGGCGCTGCGTGACGCGGCGTCGGACGCCGCCGAAAGCGGGGTCGAGATCTACATCACCAGCGGCTGGCGGTCGGTTCGGTACCAGAAGCAGCTGCTGGACGACGCCGTTGCCGAGTACGGTTCGCGCGCGGAAGCCGCGCGATGGGTCGCCACACCGCAGACGTCGGTGCACGTATCGGGCGAGGCGGTGGATATCGGCCCGATGACTGCCATCGATTGGCTCGCGCAGCGTGGGGACGACTACGGCCTGTGCCAGATCTACGGCAACGAGTCGTGGCACTACGAGCTGCGGCCGGAGGCCGTCGAGCGTGGCTGCCCCAGGACCTACCCCGACCCGACCTTCGACCCGAGGCTGTCCTGATGGCCTCGGCGGCGTCCGACGGACCGGTTAACGGCGGGCTCCCTCGTCGTCCGCCGCCGGCTCCTCCTCCGCCGGAGGCGCCTCGGCGGCGGTCATCTCAGCCGCGGCGTCGAGGTTTTCCGGGACGGCGTCGGTGACCGCGTCCGCTTCCTGCTCGGCCGCCGCGCGGTCCGCGGCGGCGGCCTCGTCCTCGTGGGCCGGCGAGGCCGGGGCCGTGGCCGGTGAGCCGCCGGGTCGGCTGATCGCGGCCGGCTCCTCGACGGCCGGTGGCGCCGGGGGAGTCTCGCCTTCCCGGTTGGCGAGCAGGCTGCGCATGTCTTCCAGGTAGGACGTGATCGACTCGCGCTGCCTGGTCAGCTCGTCCACCTGCTGGGCGGCCGTCGAACGGGCCGTGTCCGCCGCCTGCTCGGCCTCCCGCCGCAGGCGGGTGGCCTCGTTGCGGGCGTCGGAGATCATCCGTGCCGCCTCGGCCTCGGCGTCGTCCCGCCGGGCGCGGGCGGTGCGGTCGGCCTCGGCGAGCATCGTCTCGGTGCGCTCGACCGCCTCGGCCAGCCGGCGCTCCGCCTCGGCCGCGCGCTGCTCCGCGTCCCGGACCACCTCGGCCGTGCGTGCGGTGGCGGCGTCGTGCGCTTCCTTCGCCTCCTGTTCCGCTTTCGTGCGCGTCTCGGCGGCCTCGTTCTCCGTGCGCAGCCGCAGCTCGGTGGTCTCCTTCTCCACCAGCGCGCGGGCGAGGCCGACCTCACGCTCGACGCCTGCACGGCGCTCGGCGACCTCGGTCTCGATGGCGATCCGCAGGCGCTCGGCCTCCCGTTCAGCGGAGGCGACCATCTCCTCCGCGCGCCGGCGGGCGGAGTCCTCGGTGGTCTGCGCCGTCTCGTTCGCGGTGCGGGTGAGCTGGTCTGCCTCCCGGCGCGCGTCGGAGAGGAGGGTGCTCGACTCCTGCTCCGCGCGTTCGGTGAGCGTGCGCGCCGCCTCCTCAGCCTGTGCCACGATGCGCTCGGCGTCGGCGTTGGCGCGCTCGACGACGTCGAAGGCCTGTTCCTCGGCCGAACGCAGGAGCCGTTCCACGCGCGAGCCGAGGCCGGCGTAGCTGGGTCGCTCGTTCTCCTTCAGGTGCGCCTGCGCCTCGCTCAGCTCGGCCGAGACCTTGAGCAGACGCGAGTCGAGGTCACCGACCTTCTTCCGCGCGTCGGCCAGCGCCGACTCGAGGGTGTGGACACGCTGGTCCACCTGGGCGCGGTCGTACCCGCGGAGAACGACCGGGAAGGCCGGACGGTCGTCGTCCGTTGCAGGCTGGTTCATGTCGGGACTCCTGATGCTCGTTCAGACTTCTCAACCGTAGTCGGCGCCGGCCGGGCCGGGAAACGTAGCATCGGGTCAGGACCGACGACGACGCCAGGACGGCGCAACGGCGCGGATGCCGGTATGTTGTGATGCGGGCCACCACGGTGCAGTGAGATGCGGCACCGAGGGTCCCGTTGGCGTCGCGCGGTACGTATTGTGACGAGCTGACGATGCCGCTCCGGGCATCCCGACGGGAGGACACCCTCACGTGACACGACGGATCATCTCCGTCGCGCTGATCGTCCTGGGGCTCGCTGCCGTCCTGGCCGCGATTGCCTCCGCGACCATCTGGCGTCCGACGGACACCGCGACGCTCTCGCTGCCCTCCCGGCCCGACACGCCGGTGGTCATCACCGATCCGGGCGTGCTCGACGCCGTCGACCCCGACGTGACCGTGCGTGCCACCGCGCCGGACGGCGAGCCGGTCACCCTCGCCGTCGGACGCACCGCGGACGTCGAGGCGTGGCTGGCGGACGCTCCGCACCAGCGGGTCACCGGCCTCGCGTCCTGGGAGGAACTGGAGGTCACCAGCGAGGCCGGTTCGGATGCCGGCCAGGACGATTCCGGTCAGGACGATTCTGCTCAGAACGATTCCGGTCAGGACGGCGCCGACGACGGCGACCAGTCCGTACCCGATCCATCCGGGTCCGACCTGTGGGTCACCGAAGAGACGGGCACCGGCAACGCCGAGCTCGAGTGGTCCGCCGCCGACGCAGGTGACGGACGCTGGAGTCTGCTCGCCGCGACCGACGGCACCGAGCCCGCCCCGAATCTCACCCTGACGTGGTCCGTCGAACCGCGAACTCCCTGGCTGGTCCCCGGCATCATCGCCGGCGCCGTCCTGATCCTCATCGGCCTCGGGCTGTTGGTGCTGCAGGCCATGACCGGCCGCCGTCAGCGCGAGCGTGCGGCCGCCGTCGCCGCTCGCTCCGACGAGACCGCCGTGCTGACCGCCGTGGACGAGCCGCGTGAGCACGGTCGGCACAGCAACCGTCCCGGCCGCCGGCGCCGCGGACGCCGCGCGGCCGAGGAGGACGCCACCAGCCAGGACCGGACCACAGCGGCGCCGCGCGAACTCGACGATGCCGGCGTGGCCCGGGGGGCCGGCATCGTGCCCGCCTCCGCCACTGCGAGTGAGCACCGCGCCCAGCGTGAGCCCGAGCCGGCCGCAGCCGCCGACGCCGACGCTCCCGAGAGCGAGCAGGACACCGCCACGACCAGCCCGGTCGACGACACCGTCCGCACCGACGAGTCCGCTGAGAGTGGCTCGCTCCCGGAGACCGAGGTCGCTCCTGTCCCCGACGAGACCACCAGCGCGTCCGGGTGGCGCGCGCTCTGGGGCTTCGGTGGCTCGGCCGCCGCGGGCCAGGGCGACGGCGAGGCCGGCAGCGGGCAGGGCACCGACGGCGGCGCCGTCGACCGGGACACGGACGAGGGAAAGGGGCAGCGATGAAGGCACGCAAGGCCGTCGCCGGCCTCTCCCTCGCCCTGACGTCGGGCCTGCTGTCCGCCTGTGCCGACGAGGTCCCGCAGCCACAACCGGCACCAGAACCCGAGACGCCACCGGCCGCGCTCGACGATCAGCGCCTGGGCCGCATCCTCGACGAGATCGGCCAATCGGTCGCCCGTGCCGACGAGGCGGGCGACGCCGGCGAGCTCGGCCGCCGCGTCATCGGCCCGGCCCAGGAGACCCGCGAGGCGGAATATGCGGTCGCCGAGGCGACCGACGGTGAGACCGGACCGAGTACGCTGATCACCGATCCGCAGGTCAGCGCCGTCGCCGCGAGCGAGGACTGGCCGCGCCCGGCCATGGTCGTCACCGAGGTGCCCGACGGCGAGAACCTGCCGCTGCTGCTCGGCCTCACGCAGACGAGCCCCCGCACTCCGTACGCACTGTGGGGCTGGGTGACCCTCTTCCCGGGCATCGAGGTGCCGCAGATGGCGCGCACCGAGGCAGGCTCACCCGTGGTCGCTCCGGACGCCGGCGGACTGGCCGTGGCGCCCGAGAACGTCGCGGACCAGTACGCCCAGGTGCTGGCCGACCCGGACAGTGACCGGGCCGAACAGTTCGCCGACGACCCGAACGCCCAGGCCTGGCAGGAGACGGTCAGCGCGCTGGAGGAGAACATCGGTGAGTTCGGTGAGGTGAGCAC
>Ga0079224_100006427_pt1 | contig 15582 bp, 14 predicted proteins | sample Stecom2015_FD_80414 | JGI IMG/M metagenome (GOLD analysis project Ga0079224, IMG submission 80414) | Agricultural soil microbial communities from Utah to study Nitrogen management - Steer compost 2015 | ecosystem: Environmental > Terrestrial > Soil > Agricultural land | place: USA: Utah...
ACGACGAAGCGGGGGATCCGATCGCGCGCAGCCGCAGCGGTCGCGCTGAACGCGAGCTGCGGCGCCGGCGCTTCATGGCGACCACGTGCCGCGCGGTGCTGGGCGCAGCGGACCCACGCGAATTCGTCGAGGAATTCGGGACCTGGGACCAGTTCAGCGCGACGCACGTCTTCGGAACGTGCCGGATGGGCGTGCGCGAGGAAGGCTCGGTGGTCGATCCCGCCGGCCGCGCGCATCGGTGGCGCAATCTCTACATCGCCGATGCGAGCGTGTTTCCGAGCTCGGGGGGCGGCGAATCGCCGTCGCTGACGATCGAGGCGCTGGCGATCCGCGCCGCGGACGCGATCGCCGCGGCGCTGGGTCGTGGAGAGCTTTGAGGGGAAACGGCCCCTTATTTCCTGCGCTTGCGGCCGAACGCGATGCCGGCCACCGCCGCCGCGGCGAGCAGGCCGAGCGTTCCGGGCTCGGGAACCGGGATAACGGTTCCTGCGTGTGCGGCGACGCTCGCCAGGGAAAGAATCGAAGCGATCCAGATGCGCATTCCGACCTCCTTGTTTTCGTGACCTCCTCGCTGCGGCGGCGCCTTCGCCGACGCTCCCAGAGAGGAAGCGCGTTCCGTGCCAGCTCGGCCAAGTCGTTCATTTCGGCGGGTTTTCCCCGAGCGGCTACGATGAACGCTGTCGACGATGTAAAGCACGGCGACACCTCGACCGGCGCGCAGCGGTCCGCGCACGCATCCGGCGAGGCGCTTCGCCGGACCCATCCGCCGGTCGCGCTGCCGCCCGACGATCGCGATACCGCCCGCCGGCCGCGCTACAGCCCGAGCATCATCTGGATCACGCTCTTCGCGACGAATCCGATCATCCCGAGCGCGAGCACGAGGAACAGCACGAAGGTGCCGAGGCGCCCCGCCTTCGATTCGCGCGCGAGCTGCCAGATGATGAACAGCATGAACAGGATGAACGCGCCGATGCCGAAGGTGACGCCGAACTCGGCGATCTGTTCCTCGGTGTAGCCGAACATGTCGAGGTCTCGGGAAAAGGAGGGGACCGGCGGCGCGGAGGGAGCGCCGACACCGGCGGAAGGGCGCGAAGCAGCGCGAGGTTCAGGGCTCCTTCGCTTCGATCGATACCGAGGAATACCACAAGGCGAGGTCTTCGATGTCCTCGTCGGTGAGCGGTTTCGCGATCAGCGTCATCACCGGGTCGGTGCGCTTTCCGCTGCGGAAGTTGCGCAGCTGCTCGACGAGGTAGACCCGCGGCTGCGCCGCGAGATGCGGCGCAGCCGGATGCGTGGCGATGCCGCTCGCGCCGTGGCAAGGCACGCAGGTGCGGGCCTTCGCGCGCCCGGCCTGCGCGTCGGCGGCGAGCGCCGCAGGCGCGCAGGCGACGAACAGCACGACGGCTGCGAGACCGCGCATCAGCCGGTCATCGGGCGCCGTCGTAGGTGATGCGGTAGATCGCGCCGGCGAAATCGTCGGACACCAGAAGCGAGCCGTCCTTCATCTGCGCGACGTCGACGGGACGTCCGCGATACACGCCCGTCTCCTGGTCGAGAAAGCCCGATGCGAAGGTTTCCATTCGGCCGGCGGTGCCGTCGGCCTTCAGCGGGACGTACTGCACCTCGGCGCCCGAGGGCTGGGTCCGGTTCCACGAGCCGTGCGCGGCCACGAAGATTCCGCCCTGGTATTTCTCGGGGAACTTCGTTCCCGTATAGAAGGTCATGCCCAGCTGCGCCTGGTGTGCCGGAAACTCCACCTGCGGGAAGATCGCCCCGGGCGGCTCCTTCAGATCCTTCAGCTCGGGGGCCGCGGGAGAACCGGCCACCTTGAACTTGCCGTTCCAGTACGGGAAGCCGAAGTGCTCGCCGGCCTTCGTCGAGTGGTTCAGCTCGCCGGGAGGCACGTCGTCGCCAAGCCCGTCGACCTGGTTGTCGGTCCACCAAAGCGTCTTGTCCTTCGGATTGAAGTCGAGCCCGACCGGGTTACGCGCGCCGCGCGCGTAGACCATGCGACCGCTGCCGTCGAAGGCGTTCATCCGGATGACGCCCCCCATGCCCGCCTGGTCGAAGGCCTCGAGCTTGTCCAGCGGCGGGACGTTGAAGGGCTGTCCCATCGTGATGTAGAGCAGGCCGTCGGGCCCGACGCGGCAGGCGCGCGCGCCATGATTGAACGACTCGTCCTCGACGGGTATCAGCTGCCCCTGCGGCACGACCTCGATGACGGCGACGTCCGGCCCTTCATAGAAGAACTCGGCCGCGGGGAAGTTCAGCACGCGGTTGTGCTCGACGACGACGAGGAAGCCGTCGCGCGTCCAGCACAGGCCATTCGGGTTCTTGAACTGCAGCGAAGGCGCGAAGGCCTTCACCTCGTCGGCGACGCCGTCGCTGTTGCGGTCGGTCACGGCCCAGACGGTCGTCTTGCGGGTGCCGACGAACAGCATGTTGGTCGACGGCGCGACCGCCATGTGGCGGGCATCGGGAACGACCGCGAACAGCTCGATCCGGAATCCCGGCGGCAGTTGCACCTTCTTCAGGTTCTCCCGGATCGCCTCCGCGTTGCGGCCTTCCTGGGGAACGACCGGAATCGCCAGGTCGGTCGACGCCACCTTGAACTGCTTCAGCGCGTCGAGGTTGTCGGGTCTTGCCTGCGCGTGCAGCGCGCCGCTGGAGGCGACTGCGGCGAACGCGGCGACGATGACCGCAGACCGATTCATGATGCTCTCCTGTCGGACGGCGCCCCGCGCCGGAAAAGGAGAACGATCATCGGACCGCATGCGTGCGGCCGGCAACCTGCCCAAAGGGAGTAGCACCCGCCCGAGCACGGCCGCGAGCGGACACGGATGCCACGGCGCAGGGCGCGCGGAGCACGCCCGTGCCGGACAAAAAAATGGGCCGCTCGAAGCGGCCCTCGTGGATCAGCCCTGCCCGCCCTCTAGGAAGCTCTTCAGCTTGTCGGCACGGCTCGGGTGGCGGAGCTTGCGCAACGCCTTCGCCTCGATCTGGCGGATGCGCTCACGCGTGACGTCGAACTGCTTGCCGACCTCCTCGAGCGTGTGGTCGGTGCTCATCTCGACGCCGAAGCGCATGCGCAGCACCTTCGCCTCGCGCGGCGTGAGCGAGTCCAGCACCTCCTTCACGACGTTGTGCATCGACGCGTGCAGCGCGGCGTCGGCCGGCGCGAGCGTGGTGGTGTCCTCGATGAAGTCACCCAGGTGCGAATCGTCGTCGTCGCCGATCGGCGTCTCCATCGAGATCGGCTCCTTGGCGATCTTCAGGATCTTGCGGATCTTGTCCTCGGGCATCTCCATGCGCTGCGCGAGCGTCGCCGGATCGGGTTCCTGGCCCGTCTCCTGCAGGATTTGCCGGCTGATCCGGTTCATCTTGTTGATCGTCTCGATCATGTGCACCGGGATGCGGATCGTGCGCGCCTGGTCGGCGATGCTGCGCGTGATCGCCTGGCGGATCCACCACGTGGCGTACGTGGAGAACTTGTAGCCGCGCCGGTACTCGAACTTGTCGACCGCCTTCATCAGGCCGATGTTGCCCTCCTGGATGAGGTCCAGGAACTGCAGGCCGCGGTTCGTGTACTTCTTGGCGATCGAGATCACCAGCCGCAGGTTCGCCTCGGTCATCTCGCGCTTGGCCTTGCGAGCCTTCGCCTCGCCGGCCGCCATCTGCCGGTTGATCTCCTTGAGATCCGCCAGCGGCAGCACGACGCGCGCCTGCAGGTCGATCAGCTTCTGCTGCAGGTCCTGGATGGCCGGGATGTTCCGCCGCAGCACGTCGGCGTACGGCGGGTTCGCCGCGGCCTCCTTCTCGGACCACTTCAGGTTCGTCTCGTTGCCCGGGAAGGTCTGCAGGAAGCGCTCGCGCGGCATGCCGACGCGCTGAACGGCGATCTCGGCGATCGCGCGCTCGAGCGAGCGCACCTCGTCGACCTGCGCACGCAGCGTGTCCGCGAGCTTCTCGACCATCTTCGCCGTGAAGCGGATGCTCATCAACTCGTTCTGGATCTTGCTCTGCGCGGCCAGGTACGACTTGCTCTTGTAGCCTTCCTTCTCGAAGGCGATGCGCATCTTGTCGAACCACTTCGCGATGTTGCCGAACTTCTCGAGCGATGCGGCCTTGAGCTCCTCGAGGCGCGCGGTGTTGGCGCTCGCGGCGTCGTCGGCGTCCTCGTCGTCGTCGTCGGAGGCGGCCGAGGCCTGCGTGGGCTGGGGCACGAACTCGTCGTCGCCGTCCTCGTCGAGCAGGCCGTCGACCACCTCGTCGATGCGCAGGTTGCCGGCGGCGATGCGATCGGCATGCGCAAGGATCTCGGCGATGGTCGTCGGGCAGGCGGAGATCGCCTGCACCATGTGCATCAGCCCTTCCTCGATGCGCTTGGCGATCTCGATCTCGCCCTCGCGCGTGAGCAGCTCCACCGAGCCCATCTCGCGCATGTACATGCGCACCGGGTCGGTGGTGCGGCCGAACTCGGAGTCGACCGTCGACAGCGCGGCCTCGGCTTCCTCCTCGGCATCGTCGTCGGACGACGCCACCGGCGTGCTGTCGCTCATCAGCAACTGCTCGGCGTCGGGGGCCTGGTCGTAGACCGAGATGCCCATGTCGCTGAAAGTGCTGATGATCGACTCGATCGCCTCGGCGTCGACGAGATCCTCGGGCAGCTGGTCGTTGATCTCGGCGTACGTGAGGAAGCCGCGCTCCTTGCCCTGCTTGATCAGCTGCTTGAGCTTGTTGCGCGTGATTTCGCGCTGCTCCTCGGTGATGCCCTGGCGGCCGCCGAGCTCGCGCAGCAGCTGCTTCTCGCGCGCGCGGTTGCCCCGCTTGGACTTCACGGGCGCGACGACCGGCGCCTCCGGCTCGTCGGGGATCGCCTCGGCATCGGCATCGGCCTCGTCGAAGCCCTCGACCTGATCGTCGATGAGGTCATCGGCTTCCTGGGCGATCGCGTCGAGCGCCTCGCGCCCCTTGGCCTTCTTCGCGCCCTTGGCCTTGCCCTTGGCGCCGCGCGCATTCTTGGCGGTCTTCGAGGCACGCGTGGTCTTCGCATCCGCGCCGGCCTTCGCCGACTTCGCGGCCTTCGTGCCGCTCGCCTTGGCGCCCGCGCGTGCAGGCTTGCCTTCGGTCGCCTCGGCGAGCGCGAGCACGTCGCGCTCGTTCTCCAGCACGACGGCCTCGTCGGCGCGTGCGGCATGCGTGCGCGCGGTGGTGCGAGCGGCCTTCTTCGCCGCGGTCTTCTTCACGGGAGCGACCGTGGCGGCCCGTGCCGTCGACTTGGCCGCCGGCGCGGCCGCACGAACGGCAGCACCCGTGCGCGACGACGCCTTCGCGGCGGCCGCGCTCGCGGCTTTCACGCTCGTCACGTCCTGCGCCCGCGTCGTCCTGGTCGCGGCCGCCTTGGTAGCGGCCGCCTTCGCGGCGGTCGCCTTGACGGGGGCTGCCTTCTTCGTTGCGGTCGCCCGGGTCGCGCCCGCCTTCGCCGTGCCCGTCCGGGGCGCGGCCTTGGCGGTGGCTGCCTTGGGCGTGGTGGTCTTTCGTACTGTGCTGTTCACTGCTCGTCCGGTCGTCGCACGGGCGACGGGTTCTGGGTTCGTACGGGTCCGCCGCGGCTGCGACACGCTCTTCCTCGTAGTGGTCGGCGAATCGGCGCCGGACCTTGCTCGTCCAGTGCCGCTCCGCGCGGAATTGCGCGTGGCCGTGCCGGCGGCGCTCGCGGGGGCACGGGTGGCTGCACGTGCCGCCTTGCCTGTCGACCGGGGCGAACCCGATTCCCGGGCGGCGCCCTTGACCTTCCCCCGGATCGCCGCCGGGTCCGCTGCTCTCGTCGACTGCCGCGCACGCGCCGGCCTTTTCGCTGCGGTCTTGGAAGTCACCTGTCGAATACCCTCGCGATGAACCGGGCCCGCTCCCGATGCATATGGAGACGCATGCCCGAGTTTTCCAGCAACGATTCGTGAAAGCGCTTCGTGGGGATGCGAACCGAATCCGGCGGCAAAGCGCGGCGGCAAAGCGGAACCGCATATTGTATCAAGGGCGGCGTCGTTTTGCCATAAGTTCTTGATATCTTTCCCGGTCCTCGGCCTTCTGCATCCCGGTCGCGACCAGCTCGTCGATCTGCCGCGCGAGGCTGCGATCGTGCAGCTGCACGAGCGCGGCGTCGAACTCGACGCGCGCCTCCTCGATCGTCAGCGTCCCGAGCGCCCAGTCGACCGCCGCGGCCTCGCGCTGCAGGCGCTCGACGAGCGCCGGCGCCTGGTCCCGCAACGCCTCGCAGACATTGGCCAGCGTGGACCCCGCGGGCAGCGCCGCGACCGTCCGCAGCCATTCGGCGAGCTCGGCCGAAGCGAAGGTTTCGAGCGGCTCCGACCCGTCGACCGCCCAGCCGCCTTCGAGTGCGCGCTCGGCGAGCGCCGGATGCAGCGCGGCCAGCCAGCGAACCCGCTGCTCCAGGTCGGGACGCGCCGACGGCAGCGCGTGCGAGGCGCGTCGGAGCGAGGCGGCCGGATGCGCCGTGCCGGGCGCACCCGGGCTGCCGAAGGCGAACGACCGACGCGCACGGCGCGCGAACGGCCCTTCGGCCGGGTCGGCTCCCTGCCCGATGCGCTCGCCGGGCCCCCACGCGCCGCGCGCCCCTTGCGCGGCGCCGGAAGCACCGCCCGGTGCCGGCGCCGACAGATAGCGCCCGGCTTCCTCGACGCCGACGCCGGCGAGATCGGCCAGCCGGTGCACCAGCTGCAGGCGCAGCGCCGGCGCGGCGAGCGACTGGAGCAGGGGACGCGCTTCGGCGAGCAGCCGCGCCCGCCCCTCGGGCACGGCGAGGTCGACGCGTTCGGCGAGCTCGCGCAGCAGCAGCTCGGACAGCGGCAACGCCGAGGCGAGCGCCTCGCGAAAGCCGTCGGCGCCGAAGGCGCGCACGAAGCTGTCCGGGTCGTGCTCGGCGGGCAGGAACAGGAACTCGACGCGTTGCGTGTCGTCGGCCTGCGACAGCGACGCCTCCAGTGCGCGCCACGCCGCCTTGCGGCCCGCTGCGTCGCCGTCGAAGGCGAAGACGACGCGATCGACCAGGCGCAGCAGCTTGCGAACGTGATCGGGCGTCGTGGCCGTGCCGAGCGTGGCGACCGCGTTCTCCACGCCGTGCTGCGCGAGCATCACGACGTCGAGATAGCCCTCGACGACGATCGCGCAGTCCTCGCGGCGGATCGCCTCGCGCGCCTCGAAGAGCCCGTAGAGCTCGCGACCCTTCGAGAACACCGGCGTCTCCGGCGAGTTCAGGTATTTCGGCTCGCCGGCACCGAGCACCCGCCCGCCGAATCCGATCACCTGTCCGCGCGGGTTGCGGATCGGAAACATGATGCGATCGCGGAAGCGGTCGTAGCGCTTGCCGCCGTCGCTTTCGACGACGAGGCCCGCGATCGCCATTTCCGGCGCGTCGTAGTCGGCGACCGCGGCTTCCAGGCCGCGCCACTGCGCCGGCGCGTAGCCGAGCGCGAAGCGCGCGGCCGTCGTCCCCTTCAATCCGCGACCGACCAGGTAGTCGATCGCCGGCGGCGCATCCTTCAGCCGCTGTCGGTAGAAGCGCGCCGCCTGCTCGAGCAGCGACAGCAGTGCGGGAGACCTTCGCTCGCCTCCGTCCCCGCCTTCGCGGGGCACCTCGACGCCGATCGAACGCGCGAGCTCCTCGATGGCCTCGACGTAGCCGAGCCCGCCGTGCTCCATCAGGAAGCCGATCGCCGAGCCATGCGCGCCGCAGCCGAAACAGTGATAGAACTGCTTGGCCGGGCTCACCGTGAACGACGGCGTCTTCTCCCCGTGGAACGGACACAGGCCGAGGAAATTGGCGCCCGATTTCTTCAGCCTCACCGAGCGCCCGACGACGTCGACGATGTCGACCCGGGCGAGCAGATCCTGGATGAATGCCTGCGGAATCACCGCCGGGCAGCGCCGATGCGTCGGCCGCGTCGCGCGGCGCCTCAGGCGCGCGGAGCCGCCAGGCGGGCGCGCACCTGCGCCGACACCTTCGACAGGTCGGCGCGGCCGGCCAGGCGCTGCTTGAGCACGCCCATCACCTTGCCCATGTCCTGCGGCCCGGCGGCGGAGGTGGCGGCGATCGCCGCGTCGACCTCGGCGGCGATCTCGTCGTCGCTCGCCTGCCGCGGCAGGTATCCGGCGAGCACGTCGAGCTCGTAGCGCTCTCGCGCGGCGAGATCCTCGCGTCCGGCCTGCTCGTACTGCGCGATCGCGTCGCGGCGCTGCTTGGAGAGGCGCTCGACGACGGAAATCGTCTGTGCGTCGTCGAGCTCGATGCGCTCGTCGATCTCCTTCTGCCGGATGGCGGCGACGAGCATGCGGATCGTCGACAGGCGCTCGGCGTCGCGCGCGCGCATCGCCGCCTTCATGTCCTCGCCGATCCGGTCCTTCAGGCCCATGCGTTTCGACCCCCAAAAAACGAAGCCCGCCTCAGGATACCCGGGCGGGCTGCGGTACGCACCTCGTGCGCGCGCACTACGGCGCGCGCCGGGAGCCGTGGCCAGGCGCCGTTCGCGCCCGGGCGTCGATCCGGCTTGGCGTCAGTACAGCTTCTTCGGCAGCATCTGGCTGCGCAGGCGCTTGTGGTGACGCTTGACGGCGGCCGCCTTCTTGCGCTTGCGAGCCGCCGTCGGCTTCTCGTAGAACTCGCGCGCCCGAAGCTCGGTGATGATCCCGGCTTTCTCGATCGTGCGCTTGAAGCGACGCAGCGCGACGTCGAACGGCTCGTTCTCCTTGACGCGGACAGTCGGCATTAACGGTAACCCCCTTGCGTGGAACCGAAAATTATAGCCCGCCGCCCAGGGAAGCTCAAGTGAAGCCGACGAAGCCGTCCCCGTCCGACCGGCGGCGCAGCGTCCCGACGCAGGGACTTGTCCACACCACACGGCGCGGACAAAATGATTACGGCTAGAGCAACATTGCAGGCAGATGCCAGCCGACGTCCGTATGCGGTCTTCGAACGATTCCGGCCATTCCGGATCGCACGGCGCGAACCCCCGCCCGCAACCGATCACGATTGCCGGATTCCGCCAGATCTATTCGACCTCGAAAGTCGAGGTCAAGCTCGACGAACTCGCCCCCGGGGCCAACGAAGCGCTGAAGGACACCTACGAGCGCATGCTGAAGGCGGGCGGCGATCGCTTCTGCGTCAAGCCCGGCGCGATGCCCGACTTCGACGCTCTGGAGGACGAGCTCCCGAACTTCGGCGAGGTGCTCGACGACCTGCGCCGGCAGCTGGCGCTGTGCCTCGAGACGGCCGATCCCATCGAGCTGACGCCCGTGCTGCTGCTCGGCGATCCCGGCATCGGCAAGACGCACTTCGCGCGGCGCGTCTCGCAGCTGCTGGGCACCGGCTACGGCTTCGTCTCGATGAGCTCGCTGACCGCCGGCTGGATTCTTTCGGGCGCCTCCTCCCAATGGAAGAACGCACGCGCCGGCAAGGTCTTCGAGACCCTCGTGCACGGCGACTACGCCAACCCGGTGATCGTCGTCGACGAGATCGACAAGGCGAGCACCGACGGCGCATACGACCCGCTCGGCGCGCTCTACGGATTGCTCGAACCCGATACGGCGGCCGAGTTCGTCGACGACTTCGCCGAGATTCCGCTCGACTGCTCCGAGATCGTGTGGATCGCCACCGCGAACGAGGAGAGCCGGATTCCCGACCCGATCCTGAACCGGATGAACGTCTACCGGATTCCGCCGCCCGATCGGGAGGGAGCGGCGCGCATCGCGCGCAACCTGTATCGCGAGATCCGCGAGGCCCACGAGTGGGGCGCTTCGTTCCCGCCGCAGCCCGACGACGAAGTCGTCGAACGGCTGGCGTCGTTCGCGCCGCGCGAGATGCGGCGGCTGCTGATCGGCGCCTTCGGCAACGCGAAGCTCGCCGGACGCGACGCGATCGAGACCGACGACCTGAACGTCGCACGAAACGCACGGCGCAACCGGATCGGGTTCTGAACGGGTACCCTTCGCGCGCCGCGCGTGCGGGGCCGCGCCGCCTTCGATCGGGCGCGCATTGCGCGCATCCGCAGCGTGGCGAGAATCATCGCCCTGCCCCACTTTCGCGTCGATGAGCGCCTTCGTCCCCGACATTCCCACCATCTACCTGATGACGGGCTTCTCCAGCGTCGCCGGCGCGGCGATCCTGCTCGCGCTGCGCGGCGACCACGGAGGCGTCGACCGCGCGATGCCGCTGTTCGCGGCGGCCGTGCTGGCGATGGGCCTCGGCTTCGTCTGCTTCGCGCTGCGCACGCATGGGCAGCTCGCGGTGACGCTCGGCTACACCGTGCTCGGCGTCTCCATGTTCCTCGTCTGGCTCGGCACGACGCGCCTGTTCGGCCGGCCGCGCAGTGCCTGGGCGGGGGTCGCCGTCACGCTCGCCTACATCGCCGCGATGTTCGTGCTGCACGAAGCCGACGCCGGGCGTGCGCTCGAACGAATCGTGCTCAGCAGCGTGTTCACGCTCGTCTTCATCGGGCTCGCGACGTGGGAGACGCACCGCTCACCGCTCGTGCGCAGGCTGCGCTCGGCGCGGCTGATGCGCGCGCTGCTCGCCGGCTTCAGCGCCGTGATGGCGGTGCGCCTGGTGCTGTTCCTGGTCCATGCGATCCCGCTGAATGCCGACGGAACGGCCCCTCCGGGGGCAGCGCGCGCGTTGTTCGCGATGGTCTTCGGATCGATGCCGTTCGTGCTCACCGTGTCGGTGCTCAGCGTCGCCAACGGCCAGCTCAACACACGCCTGCGCAGGCTCGCCACCACCGACGCGCTCACCGGACTCGTCTCGCGCCGCTCCCTGCAGGAAGCCGGGCCGCGCCTGCTCGAACGCGCCGACGAGTGCATCGCGCTGCTGATGATCGACCTGGACGACTTCAAGGAAATCAACGACCGCCACGGGCACGGCGTCGGTGACGAGGTGCTGCGTCACGTGGCCGGGCTGCTGCGCGGGGCGTTGCGCCACGACTCGCTGATCGTTCGCTACGGCGGCGACGAGTTCTGCGCGCTCGTTCCCGTGCCCGGCGAAAGCGCGGCCTTCGGCGTCGCGGAGCGGCTGCGCGCGACGGTGGAAGCCACGCCCTATCGGCTCGGCGCGACGGCGCTGCCGATCACGATGAGCGTGGGCGTCAGCGTGCATCGGCAGGGACGCACGCTGCGCGAGATGCTCGACGAAGCCGACCGGCGCGCCTACCAGGCGAAAGCGCAGGGACGCAACCGCGTCGTCGCCGACGACCAGCTCGTCGCCGCCTGAAGGCGACGCCACGTGCCGACCGTCGGCGAGCACCGGGCCGCCGCCGGTACTCGAGTCGGTTGTCCCTCGCCGTGTCGAATGTCACACTGCCCGGGTCTTCGCGGCCGAGAGCCCGCGCCCGCCTCGCCTTCCCCTGCATGGCCCCTGTCCTGATCGTCGACATGCAGACGCTGTGGCTCATCAGCGGCGTCACCGTGCTCGCCACGGCCGCGACACTGATGTTCCTGCGCTCGCTGCACCATCCTTCGGCGCCGGTGCTCGGCTTGCAGGCGCTCGCGATGTCGCTGGCGGGCAATGCGCTGCTCGTCGCCGGGCTGACCGCCCACGACCACGAATCGCTTGCAAGAGGCGTGGCGACGATCGGCGTGGGTGCCGGGGCGGTCATCGCCTGCGAGGCGGTAAGGCGCCTCTATGGGGCGGCGCCGCGCCCGGCGGTGCTCTTCGCGTTCCTGTTCCTGCTGGTGGCCGGCGCGCTCGGCTTCGAGACGCTGCGCGAGGACAGCGCGATGCGCACCGCATACGTCGATTCGGTGGTGGCGGCGGCCGTCGCGCTCACCGCGGTGCGCGTCGCGCGCGCCCGCGACCCGGCGGCCGAGGTGGTGCGCCGCGTGCTCGTCGGGGCCGGTGCCCTTTACGCGATCACTTCGATCGTCGCCGCGACCCTCGCGCTGCGCAATCCGCAGGTTGCCTCGGGAATGGCGTCGGACATCGACACCGTCGCGCTGGTGACGATGGCACTGGGCGCACTGGTGCCGATGGCGATCACGGGGCTGATGCTCGCCGCGGTGCATTCGCGCATGGCCGACGAGCTGCGGGCGCTGGCCACCACCGATCCGCTCACGCGCCTGCTGTCGCGCCGCGTGTTGTTCGACAGCGGCGAGCCGCTGCTCGCGTCCACGCGGCTGTCCGGGCGCATGGTCGCGGCGATGATGGTCGACATCGACCACTTCAAGCAGATCAACGACATGCACGGCCACGCGGCCGGTGATGCGGTGTTGCGGCACTGCGCACGCCAGCTGCGCGCGGGCGTGCGCGCCGAGGCGCTCGCCGCGCGCTACGGCGGCGAGGAGTTCTGCCTGCTCGTGCCGATCGAACGCGAACGCGACGCCTTCGTCGCCGCCGAACGCCTTCGGCACCGGATCGCCAGCCAGCCGTGCATCGTCAACGGGACGACGGTGCCGATGACGGTGAGCATCGGCGTCGCGATCCACGAGCACGGCCAGCGGCTCGCGCAACTGCTCGCGCGTGCCGACGAGCTGCTGTACGAGGCGAAGCGCTCGGGACGCAACCGCGTCGTTTCGGCCGACTCCCCCGCCGATCAGCCGGACCTCGCGCTGCTCGTCGTCTAGCGTGGCGGGGCGCGCCGCGCGTGCGTGCCATACTCGACGCGTGAAAGTCCTCGGCATCGAGACCTCCTGCGACGAGACCGGCGTCGCGCTGTACTGCACCGAACGCGGATTGCTCGCGCAGGCGCTGCACTCGCAGGCGGAGCTGCACGAACGCTACGGAGGCGTCGTGCCCGAGCTCGCCTCGCGCGACCATATTCGGCGCCTGCTGCCGCTGATCGAACGGGTGCTCGACGACGCGCGCGTAGCCCGCAGTTCGCTCGACGCGATCGCCTGGACGGAGGGACCCGGCCTGGCCGGGGCGCTGCTCGTCGGCGCCGGCGTCGGCGCGGCGATGGCCTTCGCGCTGGGCATCCCGGGCATCGGCATCCATCATCTCGAGGGGCACCTGCTCTCGCCGCTGCTGTCGGACGATCCGCCGGCGTTCCCCTTCGTCGCGCTGCTCGTCTCGGGCGGGCATACGCAGCTGATGGAGGTCGACGGCATCGGCCGCTACCGGCTGCTCGGCGACACGCTCGACGACGCGGCGGGAGAGGCGTTCGACAAGAGCGCGAAGCTGCTCGGCCTGGGCTATCCGGGCGGACCGCAGATCGCGCGGCTCGCGGCCGACGGCCGTCCGGGGCGCTGCACGCTGCCGCGCCCGATGCTGCACTCCGGCACGCTCGACTTCAGCTTCAGCGGCCTGAAGACCGCGGTCGCGACGCTCGTGCGACGCGGCTTCGACGACCGGGCCACGCGCGCGGACCTCGCCGCCGAGCTCGAGGCGGCGATCGTCGAGGTGCTGGTCGCGAAATCGCTCGCGGCGCTGCGCGAGACCGGGCAGCGCCGCCTCGTGGTCGCCGGCGGCGTGAGCGCCAACCGCCGGCTGCGTGAGACGCTGTCGCACGCCTGCGACCGCGAGGGCGTGCGTGTGCACTTTCCGGCGCCTGCGCTGTGCTCGGACAACGGCGCGATGATCGCGCTGGCCGGCGCGCTGCGGCTGGAGAAGGCGGGCACGGACGTCGTGCCGAGCGGACGCGCGATCGGCGGCTTCGTCGTGCAGCCGCGCTGGCCGCTCGACTCGCTGCCGGCGGTCTGAGGCGGGTCGCTATCCGCGCGAGCGGCTGCCGATCCGCGATTCCTTGCCCTGCATCAGCTTCGCGAGATTGGCGCGATGGCGCCAGACGAGCAGCGCGCTCATCACGCCGATCGCCAGTGCCTGCGGGCCGGGCCCGAACAGGAACAGGTCCCACAGCGGCGCGAAGACCGCGGCGACGATCGCGGCGAGCGACGAATAGCGAAAGAAGTACGCGATCAGCAGCCACGTGACGAGCGTGCCGATGCCGAGCAGCGGATGCAGCGCGAGCAGCACGCCCGCGGCGGTGGCCACACCCTTGCCGCCCCGGAAGCGATGGAAGACCGGATACAGGTGGCCGACGAAGACGGCGAGCGCGACGAGCGCGATCGTTCCGTCGTCAAACCCCCAGCGCACGCCGAAGCCGCGCGCGAGCGCCACCGCGAGCCAGCCCTTCGCGGCGTCGCCGAACAGCGTGAGCGCCGCGGCGGCGCGGTTGCCGGTGCGCAGGACGTTCGTCGCGCCGGGGTTCCTCGACCCGTAGCTGCGCGGGTCGGCGAGCCCCATCGCGCGGCTCACGACGACGGCGAACGAGACCGAGCCGAGCAGGTAGGCCAGCCCGATCGCGACCAGCGGATACAGATCTTGCATCGCGCGAGTGTAGCGGCTCGCGCGCGGTCGATGGGCGCCGTCAGCCCTCCAGCGCGCAGTGCACCGGCGTCGCGCCGAGCCGCTCGACGAGCACGCGCGGCTCGATCGAAACGAGAAAGCCGCGCCGGCCGCCGTTGACGTAGACGAGCGGCAGCTCGAGCACGCTCGCCTCGACGAACACCGGCATCGCCTTGCGCAGGCCGAAGGGCGAGGTGCCGCCGACGAAGTAGCCGCTGTGGCGCTGCGCGGTGCGCGGCTCGCAGGGCTCGACGCTCGTGCGGCCGATCTCGCGCGCCAGCCGCTTGGTCGAGACGCGGCGATCACCGTGCATCAGCACGACGAGCGGACGCGCGGACTGGTCCTGCATCACCAGCGTCTTGACGACCGCGTGCTCGTCGACGCCGAGCTGGCGCGCCGATTCCGCCGTTCCGCCGTGCTCGACGTACGCATAGCGGTGCTCGCCGAACTCGACGCCATGGCGGCGCAGGAACTGCGTGGCCGGGGTTTCGCTGCGGCTCATCGCGCACTCACGACGGATACAGCCCGCGCACGCGCGCGTGCAGCCGCGCCAGGCCGAGCAGCGCGTCGATGTTCGGCGTGGCGACGCCGACCGCGCGGGCGATCTCGGCGACGCTCGCCACGAGCGCATCGAGCTCCACCGGGCGGCCCGCATCGACGTCCTGCAGCATCGACGAGCGGAACGCGCCGAGCCGGCGCGTGACCTGATGCCGCTCCTCGGGCGTCGTCTCGATCGGCAATCCGATGCGGGTGCCGACGGCGGCCGCCTCGCGCATCGTCGCGCTGACGAAGTCGCGCACCAGCGGGTCGTCGAGGATGCGGTCGGTGGTGGCCCCGGTGATCGCCGAGATCGGGTTGATCGTCATGTTGCCCCACAGCTTGAACCAGACCTCGTGCTGGATCCGCGGCGAGACCTCGACGTCGAAGCCGGCGCGTGCGAACCACTGCGCGATCCGGTCGACCCGCGCGCTGCGCGCTCCGTCGGGCTCGCCGAAGATCAACCGGTTGCCGCCGTGAGGGCGCACCACGCCGGGCTCGGGCGTCGAGCAGGCGAGGTGCACGACGCAGCCGACGACGCGCTCGCACGGCAGCGCGCGGGCGATTCCGCCGTCGGTGTCGATCGACGTCCAGCGGCGCCGCGCGAGCGATTCGTCCAGTCCGTGGAAGAACCACCAGGGCACGCCGTTCATCGCGGGCACGACGACCGTCGCATCGCCGATCAACGGCGCGAGCGT
>Ga0079224_100006428_pt1 | contig 15579 bp, 9 predicted proteins | sample Stecom2015_FD_80414 | JGI IMG/M metagenome (GOLD analysis project Ga0079224, IMG submission 80414) | Agricultural soil microbial communities from Utah to study Nitrogen management - Steer compost 2015 | ecosystem: Environmental > Terrestrial > Soil > Agricultural land | place: USA: Utah...
GGCCGAGCGACGCGAGGCCGTCGGGGTGCTCGCCGAGCTCGAGGAGGGCGAGCGGGTTGCCGCCGGTCGCGCGGACGAGCTGCTCCGCGCGGGCGACGGTCACCCGCTGGCCGGTCCGTTCGGTGAGCAGCCGTTGCGCGGCCGTGGCGTCGAGGCCGCGCAGCTCGAGCTCCGGGAGGCCGGCGGTGCGCAGCGGCGTCGGGAGGCCGGCACGGACGGCGACGACGAGCAGCACCCGGTCGGCGAGCAGCCGGCGGGCGGCGAAGGTCAGCGCCTCGGCCGAGGAGTGGTCGAGGAGGTGGGCGTCGTCGACGAGGACCGCGAGCGGACGCGTCTCTGCGCGGTGGCTGAGCAGGCCGAGGGTGCCTGCGCCGACCGCGAGCCGGTCGACGTGCCGCCCGACCCGGAGGTTGAGCGCGACCTCGAGCGCCCGCGCCTGCGGTTCCGGGAGGTTCGCGACGTCGCCGGTGGCGGACCCGACGAGCTGGGAGAGCCCGCCGAAGGACAGGTCCCGCTCGGCCTCCGTACCGAGGACCCGGCACACCTGCATGCCCTCGAGCAGCTGCTCCGTGCGGGCGAGCAGCGCGGTCTTGCCGCTGCCGGCCTCGCCGACGACGACGAGGACGCCACTGCGCCCGACCCGGGCGCCCGCCGCCAGGGCCTCCATGGCCCGCTCCTCGGAGCGGCGCCCGACGAGCATCTGCTCACTGTAGTGCGGGGGTGACGGGCGTCACACGGGTGCGCGGATGATCGGCGGCACCCCCGCGGTTGGGACCAGAGCCGTGGCGACGCGGCCCTGAAAAATGTGTGGCCGCCCGGCCCGAGGGGCGACCTACACTTCTCGCCGGTGCGCGAGGCTGCCCCCGCGGGTGCGCCGCGCACCGTGGGGCAGCGCGGCCGCTTTTCGAACGATCTGCAGGAGGCCCCATGAGTGTGGACCAGCGAGAGAACCGTCCCGCTGTCCCGACGCCCGACCCGGGCGCGGAGGAGACGATCCCCGCCCAGGTGAAGCTCGTCATCGGGGTGCTGCTCGTCGCCTCGTTCGTCATGATCCTCAACGAGACCGTGATGAGCGTGGCGATCCCGCGCCTCATGGAGGAGTTCGACGTCTCCCCCGCCACCGCGCAGTGGCTGACGACGGCGTTCATGCTCACGATGGCCGTGGTCATCCCGACGACCGGGCTCATCCTCACCCGGTTCTCCACCCGCACCGTCTTCGTCGCCGCGATGGGGACCTTCACGGTGGGGACCGCGCTCGCGGCGCTCGCCCCGGTGTTCCCCGTGCTCGTCCTCGCCCGGGTGGTGCAGGCGAGCGGGACCGCGGTCATGCTGCCGCTCCTCATCACCACGGTGATGACGTTCGTGCCGGTGTCCCGACGCGGGCGGACGATGGGTCTCATCTCGATCGTCATCTCCGTCGCCCCGGCGACCGGGCCGACGTTCTCCGGATTCATCCTCGGCAGCTTCGGCTGGCGCTGGATCTTCCTCGCCGTGCTGCCGATCGCCGCGCTCGCGCTCGTCGTCGGCGGGTCGATGGTCAAGAACATCACGACGCCGCGGAAGGTGCCGTTCGACGCCCTGTCGATCGTGCTCTCCGCGACGGCGTTCGGCGGGCTGATCTACGGCCTGAGCAGCATCGGCGAGTCCACGGAGGGGCACGCGGCGGTCCCGCCCGTCGTCCCGCTCGTCGTCGGCGCCGCTGCGCTCACCGTCTTCGTCTGGCGCCAGCTCGGGCTGCAGCGGCGGGATGCCGCGCTGCTGGACCTGCGTCCGTTCCTGTCGCGGACGTTCAGCGTGGGCGTGGGGATGATGCTCATCTCGATGGGCGCGCTGTTCGGCACCCTCATCCTGCTGCCGATCTTCCTCCAGAACGTCATGGGTCTCACCACCCTGGAGACCGGCCTGGTCCTGCTGCCGGGTGGCCTCACCATGGGGCTCATCGCGCCGTTCGTCGGCCGACTCTTCGACCGCGTGGGTCCGCGGCCGCTCGTCGTGCCCGGGTCCGTCGTCGTCGCGACGTCGCTCGGCCTCATGACGCTGCTGAGCGCGGGCAGCGAGAAGTGGCACGTCGTGCTCGTCCACGTGCTGCTGAGCATCGGGCTCGGGCTGCTCATGACGCCGCTCATGACGTCGGCGCTGGGCTCGGTCGAGCCGCGGCTGTACTCGCACGGCAGTGCGATCATGAACACGCTCCAGCAGCTCGCGGGCGGTGCGGGGACGGCGCTGTTCATCACCGTGATGTCCACGCGCACCGCGGCCGGTGTGGCCGACGGGCTGGACGAGGTCGCCGCCCAGGCGGGCGGGGTGCACGACGCGTTCCTCTGGGGCACCGGGCTCGCCGTCGTCGCCGTCGCGTTCTCCTTCCTCGTGCGGAAGCCGGCCGAGCCGGCGACGCCGGAGGCCGGGACGGGCGAGGTCGTCACGGACGTCGTCGCGGGCGACGCCGTGGAGGCCGGCACCGGGTCCGCGGCGGCCGAGGACGACGAGGCCGAGACCGGCGAGGTCGTCACGGACGTCGTCGCGGGCGATGCCGTGGAGGCCGGCACCGGGTCCGCGGCCGCCGAGGACGACGAGGCCGAGGACGGGGCCCGAGTCGCTGCCGCGGAGGTCGAGGCCCGCTGACCATCGGCCCCCTCGTGGGGGCGTGAACGACGGCCCGAGGGCGCTGTCGGCCGGACCACCGGCCGCCAGCGCCCTCGGCGTTCGAGGGGCCGTGCCGCGAGGACCCGCGTCACGCCCGGTTCCTCGCACCTGGCCATGCACGCCTCGCCACACGGGTCCCATCACGCCCGGCCACGCGGCCCCCTCACCCCGCGAGCCCGTGACAGCGGTCCCTCACGCGGTCACGGGGCGAGCCCCGACAGCGGTCCCTCCGCCGGTCGCCACCACGCCCCCTCGCTCGGGACCCGACGCGCTCCCCCTCGCCCCCGACGCGCTGCCCCGCCCGGCGAGCCCGTCGCGCCGATCCCCCCGGCACGCGGCCTCCGGCCGAGCCCGTCACACCCGTCCTCTCGCGCCCGGCCGCGCGGACGCGACCACAGGGTCCTCCTCACCCCTTGCCAGTCGAACACACGTTCGATATCGTGGAGCCAAGGAGGTGGCGGCGATGGCGTTCCGGAGATCCGACGAAGGATCCTCGGGCATGGACGTGCCGATCGACGCAGACACCCGCGCCGCGCCTTCCATCGCCGAGATGTTCCTCGGCGGTCTGTATGCCTCGGGCGTGCGAGCCCTAGCAGGCACACCTGTCGATCCGGCCGGCCCGGCGACCGACGGGACGCCGGAACGCGCCGCGGTGATCGACACCCTGAACCTCCACGTCGACGACGGCCTCGAGGCCCACGCCGAGTGGGCGACGTTCGGGCTCCCCCACTACGGCGAGACAGAGCCCGCGGGTTGGGCCGAGCGCGCGGTGAGCGAGCGCGTCCGGGTCGACGGCGCCCTGGGCGACTACCTCGAGCAGCTGCCTCCCGGAGAGCGGCTGGGCAAGGTCCTCACCGCCATCGACCCGACCGAGGTGGACGACTTCTCCGTCGTCGAGGTCGTTGCCGCCTACAAGCGGATGGAGGCGTGGGCGGCCGCGAAGGCAGCCCGGGCCGCGGCCGTCCTCGCGGAGCGGCCGTCGGTCAACCCGACGTGGCCGGGGACGGTGCCGGGCCGCACCCGCGGCGAGTGCGTCGTGGGCCAGGAGCTGTCGATGCGGCTGCGGACGAGCAAGCAGTCGTCCATCCAGATGGTCGCCGCCGGCCGAGCGTTCGGCGCGATGTTCGAGCCGACGGGCGAGGCGCTCGAACGCGGCCTCATCGACTCTCCTCGCGCGATGGCCATCGTCAACACCCTCATCGACCTGCCGGCCGAGGTCGCGATGGCGGCACAGTGGGAGGTGCTCGACAAGGCGCCCGGTCGGACGCTCCGGCAGGTCCAGCAGGACCTCGCCAAGGCCGTCATCGCCGTCGACCCCGAGGCCGCCGACGCACGGCACCGTGCGGCGCGGACGAAGCGCCGCGTCAACCGGCCCCGCCCGCTCGCGGACGGTATGGCGCACATGTCGGCGGTACTCCCCGCCACCGACGCCATCGCGCTCGACACCGCGCTCGAGGCAGCCGCGCGGGCAGCGAGGAACAACGGCGACGAGCGCACGCTCGACCAGCTGCGCGCGGACTCCCTCGCGCTCATGGGCCACGGCGCCCTCGCGCTCGGCTACATCGGCCCGCATCCCGGATGGGACTGCCCCTGCGGGTGCTCGCCCGCCTCCGACGACGCCACTCCAGGGCCTACGTCCGCCGACCTGTCGCACGGCGTCGAGATTGCGCCAGCGACCAACGCGGCCGATCCGCCACCGAGGAGCAACGCCACACCGCTGGGCCCATCCGTCGACGCGCCACCCGGCCACGCGATCACGTCAGTGACCGGCACCGCCGAACCTCCGCCCGACATCGACACTGCACCAGCGGGCACCTCCGCCGGCCCGCCCGTGCGCGACGACAGCAGCGGCGGCGTGCTGACGGCCGTGACGCAGCTACCACCCGCTGACGACCGTGTTCCAGGGTCCACGTGTGCCCCGCCGCCCGTTGACGACGGCACACCACGAACAGTGCCCGCCGGTCCGCTACGTTCCGGCGCCGCCGACCACGGGGACACGCCTGCCGGCACGCCCCTGCCGCCGGTGCGCGTCGCCGATGCCCCACCCCGTCCCGGGCAGCGGCTCCCGGACCGTCTCCCTCCCCTGGTCAAGCTCGGCAGCCTCGGCGGTGGACGCGCGGACATCCGCATCACCGTCCCGCTCGACGTCCTGCTCCCGGACGAGCAGGCCCGCGAGCTCGGTGCCCTCGAGCGTGACGCCGAACCGGTCGCCGAGCTCGAGGGCTACGGCCCGATCCCGCCGCTGCTCGCCCGGGCCCTGAGCGCAGGAGGCGTCTGGCGCCGCCTCGTCACCGACCCGACCGGGGTCCAGGTGCTCGATGTCGGGCGCACCCGCTACCAGCCGCCCACCGCCATCGCCGAGCTCGTCCGTGAGCGGGACGGCTCGTGCATCCGCCCGGGCTGCTCCGCACCGGCCCGCACCGCCGACCTCGACCACATCCACGAGTGGCAGCACGGCGGCGTCACGTCCGCGGACAACCTCGGCCCGCTGTGCAGAGCCGACCACCGGACGAAGTCCGTCGGCGTGTTCTCCGTGGCCTACGGGTCGGACCGCACCTACGCCTGGACCACCGCGACCGGCCACGGCTACCTCCGTCGCCCCGACGGAACGGTCGTCACGCTTCCCCGCCGCACCGCCGACGGGCTGCGGAAGGTCTGCAAGGAGCACGACCGGACCGGTCGGGCCGTCGCACCGGTCGTCGTCGACAGGGTCCTCACCGAGGTCGCGGCGGGTACGGACGTCGGCGGGAGGTGGGCGCCGAGCCTCAGCCCCGAACCGTCGGCGTGGCCGGGGGTCGAGCACGCGCCCTCCTGGGGCGGGGACGACGCACCGCCGTTCTGATCCGCGCGACGAAGCGCGGGTGGAGCCGCAGCACCGCCTCGGTCCGACACGCCTCGGCGCCGTCCGTACCGCCCGGCTCAGCGCCGCCGGTGTCTCACCACGACCGGGTCAGGCCACGCGGTCGGGGTAGAAGGCCCAGTGCCAGGTCTCACGAGGGGTGTCCTCGACGAACCCGAACCGCTCACCGTTGGCCCGCATCCACTGCAGGGCCTCGCCGTCGAGCCGGAGGTCCACGGCCCTGCCCCAGCCGTGGTTGCTGGTGCCCGGGACGGCGGCCAGACCACCTTCGGGGTACAGGCCGAGCTTGCCGACGAGCTCCACCTGGCGCTCGTAGGTGCGGTAGGAGTCGTTGATCCCGATGGTCACACCGTCGGCCGCCGCCGCAGCGAGCAGCTCCTCGAACTTGGCGGCCGCCGGCGCCCAGAGCTTGTGCCCGGTGGTGCCGATGGGCGCGAGCGCCTCGCTCGGCACCTTCCCGTTGCCGTAGACGGCAAGGTCGGCCGGCACACCGTCGGCGTTGAGCACCGCGGGGATCGAGGCGGGCGCAGCCGTCGCCACCGGCGAGAACTCCGACACCGCTCGCGTGAGCAGCTCGTCGAAGGTGCCGTTCGTGCCCGTGGCCGCAACCGTCGGCTGAGCCGCTCCGGTCGCCAGCGCAGCGAGCTGCGTCTGAATCCCGGCGATGCGCTGCGAGATCGAGACGATCCCGTCCATGTGTGCCACCCCTCTCCGGCCGTCCTATCGGCAGGCCGCCCGAGGGGATGAGTGGTTGGACCCGGCCGGGACGCGGGACGTGGAACGCGGGGGCCGGGACGCGGGACACGGGGCCGGGGCCGGGGCCGGGGCCGGGGCGAAGTCTCCCGCCGTCAGCGCTCGCGCACCGGGAGCCGCCGGGCGAGGAAGTCCACGGTCTGGTCCCACGCGTCCGCGCTCGCCCGCTCGTGGAAGAACGCGGGTGACGGGTTGTCGAAGGCGTGGCCGGCGCCGTCGTGCAGGCGGAACTCCACCTCCGGGCCGGCGACGGCGGCCCGGATCTCCTCGACCTTCGCGAGGGGGATGTACGCGTCGGCGGTCCCGAAGTGGTGGAGGCTCGGCGCCGTCACCCGGTCGGCGAGGCCGAGCAGCTGCGGGAGGGCGGAGCCGTAGTACGCGACGAGGACGTCGACGTCTGCGACCGCGGCGACGCTGAACGCCACACCCCCGCCGAAGCAGAAGCCGACGACGCCCGCCCCGCCGACCACGTCCGGCCGAGAGCGGAGCGCACCGAGCGCCGCGACGGCGTCACCCACCGTCTGCTCCCAGTCCACCTGCGCGACGAGGGCCATCCCCTGCTCGAGGACGTCCGCCCGCGACTCGTCCACCCTCCCGTCCAGCCGCCAGTACAGCTCCGGGGCGAGGACCACGTAGCCGAGCTCGGCGAGGTCACGGGCACGGTCCCGGATGTAGGGCGAGACGCCGAAGATCTCCTGGAGCAGCAGCAGCCCCGGGCCGGTCCCCGACGGCGGGAGCCAGACGTGCGCCGGCATCTCCCCGTCCGTGACGGGGACGCTCGTCGTCGCTGCGGCCATGCCGGCTACTCCTTCGTGTCGGTGAGCTGCCGTCACTGTATCGACGGGCTCGGAGGGCCGTGGCCGCGGACGCGCCACCGGTGCCCGCGAACGAGGGCGCCGCACCTACCGGAACAGGGTCCCGAACGCGGTCTCCGAGAGCACACCGGCACCGACGAGCCCGATGAGCAGCGCCCACCCGCCGGTGAGCCGGCGGGCACGCCACCGGGCGTCGCCCCGCCACAGCGGCACCGGCTCGAGCGCCACGAGGGCCAGCGCCGTCGGCGGGACCAGGTACATGAGCCAGAACCACGCCCACTTCGTCGCCAGCCGCGGCTGCGGCCCGCCGACCAGCACGAGCAGCGCGCCGAACCAGGCGATCCCGTGGAGGAACCAGGTCGTCCCGCTCTCGTAGAGACCTCCGGTGACCTCGACGATCTCGACGGGCGCCGGGGAACGCTCGGCCGCCGCCCGGATCCGCGCCGCCTCGTCGACCTGGACCGTGACGCGGGAACCGACGTACTCGCTCTCGTAGCTGTAGCTCGCCCGCCCGGGCCGCCAGGAGCCTTCCCACTGGACCGGGAGCTCGCCGCTGGTCGCGGAGTCCGGCGCCGGCCGATCGAGCGTGATCCGGGTGACCACGCCGCGCTGAAGGTCTGAGAAGAGCTCGTCGAGCGACGCGGACGCCGGCATCTGGGCGAGCTGCGCCCATCCCGCGACCAGCCCGACGACGATCGCCAGGCGGAGCACCACCGCCGCCGGCCCCTGCTGCCGGACCGGGATGTCCGGCACGGTGCCGTGCCACACGGCCGTCGCCGCCCCCGGGTTCGTCATGCCGGACAGCCTAGGGGTGAGCGACAGTGCCTTGCGCCGGAATCACGCACCGACCGGGCCGGCCCGGAGCGCGCCGCGCCCCGAGCCGGCCCGGACCACCGCCGCTACCCGAGCCTGCGCCGCACCCCGAGCGTCACCGCACCGGCTCCGAGCAACCCGAGGGCGGCGAGGATCGCGGCGCCCCCGACACCCGTCGTCGGCAGCCGGCCGGGGCCGCTCGCCCCGTCGGTCGGCGCCGGCTCGGCGCTCGGGCCGCCGTCGGTCGGCGCCGGCGTCGGCTCACCGGGCTCCGGCGTCGTCGGCTCGGGCGACGGCTCCGGGACCGGCGTCTCGACGAGCCGGACGGTGGCGAGCCGCGCGTCGCCGGCCGCGACGAGGTAGACGTCGTGCACGCCGGCCTCCACCTCCGCGAGCTCGGCGGACGCCACCTCGTAGGCGTACCGGTCCCCCGTGCCCGGCACCTCGACCGTGCCGAGCAGCTCGCCGTCGGGCGCGCCGAGCCGGACCTCGACGACCGCCGGCTCCGTGGACTCACGGGCGGCCCTCACCTCGAAGGCACGCGCCGCGGCGGGCGAGAACCGCACGTCGTGGAACGCCAGCCAGTCCCCGGCCGTCACACCGGCGCTGTCGCCCTCCGTCCTCGACCGGTCGACCACCTCGACGCCCGCGTAGGCGTCGAAGTCCACCGCGTCCTCCCCGTCGGTGAGGTCGCGCTCCCGCGGCACGACGTCCCCGCTCACCACGAGGTGTGCGGTGGAGCGCACGTCCTGCGACGACGCCCCGACGAGCACGTCGTACCGCCCGGGCGCGACGACCTCGGCGTCGGTCTCCACGTCCCAGTAGGCGAGCTCTGCGGCGGGCAGCTCGAACGTCACCGTCCGGGTCTCCCCCGCCGGCACGCTCACCCGGGCGAAGTCGCGCAGCGTCTGCAGCGGCTGCGCGACCGGCGCGTCGAGCGTCCGGGTGTACAGCTGGACCACCTCGTCGCTGTCCCGCCCGCCGACGTTCGTCACGTCGACCGCCACCTCGACGGTCCCGTCCGGCGCCACCTCGTCCGCGCCGAGCCGCGCGTCGGAGTACTCGAACTCCGTGTACGTCAGTCCGTGCCCGAAGGGGTACAGCGGGTCGCCGGCGAAGTGCTGGTAGGTCGTGCCGGCCTGGCTGATGTCGTACTCGAGGATGCTCTCGGGCAGGTCCTCGACCGACCGGTACCACGTCTGGGTGAGCCGCCCGGCGGGCGAGACGTCCCCGAGCAGCACCTCGGCCAGCGCGGTCCCGGTCTCCTGCCCCGCGTGCGAGGTCCACAGCACCGTGGGCAGGTCCTGCGGCAGCGTCACCGGGTAGCTCGTCATGAGCACGACGACGACGTTCTCGTTCGCCTCCGCGACCGCCGCGACGAGCTCCTCCTGCGCCGGGGACAGCGCGAGGTCGGCGCGGTCCTGCGTCTCGCGCCCGTTGATGTACGGGTTGTTCCCCACGACGACGACGGCGGTGTCCGCCTCCGCCGCCACGGCCACGGCCTCCTCGGCACCGTCCGACAGCGTCTCGAGGACGAAGCGCGTCGCCCCGTCGGCCTCCGCCGCGGCAGTGACGCCGCCGTCGGCGCCGACGGCGAGGTAGCGCCCGTTCTGCACGTTGCGGACGAGGACGGTGCCGTCCTCCGCGTCCTCGAGGGTGAACGTCTCGCGCACCTCCCAGCCGTTGGGCTGGTGCTGGTCGTTGCGGACGACGTCGTCCCAGCCGCGCGAGACGTACTTGCCGTTCGCCTCGGTGCGCAGCGCGTACACGCCCTGCCCCCAGTCGAACAGGGCCATCGTCTCCGTGGGGCCGGCCGTGTCCGGCCCGGCGGTGAGCTGCCCGCCGTCGTCGTCCGTCGGTGCGGTGAGGTACGCGCCGGTCTCGGCGACCCGGAGCGCGACGGAGTCGACCCCCTCGCTCGTCGTCACCCGATCCGCCCCGAGCCGCTCGGTGAGCCCGTCGAGCGCGGTCACCCGGTACGGCATCGTGCCGGAGTACCAGTCCTCGTAGAGCGTGTCGCTCAGCGGGCCGACGACGGCGACGCTCCCGTCCCCGCCGAGCGGCAACGCTTCCCGGTCGTTCTCGAGCAGCACCATCTGCGCGAGCGCCGCCTCGCGGGCGAGCTCCTCGTGCTCCGGGGCGTTGATGACCTCCTCGGTGATGTCCTCGTACGGGTTGAGGCCCTCGGGGTCGAAGTCCCCCAGCCGGAACCGCACCGGGAGCATGTGGCGCAGCGCGCCGTCGAGGTCCTCCTCGGTGAGCAGCCCCTGCTCGAGGGCATCGGTGAGGTTCCCGATGGTGAAGGACGAGTCCTCCCCGCGGTCCGTGAAGCTGTCGACCCCCGCGCGCACGAGCGCCGCGTGGCTCTCCGCGTGCGTGTCGTAGTACCCCTGGACGTCGACGACGTTGCCCGGCGCGTACGCGTCCGAGACGACGAGGATCTCGTCCTCGCTCCACCCGCGGGCGTGCTCGAGGAGCGGCGAGAGGTGCGCGGGCCGCCCGTTGACGAGGTTGTAGGACGCCATGACCCCGTTCGCGGCGCCGGCGGACAGCGCCGGCTCGAAGGCGGGGAGCCAGTACTCGTGCAGCGCGCGCGGCGGGAGGCTGGAGTTCGTCCGGTCCCGGTCGACCTCGTTGTTGTAGCCGATGAAGTGCTTGAGCATCGGCGCGGCGCGGAGGTAGGTCTCGTCGTCGCCCTGGATGCCCGCGGCGTAGGCCGTCGACATGACCCCGGTGTGGTGGGCGTCCTCCGAGTAGCCCTCCTCGTTGCGGCCGGCGCGCGGGTCCCGCAGCAGGTCGACGACCGGCGCCCACAGGTTGAGCCCGTGGTAGTCGGGGTCGAGGTGGTGGAAGCCACGGGCCTCCGTCCCCACGACCTCACCGACACGGCCGAGCAGCTCCGGGTCCCAGGTGCTGCCGAGACCGATGGCCTGCGGGAAGACCGTCGCCTCCCCGAGCCAGGCGACGCCGTGGAGGGCCTCGGTGCCGGTGCGGAAGGCCGGCAGGCCGAGGCGATCGATCTCCGGCTGCCACTGGTGCATGAGCGAGACCTTCTCCTCGAGCGTGAGCCGGGAGACGAGGTCCTCGACGCGCTGCTCGAGTGGGACGTCCGGGTCCCGGAAGGGCGGGTCGTCCACCGCGGCGCCCGCCGGGGTGGACGCCGCCGCGAGCAGCAGTGCGCCCAGCGTGCCCGCCATCCCGGCAGCGAGTGGTCGGCGGCGCCGTGGCGCCCGGTCGTCCGTCATTGCACGTTCCCCCTGTGTCTCGCTGGGCCTCGCCGCGCCGGCCGGCCGCGCGCGCCGTGCACCCGGCACGGGACGACGTCGTCGAAGCGCTTCGGCTGTCGAAGCGCTTCTCACCCTATGAACCGGGTCACACCGAGGTCAAGGGATCGGGAGAAACCGGACAGAGCGTCCTTGCGCGTTCGCCCCTCGGGGTCGTATGGTCGAAATCACCGCATCGAAGCGCTTCTACGAACCGGAGAGAGCATGGCCGCCACCATCAACGACGTCGCCCGCGTCGCCGGGGTGTCGATCAGCACCGTCTCCTACGCGCTCAGCGGCAAGCGACCCATCGGCGAGAAGACCCGCCGACGGGTCGAGGCGGCGATCGCCGAGCTCGGCTACACCCCGAACGCCGGCGCCCGCGCGCTGGCCGGCCGGCGCACCTACATCCTCGCCGTCACCGAACCGGTTCGCCCGGACACCTACACCCCCGCGCACATGGCGTTCGTGCTCGCGACGGCCACCGCCGCCCGCGCCTACGACTACGACGTCCTGCTCCTCACGCAGGACGAGTCGCTCGGCGGCCTCCAGCGCGTGACCACGAGCCGCATCGTCGACGGGATCATCGTCCTCGACGTCCTCGCCCAGGACGAGCGCGCCGAGCTCGTGCGCGCCATGGGCGTGCCGGCCGCACTGGTCGGCATCCCCGACGACACCGAGGGCCTGGCCTGCGTCGACCTCGACTTCGGGGCCGCCGCAGAGCTGGCGGTCGACCGCCTCGCCGACGCCGGGCACCGCGTCGTCGGCCTGCTCGGACACCCCGAGACGGTCTACGCGCGCGGCTCGAACTTCACCGTCCGCTTCCGCGACGCCTTCCTCGCGCACGCCGAGCGCCGCGGTCTCGAGGCCCGGTTCGCCATGCCCGAGCGCACCATCCCCGGCGTCCGCGCCGCGATGGCCGACCTGCTCGGGCCGGACCATGACCTCACCGGCCTCGTCATGCACTGCGAGGACACGATCCAGATGCGCGCCCTCGACATCCTGCGGGAGAACGGGCTCGACGTCCCCGGTGACGTCTCGGCGATCTCGGCCGGCTCCACCTTCGACACCTCGACCTTCACACCCCCGCTCGACACCATCCCGCTGATCCCGGAGCAGAGCACCTCGCGCGCCGTGGAGCTCACCATCGCCCAGATCACCGGCGACACCGAGCGCCGGGTCGAGCTCATCCCGCCGACCTACGTCGAGCGCGGCTCCACCGCGCCCCGGCCCTAGGCGCACCCCACCCACAGACCACCCGCCAGTTCGCACACCCGTCGTCGAAGCGCTTCGCCTGAGTGCTCGGCAGTACACCGGACGGCCGCACCCGCGGCCAGGAAGAGGTAGGAACAATGAGGTCCAAGAAGCTCACGATCACCGCGGCCACCGCGGTCAGCGCCGCCCTCGTGCTCAGCGCGTGCGGCGGGTCCGACGGCGACGACGGTGCCGGCGGGGACGGCGGCAGCGGCGACGTGCTGCGCGTGTGGCACTTCGAGAACCCGGACAGCGCCATGGGCGTCGCCTGGGACGAGGCCATGCGCGTCTTCGAGGAGGAGACCGGCGCGACCGTCGAGTTCGAGGAGCGCAGCTTCGAGCAGATCCGGCAGACCGCCAGCCAGGTGCTCAACTCCGACCAGGCGCCCGACGTCCTCGAGTACAACAAGGGCAACGCCACCGCCGGCCTGCTCTCCAGCCAGGGCCTGCTGCGCCCGCTGGACGACGCCGTCGCCGAGTACGGCTGGGACGACATGCTCGCCCCCGCCCTCCAGACGACCGCCCGCTACGACGAGAACGGCATCATGGGCTCGGGCAGCTGGTTCGGTGTCCCGACCTACGGCGAGTTCGTCCAGGTCTACTACAACAAGGACATGTTCGCCGAGGCCGGCGTCGAGGTCCCCACGACCCTCGAGGAGTTCGAGCAGGTCCTCCAGACCTTCGCCGACCAGGGCCTGACGCCGCTGTCGGAGGCCGCCGCGGAGTACCCGCTCGGCCAGCTGTGGTACCAGCTCGCCCTCACCGAGGCGGACCGCGACTGGGTGGACGCCTACCAGCTCTACACCGACGAGGTCGACTGGCAGGGCCCGGAGGTCACCTTCGCCACCGAGACCATCGCCGACTGGACGGACAAGGGCTACATCTCCACCGACGCGACCGGCCTGGCCGCGGAGGACGCCGGCGTCGCGTTCATCAACGGCACCTACCCGATCTTCTTCTCCGGCAGCTGGTGGCACGGCCGGTTCGACACCGAGATCACCGGCTTCGAGTGGGGCACCTTCCTCTTCCCGGGCGAGGGCATGTCGCCCGGCTCCGCCGGCAACATGTGGGTCATCCCCGAGCGCGCGCAGAACGCCGAGCTCGCCGAGCAGTTCATCGACATCACCATGCGCCCGGAGATCCAGGCGCTCATGGGCAACAGCGGCGGCGTGCCCGTCGCGGCCGACCCCGCCGACATCGAGGACGAGCTGAGCGCCGAGCTCATCGCGAACTTCAACACGCTCAACGAGCGCGACGGCATCGCCTTCTACCCCGACTGGCCGACGCCGACGTTCTACGACGAGCTCAACGCCGGTCTGCAGGAGCTCCTCAACGGCACGAAGTCGCCGGCCGAGGTCCAGGACCAGCTCGGCCAGCAGTACCAGGCCGGGATCGCGGACATCGTCGGCTGACCGGGCGCCCGGGTGCCGCCGCACGGCGGCACCCGGCCCGTCCGACGTCGTCCAGAAAGGAGCCCTCATGGCGAGTGCAGTCGCGCCCGCCGCGCCCAAGGCGCGGACCGGCGGCCCACTCATCCCCAAGACCAACAGGCGTACGTACTGGGTCTACCTCGTCCCCGGCCTCGCGCTGCTGACGATCATCATCATCGTCCCGCTGGTGTGGAACGTCTATCTCACCTTCACCTCCTACCGCGGCATCCGGCCGCCGGAGTGGATCGGGCTGGAGAACTGGCAGCGGCTGTTCGCCGACGCCACCTTCTGGACGTCATTCCAGAACTCGCTGGCGATGATCGGGGCGATGGTCGTCGTCCCGACCCTGCTCGGGCTGGTCCTCGCCGCGATGCTCTTCGACCTCGTCGGGAAGAAGTTCGGCGGCCGGGTGGCGAGCTTCCTGCGCGCCACCTACTACCTGCCGCAGATCCTCCCCACGGTCATCGCCGCGATCGTCATCGGGTGGATCCTGCGGCCCCAGGACGGCGCCCTCAACACGGTCCTCGAGAGCATCGGCCTCGGCTCCCTCGCCCACAACTGGCTCGGCAGCCCGGACACCGCGATGCCCAGCCTCATGGCGGTGCTCGTCTGGGTGCAGATCGGCTACCCGATCGTCATCTTCATGGCGGCGCTCCAGCGGGTGGACCCCGAGCTCTACGAGGCCGCCGAGCTCGACGGCGCCGGCTGGTTCCAGCGCTTCCGCGCGATCACCGTCGGCATGATCCGCCCCGAGATCTTCGTCGTCGTGCTCACCTGCACGATCGCCGCGCTCAAGGTCTTCGGCCCGGTCTACGCCCTCACCGGAGGCGGCCCGGGCACCTCGACGATCGTCCCCTCGTACTACGCCTACAGCCAGTTCTTCCAGGCGCAGCAGGTGGGCTACGGCGCGACGATCGCGACGGCGCTCACCGCCGTCGTCGCCGTCGTCGCCGTCGCCTTCGTCATCCTGCAGACGCGCCTCGAGCGCCGTGAGGAGGGACGCTGATGGCCGCCGTCGACGTCGCCGCACCGACCGAGCGGACGCGCCGCGGGCGCCCGCCGGAGAACCGCGGGCCCGGGTCCCGGCGCACGGCCGGGGACTGGGCGGTCCTCGCCGTCGCCGTGCTCATCGGCCTGTTCATCGCCTTCCCGTTCCTCCTCATCCTCGTCAACTCGTTCAAGTCGCCGACGGACTACGCGACGAGCGGGCCGCTCGCACTGCCGACCGAGCTCTACACCGACGGGATCACGGCCTTCTGGGAGCGGGTGAACTTCCCGGAGAAGGTGTGGAACAGCGTCGTCATCTCCGGGACGGTGGCCGTCCTCGCCGTGCTCCTCTCGATGTTCAACGCCTTCGCGCTGGGCATCGGGCGGATCAAGGGACGCACGTGGATCGTCGTGCTCATCCTGCTCGCGAACATGCTCCCGCAGGAGGTGCTCCTCTACCCGCTGTACTTCATGTTCCGGGAGGCCGGCCTCTACGACAACGTCTGGGCCGTCATCATCATCTTTACCGTCATCCAGACGGCGTTCGGCACCTACCTCCTCGCCTCGGTGTACAGCACGTTCCCCAAGGAGCTGCTCGAGGCCGCCTCGCTCGACGGGGCCGGGCGGTGGCGCATCCTGTGGCGGGTCGTCTACCCGATCTCGCGCCCCACGCTCTCGGTGCTCCTCATCTTCTTCTTCATCTGGACGTGGAACGAGTTCCTCATCCCGCTGACGTTCCTCGTCTCCAACGCCAACCAGAC
>Ga0079224_100006431_pt1 | contig 15578 bp, 15 predicted proteins | sample Stecom2015_FD_80414 | JGI IMG/M metagenome (GOLD analysis project Ga0079224, IMG submission 80414) | Agricultural soil microbial communities from Utah to study Nitrogen management - Steer compost 2015 | ecosystem: Environmental > Terrestrial > Soil > Agricultural land | place: USA: Utah...
ACCCACCTGGTGATGAGCCGCTGGGCGCGCACCACCATCGAGCTGGAGACGCCCTACAGCGCCCGCGAAGCCGCCAAGCTCGCCGACGCGGTCTACGGCTGCAACGACCAAGCAGCCCCCATCTCCTCCGGCTCCTTCCCCACCGACGGCATGGTCATCGCACCGTGCAGCATGAAAACGCTCGCCGGCATCCGCGCCGGCTACGCCGACGGTCTCATCGGCCGAGCCGCCGACGTGACGCTCAAAGAGCGCCGCAAGCTGGTGCTGGTCCCCCGGGAAACCCCGCTGAACGAGATCCACCTGGAGAACATGCTGGCGCTCTCCCGGATGGGCGTGCAGATCGTTCCGCCGATGCCGGCCTTCTACAACAACCCGGAATCGGTCGACGACATCGTCAACCACGTCGTCAGCCGGGTTTTGGACCAATTCGGACTGCAGGCTCCGTTCGCCCGCCGTTGGCAAGGGTTGGCCCACGCACGCCGACAAACCGACTGACAGGAGGAAGAATTGCCCTACGACGATTTTCGCTCCTATTTGGAGGCTCTGGACGAACAAGGACAGCTGCTGCGGATCACCGAACAGGTCATGCCGGAACCCGACCTGGGAGCTGCGGCGAACGCGGCGAGTCGAATGGGGGACCACGCCCCCGCCCTGTACTTCGACAACGTCCACGGCTTCACCAACGCGCGCATCGCGCTGAACACCCACGGCTCGTGGAGCAACCACGCCATAGCGATGGGGATGCCGTCGACCACCTCCACCAAGGAACAAGTCGACGAGTTCATCCGCCGCTGGGAGCAGTTCCCCGTCCCACCTGAACGCCGGGACAACCCGCCGTTCGCCGAGAACTCGCTCGACGGCGACGACGTCGACCTGTTCCAGGTGCTGCCGCTGTTCCGGCTCAACGACGGTGACGGGGGCTTCTACATCGACAAAGCGGCCGTCATCTCCCGCGACCCGGAGGACCCCGACAACTTCGACAAGCAGAACGTCGGCATCTACCGCATGGAGGTCAAAGGGCGCAACAAACTCGGCCTGCAGCCAGTGCCGATGCACGACATCGCGCTGCACCTGAACAAAGCCGAAGAACGCGGCGAAGACCTCCCAGTGGCCATCGCCCTGGGAAACGACCCGATCATGTCCATTGTGGCGAGCACCCCGCTGCAGTACGACCAGTCCGAGTACGAAATGGCCGGTGCGCTGCGCGGTGCTCCCGCCCCGATCACCGCTGGTCCGCTGACCGGGCTGGACGTTCCGTGGGGCTGCGAAGTGCTGCTCGAAGGCGTCATCGAAGGCCGCAAGCGGGAGATCGAGGGCCCCTTCGGGGAGTTCACCGGGCACTACTCCGGTGGGCGCAACATGACCGTGGTGCGCATCGACAAGATCTCCTACCGCACCAACCCGATCTTCGAATCGCTCTACCTGGGAATGCCGTGGACCGAGGTCGACTACTTGATCGGACCGGCCACCTGCGTTCCGCTCTACCAGCAGCTGAAGCGGGAATTCCCTGAGGTCCAGGCGGTCAACGCCATGTACACCCACGGACTGCTGGCCATCGTCTCCACCAAGAAGCGGTACGGGGGCTTCGCCAAGGCCGTCGGTCTTCGCACCATGACCACCCCGCACGGCCTGGGGTACTGCAAGATCGTCATCGTCGTGGACGAGGACGTGGACCCGTTCAACCTGCCGCAGGTGATGTGGGCGCTGTCCACGAAGGTCAACCCAGCTGGGGATCTGGTGAACCTGCCCAACATGTCGATCCTGGAACTCGATCCCGGATCCCAACCCGCCGGCATCAGCAACAAGCTGGTCATCGACGCCACCACACCGGTCGCGCCCGGCTCCCGCGGCCACTACAGCCAGCCGGTGACCGACCTGCCGGAGACCGGCGCGTGGTTGACCAAACTGCAGGCGCTGATGGACCAGAAGTGATCGGCCTCGAGGAGGAGAAGATGATCTGCCCCCGCTGCGCGTGGGAAGAAGTCGAACAGCTCGCGGTCTCCCCGGTGGCCGGAGCTTGGGAAGTGCTGCAGTGCGCTCGTTGCCTGTACACCTGGCGCACCACCGAGCCGGCACGCCGCACCCAGCGCGACCTGTACCCGGAAGCGTTCCGGATGACCCAGGCCGACATCGACAACGCACCTGAAGTGCCGACCGTGCCGCCGCTGCGCACCGGGAGCGCGTGATGACCGACAAGGACACGCTGATGTGGGAAGCGCGCGCCCAACCCGGAAAACTCGATCAGCTGCTCGCCTGGATCGACTCCACCGCGCTCCCGCACCTCCGGAAGCAACCGCAATTCCGCAGCGCGGATGTCTTCCGCTCGGCTGAGGACAGAGCCGTGGTGGTCATCCGGTTCACCGGGCAGCTCGCACCGCTGCCGCAGCCTCCCGCCGAACTGCTGCGGCGAGAAGTGCACCAGTGGCCGTTCCGCTACCTGGGCAGCGCGTAGCGGCCAAGGACGGCAGGGCTCCCCCGGAGTCCTCGACCCACCACCGCGCCCAGGACGCGCCCGAGAAGTTGACGGCGGTCTGACCTCGGTCAGACCGCCGCGGGCTCATCGATCAGTCCCGCACCGCCAACGCCAGTTCCCCGTTCGCGTCTCGCTCCGCGTCCAGGGTCTTGTCGTCGAGCAGTTGCGCGACCTGTTCTTCCAGGAAGACCCGGATGCCAGAAGCTTCGACCACCTGGTCGGTGGCTTCCGGGGCACTGGCGATCGAAGCCTGCAGCCCGTCACCGGCAGGAGCGATGCGCAGCCCCGACCCTTCGGAAGAATCGCCGCCGACCAGTACGAGCTTGATGACCTCGGCAGCGCTTTCGCTAATTGTGAGCATGAGCTCCACTCCTCTCGGAGGCAGGTGAAGGGCCCACGGTCCCACCTAACCCCCGGCGAGCGCAAATGTGCGCCCCGGGTCCGTGTGTCGGAACACGCGGCCCGGGGCGCACTGGGGCAGCTCAGCTCTGGTACGCCTCCAGCGGCGGGCAGGAGCAGACCAGGTTGCGGTCACCACGTGCCCCGTCGATGCGGCGCACCGGCGGCCAAACCTTCGCCACGCCGGTCCCCATCGGATAAGCGCCCTCCTCCCGGGAGTAGGCGTGGTTCCACTCCCTGGCCAACGACGCGGCCGTGTGCGGGGCGTTCACCAGCGGGTTGTCGTCGAGCGGCCACTGCCCGGACGCCACCTTGTCGATCTCGGCCCGGATCGCGATCATCGCGTCGCAGAACCGGTCCAGCTCCGCGAGGTTCTCGCTCTCCGTCGGCTCCACCATGAGCGTGCCGGCCACCGGGAACGACATCGTCGGCGCGTGGATGCCGTAGTCGGCCAGCCGCTTGGCGACGTCGTCCACGCTGATCTTGCTGCTCTTGCTGACCGGCCGCAGGTCGAGGATGCACTCGTGCGCCACGTAGCCGCCCTGGCCGGTGTAGAGCACCGGGAAGTAGCTGTCCAGCCGTCGAGCCACGTAGTTGGCGGCGGCGATGGCGGTCAGCGTGGCCCGGCGCAGCCCGTCCGCTCCCATCAACCGGATGTAGGCCCACGAGATCGGCAGGATGGAAGCGCTGCCCCACGGCGCGGCGCTGATCGGCCCGACACCGGTTTCCGGCCCGGCCGCGGGCTGCAGCGGGTGGTTGGGCAGGAACTCGGCGAGGTGCTTGCGCACCCCGATCGGCCCCACGCCCGGTCCACCGCCGCCGTGCGGGATGCAGAAGGTCTTGTGCAGGTTCAGGTGCGACACGTCGGCGCCGAACTTGCCCATCCGGGCCAGTCCGATCAACGCGTTCAGGTTGGCCCCGTCGACGTAGACCTGTCCGCCCGCGTCGTGCACCAGGCCGCAGACCTCGCGCACGGTGTCCTCGTACACGCCGTGCGTGGACGGGTAGGTGATCATGATCGCGGCCAGGTCGTCCGCGTGCTTGTCGACCAGCTCCCGCAGGTGGTCCAGCTCGATGTTGCCTTCGCTGTCGCAGCGGACCACGACCACCCGCAGCCCGGCCATCACCGCGCTGGCGGCGTTCGTGCCGTGCGCGCTGGCCGGGATCAAGCACACGTCGCGCCCGGTGTCCCCACGGCTGCGGTGGTACGCCCGGATGGCCAGCAGGCCGGCGAACTCGCCCTGGCTGCCCGCGTTGGGCTGCAGGCTCACCGCGTCGTAGCCGGTGATCTCCGCCAACCACTTCTCCAGGTCGGAGACGATCTGCAGCAGCCCTTCAGCGTCCTCCGCCGGCGCGAACGGGTGCAGCGAGGTGAACTCCGGCCACGTGATCGGCTCCATCTCCGCGGTGGCGTTGAGCTTCATGGTGCACGAGCCCAGCGGGATCATGCTCCGGTCCAACGCCACGTCCTTGTCGGCCAGCTGCCGCAGGTAGCGCAGCAGCGAGGTCTCCGAGTGGTGCGTGTTGAAGATCGGGTGCGTCAAGTACTCGGAGGTCCGGGCCAACTCCGCCGGCAGCGCGTCCGGGGTCTGCGCGTCCAGCTCGTCGACGTCCACCGCGTCCCCGATCCCGAAGGCCCGCCACACGGCGGCCAGGTGCTGCCTGGTGGTGGTCTCCGCGCAGCTGATCCCCACGCTGTCGGCATCGATCTGCCGCAGGTTGATGCCTTCCCGCCGGGCGGCGGCGACGACTTCCGCGGCCCGCCCCGGGACCTTGGCCACCACGGTGTCGAAGAAGTGCTGGTGCGCCACCTCGACACCGCTGCGGCGCAGCTGCTCGGCGAGCACCGCCGCCATCCGGTGCACCCGGGTGGCGATCTGCCGCAAGCCGTTCGGACCGTGGTAGACGGCGTACATCGACGCCATCACGGCGAGCAGCACCTGGGCGGTGCAGATGTTGCTGGTCGCCCGCTCCCGGCGGATGTGCTGCTCCCGCGTCTGCAGCGCCAGTCGGTAGGCCTGCGCGCCGTCGGCGTCGACGCTGACCCCGACCAGTCGGCCGGGGAGCTGCCGCTCCAGCCCCTTGCGCACCGCCATGTAACCGGCGTGCGGGCCACCGAACCCCAGCGGGACGCCGAACCGCTGGGTGGTGCCGACGACGACATCGGCCCCCATCTCCCCCGGCGGCCGCAGCAGGGTGAGGGCGAGCAGGTCAGCGGCCACCACCGCCATCGCCCCGCGGCGGTGCACCTCGGCGATGATCTCCTCCTGGTCGCGAACCCGCCCGGAAGCACCCGGGTAGGCCAGCAGCACGCCGAAGAACTCACCGTCGGGCAACCCCTGGGGGCCGGTGGAGAGGTCGGCGACCTCGAGCTCGATGCCGAGCGGCTCGGCCCGGGTCTCCAGCACGGCGAGGGTTTGCGGCAGCGTGTCGGCGTCCACCACGAACCGCGGGGACTTGACCTTGCCGGCCCGGCGGACCAGCGTCATCCCCTCGGCGGCCGCGGTCGCCTCGTCCAGCATCGACGCGTTGGCCACCGGGACACTGGTGAGGTCGGCGACCATGGTCTGGAAGTTCAGCAGCGCCTCCAGCCGCCCCTGGGAGATCTCCGGCTGGTAAGGGGTGTAGGCGGTGTACCAGGCGGGGTTCTCGAGGATGTTGCGCCGGATCACCGGCGGGGTCACCGTCTCGTAATAGCCCAAGCCGATCATCTCGGTGTGCGGACGGCACCGCCGAGCGAGTTCTCGCAACTCCTCCAGCACTCGGGCTTCCGAAACCGGCTCCGGCAGGGCCAACTGCAGGCTCCGCTCCCGGATCCCTTCCGGCACCGCTTTGTCGGCCAGCTCCTCCAGCGAACCCACGCCGATCACGTCGAGCATCCGGGCGAGCTCCGCGGGCGCCGGGCCTATGTGGCGGTCAACGAACGGATTGCCGTTTTCCAGGGCTGCTAGAGGGGCACGGTCGTGTCTTACGTCGGTCATCGCCAAACCTCGCTCATCGCGGCGAACACGGGGCGCCAGTGCAGCCGGGGCTGCCTTCTGGTCTCCCCCTCTGTCATGTCCGCTCAGCGAACGCCTGAGAGCTTCGCCCGGCGAGCCGGGCTTGCACCGTCGGCGGGGCCACACCGCTGGTGTGCGCCCTCTTTCCAGAGGTATCTCGCCCGTACGGTCCGGTGGCCTGAGAGGTTGTCGGGGAGGGTTGCTCCTTCGGCGCCGGCCACGGCAGCACCGTGACCGAACTCTCCCGCACGGGGTCAGCGATGCCAGGGAGCCTACCTGATCAGGTGGCTGATTCGAACCGCCGATGTCGCCGGGTACACACCCGGTCGGAGCAGTGCCTCGTCAGCCCGTCCGACGGTCCCGCCGGCGGCGGGCCAATTCGTCCTCCACCGGAGGTTCGACCTGCTGGCCGTCCGCCCGCTCAGCGGGGAACTCGTGAATGGTGCCGCTGATCTCCCGCATCGCGCCGCTGACGGCGATCCCGAAAACGCCTTGGCCTCCTTGCAGCAGGTCCACCACCTCCTCGGCGGAGGTGCACTCGTAAACCGTGGTGCCGTCGCTGAACAGGGTCAGCTTCGCCAGATCTTCCACCCCGCGGTTGCGCAGGTGCTCCACCGCGACACGGATGTTGTGCAGCGACACCCCGGTGTCCAGCAGTCGCTTGACCACCTTCAGCACCAGGATGTCCTTGAACGAATAAAGGCGCTGCGTGCCAGAACCACTGGCGCTGCGAATGGAAGGACGCACCAGCTTCGTACGCGCCCAGTAGTCCAGCTGGCGGTAGGTTATGCCGGCGATTTGGCAAGCCGCTGGGCCCCTGTAGCCGACGAGCTCATCCGGTATCGAAGCATCGCGGAACAGCTCTCCCTGCTCCGCAGCATCCCGGCTGGGTGCCTCCTCGACCACGCCTGCCTCCCCTCGTCCGGCCCGAGAGCCGATGACGATGCCCGCACCCGGCCTGTCCGGGTGCCGTGAACTGCTCCATCGCGCCAAACCACATCGGAGCAATTCATGTCTTGAAGGTAAGCCCGCCCCACATACCGGTCAACGCGACGCGCGGGCACCCCCGGGACAGACGAGCCGGCCCGGAGGGCCGGCCGCCGCCTGTGCAGATGGCAGGGTCAGGTGTCGGCACCGCGGAAGTCCTCCGGGGAAACCGAGTCGAGGAACTCCCGGAACTTCTCGACCTCGTCCTCCTGCTCATCCGGAATGATCAGGCCGGCCTCGTCCAGCACGGACTCGTCGGCGTGGATGGGCACGCCGGCGCGCAACGCAAGAGCGACGGAGTCACTCGGACGCGCGGACACCCGGACGTCGCCGTCGAACACCAACTCGGCGAAGAACGTCCCCTCCTGCAGGTCCGTGATGCGAACCTGCTCAAGGTCACGTCCCAGAGCGCCGATAACGTCCTTGAGCAGGTCGTGGGTCAGCGGCCGGGCAGGCCGAACCCCCTGCTGCTCGAGAGCGATTGCCGTAGCTTCGACCGACCCGATCCAAATGGGCAGATAGCGCTCGCCGTGCGCTTCGCGCAGCAGCAAAATCGGCTGGTTGGCTGGCAGTTCCACCCGCACGCCGACGACGCGCATCTCGCTGCTCATCGTCACATCGCCTCCTCCAGCGCGCCGAAGCGTGACCTCCCGTCGGGAGCGCACCGACGCTTTCGACGTTACCCGCGTCCCGGCGGACATGCCCATCACAAGAGCAGGCCGACGAACCGACCGCAGCAACGGGTGTCCTGGGAAGGGCTCCTCGTCGAGCATTACCCCAGCACGATACACCGCACGCCTGCCCAACAGGACCGGCTGAGAAGCGGAAAAACACCTGCTGCAGCGGTGAAACCGCGCCGAGCGCCGGGCTCCCCGGGCCACGCGACCACGCGCCACCCCCTGCAAACGGCCGGGGAAGCGCCAAGGCTCCCCCGGCCGTCTCAGAAGTCCTGCGGCAGTTCAGCGGTTGTTCTGTTCCCCATCGACCGGGCCGGTGAGGAAAACGAGCCGGAACTTCCCGATCTGGACCTCGTCACCGTTGGCCAGGACCGAGGTGTCCACCGGTTCCCGGTTCACATAAGTGCCGTTGAGACTGCCGACGTCGACCACCACGAAGTCATTGCCTTCGCGCCGGAACTCGGCGTGCCGACGCGAAACAGTGACATCGTCGAGGAAGATGTCACTGTCCGGGTGGCGGCCAGCGCTGGTGGTTTCCCGGTCGAGCAGGAAGCGCGAGCCCGCGTTCGGGCCGCGTTTGACCACCAGCAGGGCCGCACCCGCTGGCAGCGAATCGACCCCGGACGCAGCAGGCTCCGGGGGCGCACTCTCGGTGCTGTCCGGCTCCGAGAGGAAGGGCCTGAAGACCGAGGTGGTCTCCGGTGACTGCTCCGGTGGAACGTCGCCGGAGCCGCTGTTCTGGCTCACCTGAGCTCTCCTCTACGCGGATAGATCGTGCTAAGTACGTTCCAACGTACCGTGCTGCGAGAACGGCGAAGCGCCTGACTCCCATGATCGGCGGCCGGACCGCCGATCATCCCTGGTCGATCAGGTTTTGGTACGCCGCCTCGTCCAGCAGCTGATCCAGCTCTCCTGGATCGGTCATCCTCAGCTCTACCATCCATCCGGCCTCCAGCGGAGCGGAATTGACCAGCTCCGGCTGATCCGCCAGATCCTCGTTGCGCGCAGCGACTTCCCCGGAGACCGGAGCGTAGATGTCCGACACGCTCTTGGTCGACTCCACCTCGCCCATGACGGAGCCGGCGTCCAGCTGGTCACCGACCTCCGGGAGCTGCACGAACACCACATCGCCCAGCTGCTGTTGGGCGTAGTCGGTGATGCCGACCCGGACCCTCTCCGAGTCGATCGGCTTCACCCACTCATGCTGCTCGGTGTACTTGATCACGTCCGGGGCCGCCACCTGGGTCCCGCCTTCCTTGTCCGCTGCCTGCTGAGCACTGCCTGTGCGATCACCGCCTAGCGCGGTGAGCGTAGGCACCACCGGACCACCCCCGCAAGACGCGTCCCCGCAGGAGCTGAAGAGCTACCCCCGCGGTGCGGTGCGAGCTCGTCGCACCGCGGCCACGACCTGACCGAAGTAGAGGACCCCGGCCCAGAGGTACAGCGCTCCGCCCCAGCACGTGAGCGCGAAAGCCGCCGGCCTGGCGACCTCGGAGAACGGGAAGTCCCCCTGGATGAGCAGCAGCAGCGGGAAGGCGTACATCAGGCAGAACGTCGCAGCTTTGCCCAGGTAGTGCACTTCGGGTGGCCGGTAGCCGTGCCAGCGCAGCACCGGCAGGCACAGGGCCAGCACCACGTCCCGGACGATGAGGGCAGCAGCGACCCACCACGGCACCACCTCGCGCAGCACGAACGCGATCAGCGTGGCGATGATGTACAGCCTGTCCGCAGCCGGATCGAGCAGCTCGCCGAGCCTGCTGTACTGGTTGAGCCAGCGAGCCAGCTTCCCGTCCAACCAGTCCGTTATCCCGCTGACGACCAGCACCAGCAGAGCGAGCAGTTCCGCTTTGGGACCGAGCAGCAACCACAGGAAGAGTGGGACTCCTGCTAACCGGAGCACGCTGAGCAGATTCGGCACCGTCAGCCACGGGCCGGCCACCACCCCTGCTGCTGCTTCCCGCAACCGCGCAATGCCGGGGTCCGGCTGATGTGGTTGAGGGTTCTGGCTCGGTTTGCGGGGTTCCGCACCGTGTTCTCCGGTGGTGACCCCGTCCGTGGTGCTGTCAGAATCCTGCACCACGAGCCCTCCCCCCGACTCCGCTGTGAAACTTCCCCTCGTGCAGAACCCAGCTGGTCCCGCTCAGGTCAGGATCTCACATCCGGGACTCCCCAGCCGGGGTGGCCGGTGCTCAGCGAGCTGGTCGACGGTGGTGCGCTCAATCCCGGGTGCGGCTCCATCCTCGCCGGCGGAGCTCGGCGTCGGTCAGAAAACGAGGGCGCCCCCGGTCGTCCATTCCGACCCAGCGAGCTCCGTGGAGGCCCTCCAGGACGTAGGAGTGCCCGCCGCTCCACACCACGCTGCACGGGTCCGTCGGCAGTTCCGGGGCGGCGTCTTCCGCGGACTCGCCCACCTGCTGCTCGTTCACCTGACTCCACCTCCACACAACCTGTCGACCTGATCTACCTGGGCGTTATCCCAAGTGGATGTTGATCAAATTCTCGGTTGGAGAGCCGGGTCCGGAGTGGAATATGCGCTCAGCGGCCCGTCCGCGTCGCCGAGCTGTCGCACCTCCTTCTGCCGTGCGGATCAGCTGAATTGAAATCCGGCTCACACTCGAGTGTGCGACAAGATGTCCGCTTCGGCCGCCCGGAACGAACCAATCCACCCCCTGGCGTCCCCGCCCCTTGTGCGGTAGGACACAAACATCATCCGCACCGAGGAGGTGACGCATGGGCTCCTATGCCGACGCTTACCGGCGCAGCCTGGCCGACCCCGAGGGGTTCTGGCTGCGAGCAGCAGCCGCGATCGACTGGGAACGCGCTCCCGAGCAAGCCCTGGACGACTCAGCCGCGCCGTTCTACCGGTGGTTCCCGGACGGCGTGCTCAACACCTGCTTCAACGCGCTCGACCGGCACGTCCGCGACGGTCGGGGCGAACAGCCGGCTTTGGTCTGGGACTCGGCGATGACCAACTCGGTGCGCACGCTCACCTACCGCCAGTTGCTGGAGCAGGTGGCTCGATTCGCCGGGGTGCTGCGCGACCAGGGAGTCGCGGCCGGTGACCGCGTGGTGATCTACATGCCGATGATCCCGCAGGCCGTGATCGCCATGCTGGCCTGCGCCCGGTTGGGCGCCGTGCACTCGGTCGTCTTCGGCGGTTTCGCCCCGAAGGAGTTGGCGGCGCGGATCGAAGACGCCACCCCGAAGGTGATCGTCGCCGCATCGTGCGGGCTGGAGCCGAACCGGGTCGTCGAGTACAAGCCGATCGTGGACCAGGCCCTGCGGATGACGTCGCACCAACCGGACAAGGTGATCGTCCACCAGCGGCCGCAGGCGACCGCCTCCCTCGACGACCGGGACGCCGACTGGGACGAGCTGATGGCCCGGGCGGAACCCGCGGACTGCGTGCCGGTGCGGGCCACGGACCCGCTGTACGTCCTCTACACCTCGGGCACCACCGGGCGACCGAAGGGGGTCGTGCGCGACAACGGCGGCCACGCCGTCGCCCTCCGCTGGTCGATGGCCAACATCTACGGAATCGAGCCCGGTGACGTCATGTGGACGGCTTCGGACGTCGGATGGGTCGTCGGGCACTCGTACATCGTCTACGGGCCGTTGCTGACCGGGGCCACCACAGTGCTGTACGAGGGGAAGCCGGTCGGCACTCCCGACGCCGGTGCTTTCTGGCGAGTGGTCGCCGACCACCAGGTCAAGGTGCTGTTCACCGCGCCCACCGCGTTCCGGGCCATCAAGCGGGCCGATCCGCAGGCCGCTCTGCTGGCCGACCACGACGTCTCCAGTCTCCGGACGCTCTTCCTGGCCGGGGAACGGCTGGACCCGGAGACGTACCGGTGGGCTTCCGAGAAGCTCGGCATCCCGGTGGTGGACCACTGGTGGCAGACCGAGACCGGGTGGCCGATCTGCGCCAACCTCCGCGGTCTGGAGCCCATGCCGCTCAAGCCGGGCTCGCCGAGCGTCCCGGTCCCGGGGTTCGACGTGCAGGTGCTCGACGATTCGGGCAAACCCCTCCCGGCCGGGCGGGAAGGCTCGATCTGCCTGCAGCTGCCACTGCCTCCGGGCACGCTGACCACGCTGTGGGGCGACGACGAGCGGTTCCGGCAGTCCTACCTGTCCCGCTACCCCGGCTACTACCTGACCGGGGACAGCGGGTACTTCGACGAGGACGGCTACCTCTTCGTGATGGGCCGCACCGATGACGTCATCAACGTGGCGGGGCACCGGCTGTCCACCGGGGCGATGGAAGCCGTGCTGGCCGCGCACCCGGCGGTGGCCGAATGCGCGGTGATCGGCGTCCACGACCCCCTCAAAGGCCAGGTCCCCCGCGGTTTCGTGGTGTTGAAGTCCGGTGTGGAAATCACCCAGGAGGCGTTGAAGGAGGAACTCGTCGCCGCGGTGCGCGAGCAGATCGGCCCGGTGGCCGCGTTCAAGGACGTGACCGTCGTCGACGGTCTGCCCAAGACCCGATCCGGGAAGATCCTGCGCAAGTCGATGCGGGAAATAGCCGACCGGGGCGACACGGCTGTCCCGTCCACGATCGAGGACCCGGGAGTGCTGGAACAGCTCCGCCCGGTGCTGCGCCGGTGACCGCGGTGGCCCTCGTGCTGCCGCAGCGGTCCACCGGCGAGCGGTGCCGCGTTCCGCGCCGGACGGCGACGGCCCAGCTGGGGCGCCGTCCGGCGTGCGGTACCGACCTGGCGACGGGACGAGCGTCCGGTCAGCGCGGGAGCCGACCGGTCACTTCGCTTGCGAGACGTGCGGTTCGATCAGCGCCCACCACTGGGACAGGGTCGGCTGTTCGGCGAGGTCTGCGAAGGTGACCTCCACACCGAGCTTGCGCCACTTCTCGATCAGCGACATGATCCGGACCGAGTCCAGACCCCAGTCCTCGATGAGGTCGTCGTCGTGGCCTATCTCGTTCGGCTCCTCGTAGAGCAGTTCGGCGACCTGCGCGCGGACTTCTTCCAACGTCAACGACATGGCAACTCCCGTCAGGCTACTTCGGATCGCTCGGGCTCGAATGACATCGCCAGCTGAGCGGACGTGGCGACCACCGCGCACCGCTTGGCCGCGTAGTCCAGCGCCATGGTGTGCTCCTCGTAGGAGAAGTCGGCCACCGCGTCCGCAGCCAGGAAAGCCTGGATGTCGCGTTGGAAGGCCTCCGCTGCGGTCATCAGGCAACCGATGTGGGCGTAGATGCCGGTGATGACGAGCTGGTCCCGCTGCCAGTCCTGCATCATTTCGGCCAGCTCGGTGCGCTGGAAAGCGCTGTAGCGCCACTTGGTCAGCAGCACGTCGCCCGGTTCAGGGCGCAGCTCGTCGATGATCTCGGCCTGCTCGGGGTCGGCGACTCCGGTTCCCCACCACTCCAGCTGCAGGCCCCGCTGCTCAGGGGTCTGCGGTCCTGGTTGCGCGCAGTACACCACCGGTATTCCCGCTGCGCGCGCCTGCCGGCTCAGCAGCGAGATGTTCTCGACGACCTTGCTCAGCGGTTCGCGACCGGGGGTGAACTGCCCGACGAAGTGGCGTTCCATGTCGTGCACGAGCAGGACGGCGCGTTCCGGCTCGGGCTGCCAGGCCACCCGGTTCTTCGGCAGTTCCTCCGGGCGCGGCAGGCCGTACGGAGCGATGGCTGGTAGACCCACGTGTCCCTCCTAGTTCTTCTCCGGCCGCTTGAGCTTGGGGACGTATTCCCGGGCGATGACTTCGCGCAGTTCTCGCTTGCTGATCTTCCCCACGCCGGTTTGCGGGAACTGCTCGACGAACTCCACTCGGTCCGGCACTTTGTAGGAGGCGAGGCCGCGACTGCGCACGAACTTGATGAGTTCGCGCGCTTTCGGCGGAGCACCACGGGGGACCACGAAAGCGCAGCTGCGTTCCCCGAGGTAGTCGTCCGGCATGGAGACGACGGCCGCGTCGAAGACCGCCGGGTGGGCGAGCAGGTGGTTCTCCACCTCTTCGGCGGCGATCTTCTCCCCGCCCCGGTTGATCTGGTCTTTCGCTCGCCCCTCGACGACCAGGTTGCCCTCGGGGGTCATGCGCACGACGTCACCGGTGCGGTAGAAGCCGTCCGGGGTGAACGCTTTGGCGTTGTGCTCTTCGGCTTTGTAGTAGCCGCGGATCGTGTACGGCCCGCGGGTCAGCAGGTGGCCGGACTGCCCCGGGGGAACGGGGTTGTCGTCGTCGTCGACGATGAGGATCTCGTCGTCCGGCGAGATGGGGCGCCCTTGGGTGGTGAGCACGACCTCCTCGGGGTCGTCGAGCCTGGTGTAGTTCACCAGGCCTTCGGCCATGCCGAACACCTGCTGGAGCTTGGCCCCGAAGGCCGGCCCGATGCGGCGGGCGACCTCTTCGCTGCACTTGGCGCCGCCCACTTGCAGCACCTGCAGGCTCGACAGGTCGTAGTCGGTGTTCTGCACGGCTTCCAACCACACCAGGACGAGCGGAGGGACTGCCGCGGTGAGCGTGACCCGTTCCCGTTCGATCAGCGGGAACACTTCGTCCGGGCTGGGCCGGCGGGCCAGCACCACCCGACCACCGGCGTGCAGCACCCCGAAAGTGCCGGGCGAGCTCATCGGGAAGTTGTGCGCGATGGGGAGCGCCCCGAGGTAGACGGTGTCGCTGGTGACGCCGCAGATCTCGTTGCTGGCCCGGAACGAGTAGATGTAGTCGTCGTGGGTGCGGGGGATCAGCTTGGGAATCCCGGTGCTTCCGCCGGACAGTTGCAGGAAAGCGACGTCGCTCGGCTCCGGGCCGTCCAGTTCGACGGGTTCTTCGTCTATGTCGGACAGTGCGAGGAATCCGTGCTCCCCCGGATCACCAGCGATGATCACGTGCTGCAGTCCGGGCACCTTCTCCTTGACTTCCGCGGCCAGAGCCCGGTGGTCGAAGCCGGCTTCGATGTCCACCGTGATGTACGCCGCTGCTTCCGCGAAGTCGCAGAAGTACGAGATCTCGGTCAGCCGGTGGGCGGGGAGCGCGAACACCGGGAGGGCCCCGATCCGGTACAGCGCGAAGCAGACTTCGAAGAATTCAGCGATGTTGGGCAGTTGGACCACGACCCGGTCCCGGCGCTGGATGCCCAATCCCACCAGGCCGGCCGCCAACCGGTCCGCCCGCTGGTCCAGTTCCCGGTAGGTGATGCGGCGCTTCTCGTCGACGATCGCCACCTTGTCAGGGTGCTCCGCCGCTCGCTCCCGCAGCATCTGGCCGAAGGTGTAGCCGCGCCAGTAGCCCGCTTCCCGATAGCGCCGGGCGAATTCCTCTGGCCACGTCGGGCAGCCAGGAAGTGAAGCCGTCATTGGTTCTCCAACCGGTTCCAAAGGACTACTCCAGCCCCATGGCGGACAAGGCGGTGCGGAATTTCGCGGTGGTTTCGGCCAGTTCCGAAGCCGGATCCGAGCCCTCGACGATTCCGGCGCCGGCGAACAGGCGCAGCACCTCGTCCTCGATCTCGGCGCAACGGATGGCGACCACCCACTCACCGTCCCCGGAGGCGTCGCACCAGCCGACCATGCCCGCGTAGTAGCCGCGGTCGAACGGTTCGATCTCCGCGATGACCTTGCGGGCTTGGTCCACCGGCGTTCCGCAGACCGCGGGGGTCGGGTGCAGAGCTGCGGCGAGCTCCAGCGAGGTGGTGTCCGTGCTCTTGAGCCGACCGGTTATCTCGGTGGCCAGGTGCCACATCGCCGCCGTGCTGATGACCGAAGGCCGGGGTTGGACGTCGAGTTCGGAGCAGAACGGTCGGAGCTGTTCGACGACCGCGTCCACCACGGCAGCGTGCTCCCGCAAATCCTTGTCCGATGTGGATAGTTCTGCGGCTCGGCGCTGGTCCTCCACCGGGTCGGTGCTGCGCGGCCGGGATCCCGCCATCGGATTGGCCCGCACCCTGCCGCCGAACCGGGAGACCAGCAGTTCCGGGCTGGCGCCCAGGAACGTCCTGGCGAACTCGGGGTGCGGACCGCGGGGGTCGCGGATGCCGTCTTCGCCACGCCTGGGCAGGTCCACCGCGAAGGTGTACCCACT
>Ga0079224_100006433_pt1 | contig 15571 bp, 11 predicted proteins | sample Stecom2015_FD_80414 | JGI IMG/M metagenome (GOLD analysis project Ga0079224, IMG submission 80414) | Agricultural soil microbial communities from Utah to study Nitrogen management - Steer compost 2015 | ecosystem: Environmental > Terrestrial > Soil > Agricultural land | place: USA: Utah...
GATTCCAGTTCGGCCTGAAGAAATCCGTCTGGCGCGTACGCATGGCCCGGTGCCGACTTCCGCTTGGCGTACAGCTCGATCAGCTCCTTGGCTATGTCCTTGACTCGATTCCGGGCCTTGGTCTTCTTGTTCTCCCACTCCTGTGTGCCAAGCTTGCTCATCACGGGGGGAGCGCCTTCTTTCCCCGAGTATTTCGAAATCTTGTGGAGGGAGTGAATGCTCACATAGAGCAAGTCATCATCGCGATAGACAAGACGAATTGCCTCCTGCTCATGGCCGTTTACGATCTTCTTCTCGAGACCTGCAAACTTGGCGATACCATAATCGATGTGTGTGACAAAATCGCCGGGTTGCAACGTGTGCAATTCGCGGAGGGTGAGCGCCTTCGATTTGGAAAAACGCTCGCGCGCGCGATGCCGGTGGAAGCGCTCGAAGATTTGATGATCGGTATAACAAACAATCTTCAGGGTGTGGTCGATAAAGCCCTGGCGTAAGGCGAACTCTAGTGGCTGAAATTTCACCTGAGGATCAATCTCTCCAAAGATTCCGTGAAGACGCTCCAGTTGGCGCGGCATATCCGCGGCAATGAAATTCTGATAGCCTTTCAGTTGTTGATCCGCCAGATTGTTGGTCAGCAGTGCAAAATCTTTGTTGAACGATGGTTGCCCGGCTGAAGACAATTCGAACACCTGAGCTCCCGAAAGCGCTGATCGACTCCCGAACTCGACGCGGGTGAACCGCGACGCATGGGCCGAGAAGGTGTCCGCATGCTCGAAAAGCTCCTCTGGCGAAGAGACTATTTTTGTATTGCCGCTTTCTTTTAACAACCGATCGAACGACCCTTCGACCTTTTCAAAACTCTTTGCAATGGTGTCAAGCGTTTGCTGGTAGTCTTTGAACCACAACCGGGTATCTTCGTTGATGAACTCCAGCAACGATTGTCGCTTTTCCTGAATGAGCTTGGTTTGAACGTTCGGTATGATCGAGACCGAATCATGCTTATCAACCGACAGCTGCGATCCGGGTTCGAACGTTCGGATACTGTCCACCTCGTCGCCAAACAGTTCGATGCGAAAAGGCAATTCGTAGGCAAAGGAGAAGACGTCAATAATTCCCCCCCGAACAGCGAACTGACCTGCCTCATACACAAAGTCGGTCTTCTCAAAGTCATAGCTGTGGAGAAAGTCCTCGAGAAATGCCATATCAAGCTTTTCTCCCATGCTCACTTTGAAGGTGTTGTTGGCCAGTGAGCGTTTGTTGATAACTTTTTCGCTCAGGGCCTCCGGGTAGGTAACGATAACTTCCGGATGGCGCTTTGTCGACAGCCGGTTAAGCACCTCTGCGCGCATCAGAATGTTGGCGTTTTCTACCTCATGAATTTCATAAGGGCGCTTGTAAGACATCGGGAAGGTCAGGACCTCCTTGCCTAACAGGTTCTGAAGATCATTGGCAAAATAGGCCGCTTCCTCACGGTCGTGTAAAACGACCAGATGGTCGGTGTTGCCCAGGCGAAACGAAGCGGCGACGACCACCGCATCGAGGCTGCCCGAAAGGCCCTTCAGACGTATAGCGGCAGGTGCGGGCGCAGCTATCCCTGCGGTTACGGTCTTGATAAGGCCATCCGCGGTATAGATACTTAAGAAGTCACTCGCCGTCACTATCCAAGAGATCGTTTTCTCGTTCTGAACGAGAGGGGCGCAAATATAGTTTTCACAGGCCGGAATGCCAGAAGACACCGGGTTTTTCTGTTACTTTGACGGTATGGAATTCGTAGCACGGGTCCTGTTGTTTTCCAGTTATGTCACCATCGCTCTGCTCTTGTTCGGCATGTACAAACCCTGGGTTGTTGTCTGGTGGGAGGACAAACAGAACCGCAAGAAGGTCATTTTGATTTACGGAGTGGCTACGGCAATTTTATTGTCAGGTTGGTGGATCATAACCTTAATCAAGGACGCATATGAGTAGAAAGTGGTTTCTTCTGGCACTGATCATTGCAACGGGATGCGCATCCAGCCCTGAGACGACAAGTGAGACCCCTGCCGCGGTTGAACAGGTGAATGATTATCCCGATATCCAGCTTGTCTTACAGAATGGAGAAGCGATTGATGCCCGGAACCTGGAGGGCAACAACATTCTGATGTTTTTCAGTCCGGATTGCATACACTGTCACAATGAGGCCCGCGAAATTCGGCAGAATATCGAGCAGTTTGAAAACTACACGCTCTGGTTTGTTTCGTCGCGCGAAATGGCCGAGATCATGGAGTTCGCTACGAGGTATGAGCTGCAGGATCGCGATAATGTCCGGTTCGCCTGGTCGTCGACGGATGGTGTGCTGAACTTCTACGGACCTATCCGAATACCTTCGGCTTACATCTATTCAGGGGGAAGACTTCGGAAATCCTTTGACGGCCCGACGCCTGTCGACAGCCTTTTGCAAGCACTATAACTTCACGGCGGCGGCGAGCGTCTTCTTTTCTTCGGAAGTGAAGCCAAGCAGGAACTTGTCGCCCCCGTCTTTCAACTTTAACTTCTTTTTAAGCTCGTCTGGCCCGAGGGGGTAGTTGCGTGTCAATACGTTGGCCTTGCCGTCGGGGAAGTGTTGCTTCAGCTCTTCCGATGTTCCCCTGATAATACCGTCAACCCGAAAGGTGCGTCCGGGGAAGTCGGCAATTAATTCATTGCTGGTATAGAGATGCGTGTTCTTATGCAGTTTTTCCAAATTATACCGGGAGGCGACTATCCGGAATGCCCCAGACTTAAGAATTGCAGCATTCGGTTCGTAAATAAACTCCTTAGGGGAAGAGATGGAGAAACGGCTATCTCGCTCGGCGGTGTACGTAAAGGAGAACGAACTCTCCAGATGCCCGTCGCTTGACAAACAGACGGCTTCAATTTCGGCTTCGTCTGCATAGTCTCGATCACACCAAAATAGCACCTCTTTACACTCGTTCTCTACGGCGACTACCGTGACCCTCGCAACCGGCGCTAGTATTGAGATTCCTGCCTGAATGTCAAACAACGGAGACGTTTTCACTAACAACATGGGAGTCAACTCAAGAATCCGGGTCTTGAGAGCAACAATGTTCGGACTGGAATGTTCCAGGGCATGGACTCGCTGCCGGTCCGTCGTTCGTCTGGACGGGTCAGCGAAAATGAGATCGAACGAATCACTCGTCTGCTGGAGGAACATTTCAGCAGTCATATTGTGATAGTGAAGGTCGCCGGCGTCCAGGAGCTTGTGGTTGTAACGGGCCAGTGATAGGAGATTGGCATCCGGCTCAATGACATGTACTTCTTCGGCTGCGCGGCGAAGGAAGTATGCGTCGATACCAAACCCCCCGGTCAGGTCGGCACACCGTTTCAACTTTCCTCGCCACTGTATTATTCGGTCGGCTTTAAATTGTGCAGTTGCTTGCGACGAGCATTGTTCCAGATTGCTCGGCGGAGGGAAAACCACGCCGGGAGTTTGGTAATAGAGAGGCAGCTTTTCTTTAGCCTTGCGGCGTGCCTGCAGCTGGTCAACAATTTGCGATGCGGGGATGCCCAGCAAATCCTTATGCTTGAGAAGGATTTGATGAACATCACTTTTTTCAAGGTCGGACAGCAGACGCTGAACAGGCCCCGACGACAGCAGGATAGTTTGCTTATCTTCCAAAATGCTGCTTTACAATGAGACGCTTAATTGTACTAATATTGGCAATTGCCAAGATTAGTGTTTCGCATGATAAATGACAATGCCACGTGTGATGTAATTGTGATTGGCGGCGGCGCAGCGGGTTTCTATTGCGCCGTCCAGCTGGCGGAAATGCAGCCACGAACTCGTATCCTTATCCTGGAAAAGTCGGGCAACCTGCTGTCAAAAGTTCGCATCTCGGGTGGAGGGCGCTGCAATGTGACTCATCATTGTTTCGACGCGGGTAAATTGTCGAAACACTATCCTCGGGGAGAAAAACAACTTCGCAAACTTTTCAAGCAGTACGGTGCAGCCGAGACGGTGGCGTGGTTCAGTCAGCAAAACGTACCGCTCAAGACTGAAGACGATGGGCGAATGTTTCCGGTGACCGACAACTCTGAGACTATTGTACAAGCGCTCCTGCAGCGTGCGCGACAACTGGGCGTTGCTATTCACACTTCCGAAGCCGTATCGGGAATCGTCGAAACCCCTGAAGGCCTAAAGGTAACGACGAGTAAAGCTGTGTATGCGGCCCGCTTTGTTGTTGTCGCGACCGGTGGTCATCCGCGCCCCGAGGCGTACGACTTCCTCGTGCGGTTGGGTCATACTCTGCGAGCCCCAATCCCGTCTCTTTTCACCTTTAATGAACCACGCCGTCACTTCGCTGATTTAATGGGTATTAGCGTACCCGAGGCGGAAGTTCGAATCACCGGTACGAAGTTCAGGCAAACCGGCCCTCTTCTTATCACACATTGGGGGTTGAGTGGCCCTGCGGTTATTCGTCTCTCGGCCTGGGCTGCCGAATATTTGCACAGTGTCAGTTATCGCTTTGACGTTCTCGTGAGCTGGATTGGCGATACAAATGAAGAACAAGTCCGGGAGTTCCTGTTTGAACAGCGAAGTACACGGGCGCGACAAAAGGTTCATAGCCACGCAGTATATGGTCTGCCCCAACGGCTATGGCTTCGTTTATGCGAGCAGGCGCAAATTGAAGAACATCGTATATGGAATGAAATGGGCAACAAGCAGATAAACCGGTTGCTTGAATGCCTTCATCGATATTCCTTTTCGATAGCCGGCAAGACAACCTTCAAGGAGGAATTTGTCACCTGTGGCGGCGTAGACCTCGCTGAGGTTGACATAAACACGATGGAAAGCAAACGAGTCAAGAACTTGTTTTTTGCAGGTGAAGTCCTGAACATTGATGGTGAAACGGGAGGGTTTAATTTCCAGGCCGCCTGGAGTACTGCATGGACATGTGCTAAGCACATCGCATCTCTCACGTAATACGGGTGAGAGCGCCGCATCTGTCGGGCAATTTTGAGTCACTCACTGCAAAGGCTTTTAAAAAAGAGTCTTAAATTTCCTGTCTGTAACTAATTAACCGTAACATGAATTTTAACAAGTACCTGAGCAGGTTAGGGCTGGCCATTACGGCGGTGCTCCTAATGGCATGTTCTCAATCGCAAGAGCCATCCGGCTTTCAGGTCCCGGTCGAGTACTATCAGCTCGACAACGGACTGAAGGTAGTATTGTCGGAGAACAAAGAGTCACCCACTGTAGTGGTGGCCGTTTATTACAACATAGGGTTTCGCATAGAGCCCCGGAACCGTACCGGTTTCGCTCACCTATTCGAACATATGATGTTCCAGGGTTCGCAAAACCTCGGCAAGATGGAGTTCATCAAACTCGTGCAGACCAATGGGGGCGTGCTGAATGGATCTACGCGCTTTGACTTTACGAACTACTTCGAGATCATGCCGGCGCACAAATTGGAAACAGCCTTGTGGGCGGAAGCGGATCGGATGCGTGGTCTCGACATCACACAGGAAAACCTTACCAATCAGCAGGGAGTCGTGAAGAACGAGGTGAAGGTCAACGTTCTCAATCAGCCCTATGGTGGATTCCCTTGGCTTGATATGCCCCAATATGCAAACGAGAACTGGTACAACGCTCACAACTTTTACGGTGACCTCGCCGATCTGGATTCAGCCCGGCTTGAAGATGTAGAGTCATTTTTTAAAACCTACTACGCACCGAACAACGCGGCTCTCGCTATTGTCGGAAACTTCGATGCGACGGAAACAAAAGCGTGGGTAGAGAAGTACTTCGGTGATATACCTTCTGCTGAGCTGCCCCCCAAGCCCGATATATCGGAGCCACGGCAAACGGAAGAGAAACGATTTACCAAGAAGGATAACCTTGCTAACAAACCGGCGCTTGCTGTCGCATACAAAATGCCCGATCGCAATACTCCGGAGTACTATGCAATGGGCCTTCTTGATCAGCTTTTAGTTCAAGGCAACGACAGCAAATTGTATCAGCGCATCGTTCAGGACAAAGGATACGCAGGGAATGTTTCCGGCGGTATCAACTTCCTTGGCAACATGTTTAACTACAACGGTCCAATGTTGTGGATGATAAGTCTTATTCACGACGACAATGTTCACCCTGATTCGATTATTCACCAATTGAACGAAGCAATTGCCGAACTCGACACATTGGATCAGCAGGCGCTTGATCACGCTATCGTTAAAATGCGTTCCGATCTATATGACAACCTCGGATCCCTGTACGGATTCGGCACCGCAGATCTGCTGGCAAGCTTCGCACTTTTTGACGACGACCCGGCGAGGATCAATACCCTTGAGGATGAGTTTCGGAAAGTAACCCCGGAGATTATTCGCAATACGGCGAAAGAATTTCTCCGACCAACAAATCGGACGATTCTTATTCTTGAACCTGGCGCTCCCGCCCTTCCTTAATTGCCATAAATAAAAAGCCATGAATAGCTTACGTTTATATACAACACTCGTCCTGGTTTGGCTCGCGGTCTTTAGCAGCCAGGCGCAAAAAGAAACACCGCCAATGGGCGGTACTCCGGTGGAGTTCAAACTTCCCAAACGGGATACGAAATCGCTCAATAACGGATTGAGAGCTACCCTTGTTCAATACGGCCTTATTCCCAAGGTTCATGTCAGTGTAATCATCAAGACGGGCAATGTCCATGAAGGTCCGGATGAGGTGTGGCTTGCCGATCTTGTAGGGGCTCTAATGGAAGAGGGCACAACCTCGATGGATGCGCGGGAAATTGCGCAGAAGGTTGCATCGATGGGGGGTTCAGTCAACATCAGCACGGGCCCTAACACGATGACGATATCCGGAAGCGTGTTGTCGGAGTACGCCGCCGATTTGGTGCGCATCCTCGCCGATATCGCGATGAACCCCTCCTTCCCTGAGGCGGAACTGGCCCGGCTTAAGAATGACATGAAGCGAAGACTTACCGTTCAAAAGAGTGTTCCCCAGGCACAGGCGCTTGAAAATTTTCGCTCCATTGTTTACGAAGGTCATGCTTACGGCCGCGTATTTCCCACCGCGGAAATGATCGATGGCTTTACTCTTGAAAATGTGCGTGCATTCTATGACAAGAACATTGGCGCGCAACGTACCGTTGTCTATGCGGTTGGCAAGTTCAGCGATAGTGATGTCAGCAAGGCCATTGAAGAAAGCTTTGCTTCATGGAAGGAAGGACCGGAAGTGAACTACCCGCCGGCACAAGCAACCACGACTAACGAAGTCGCAATTATCGATCGGCCGGGAGCTCCCCAAACAACCATTATGCTCGGACTACCGACGGTTGACCCTTCGCACCCGGACTACGGCCCGCTTACGGTAGCGAATTCGCTTCTGGGAGGTTCGTTCGGGTCTCGGATCACTTCAAACATTCGGGAGGACAAGGGCTATACATATTCACCACGAAGTGTGGTCAACACCGGATACAAGTCGGCGTTGTGGTACGAACAAGCGGATGTGACGAGTGAGCACACGGGAGCCGCTCTTCAGGAAATAGCAAAGGAAATAAAGAAGCTGCAGGAGGAGGCTCCGGCGGAGGATGAACTTAAAGGAATCCAAAACTATGAGGCCGGTGTATTTGTCCTTCAGAACTCAACGCCTCAGGGGATCATATCGCAGCTAAATTTTATCGACTTTCACGGACTGGATGACGATTATCTCGCAAACCGTGTGAAGAATATTCATTCGGTGACTCCGGAGAAAATCCAGGAGATGGCCAAAAAGTATTTCCGATACGAAGACATGACATTGGTTCTTGTTGGCGACAAGAAACAGCTTGATCAGCAGATGAAGGCACATCTCGATGCACAGAAAGTGCGTTAATAAAAAAGAGGCGCTTATGGCGCCTCTTTCTTTTCTTTATTAGTTAGGTGTTAATACACCAGACTTTTTTCGAGCATAAACTCCGCGATCTGAACAGCATTGGTTGCAGCACCTTTCCGCAGATTGTCGGCCACAACCCACATGTTAAGGGTCTTCGGCTGCGACTCGTCGCGGCGCAAGCGACCGACGAAAACTTCATCACGACCTTTAGACAAGATGGGCATAGGATAGACGTTGTTGGCGGGATCGTCCTGTACAACAACGCCGGGAGTGTTTTCGAGCAGACTGCGCACGTCGGCTAAATCAAACTCCTCATGGAATTCTACATTCACCGCTTCGGAGTGACCACCGATTGCGGGTATACGTACCGTTGTAGACGTTACTCCGATGGATTGATCACCAAAGATTTTCCGGGTTTCGTTGACCATCTTCATCTCTTCTTTCGTGTAGCCATTGTCGAGGAAGCTGTCAATGTGCGGCAAAGCATTCATGTCGATCGCGTGAGGATAAACCTTCGGGCCATCTACACCCTGACGTTCGTCCATCATCTGCTTTACGGCATCTTTTCCTGTACCCGTGACAGATTGATAGGTTGAAACCACAATGCGCTTGATACGGTATTTGATATGCAGCGGTGCCAGCGCCAAAACCATCTGAATGGTCGAGCAGTTCGGGTTGGCGATAATGCGGTCATCAATGGTGATAACATGACCGTTGATTTCCGGAACAATCAGTTTCTTGTCGGGATCCATCCGCCATGCTGATGAGTTGTCGATCACGATTGTGCCGACCTCAGCAAATTTCGGGGCCCATTCGAGGGAAGTGCTGCCGCCAGCCGAAAAAATCGCAACGTCCGGAGCCAGCTTAACCACCTCTTCCATACCCTTTATCTTGTATTCCTTTCCCTTAAAGTTGATGGCCTGTCCGACAGAACGGGCCGAAGCCACCAGGTACAACTCAGTAAAAGGAAAGTTGCGTTCTTCCAGCACTTTCAGGATTTCCTGGCCAACCAAACCGGTGGCCCCAACAACTGCGAGTTTCATTTTTCTATAAATTAAGCTAGCAAAAGTAACCAAATACCCTCTCATATGCACTTTCCCCGCCAAATATCGCCGGGACCGGAAGCGCTATTCATACTGAAAACGTTTTCGGTCGTTGTTGCCCTCCTTTTCCCCGGAAGTCTATGCGTTCACGCACAGTTATCGGATGATTTTTCCGACCGGGAGTTTCAAAGTAATCCCCCCTGGTACGGAACGAGCGAGGATTTTATTGTCAATGCGTCCGCGGAATTGCAATTGCAGGCATCCGTAGCCGGGACTTCCTGGCTGACTACACCGTTGACCATGAACGAGGGCCATGACGTTGTGTGGACTTTCCGTCTGAAACAAGCCTTCGCACCCTCAGGGGCCAACTACAGTCGTGTCTATTTGATGAGCGATCAGCAGAATCTCTCTGCTCCACTGAATGGATACTATCTTCGATTTGGCGAGGCGGGCTCAGCCGATGCCATCACGTTGCTGCGGCAAACAGGAGGAACGTCGTCAACTGTCTGCAGGGGCACCGAAGGATACATCGCAGCTGCTTTCGATATCGTTGTACAGGTTGTTCGCACAGTGACCGGACGGTGGTTCGTCTACGCGGGCCCCGATGTCAACGCTCTTGAACTTCAGGCGGAAGGCGAGGATCTCACGCACAGCTCATCATTATGGTTCGGCTTGCGTTGTACCTACACGGTGACGAACGCCACCCGCATTTACTTCGACGACCTTGAGGTGACAGCAAGTCCCGCCTCCGATACTACACCTCCTGACCTGCTTTCCGTTGTTTCGCTGCCACCGTCAACGCTACGCCTGCAGTTTTCTGAGCCAGTTGCGGAAAGCAGTGTAACAAACCCTACACACTATCGGTTCTACCCGGGTGCGGTGCATCCCGAAACAGCCAAGCGTATTGGAGACACATGGGTTGAACTCGGGTTTGCGGCCCCTTTTCCGAATGGCACCCTGTGCACTATCGAAGTGAACGGTGTGACTGACGTGGCCGGGAATGCAGCGGAGAACATTATGACGGCGTTCTTCTACTTCCAGCCTTTGCCGGTCGCTCCCGGTGACATCGTCATTAATGAGGTGATGGCGGATCCATCACCAACGGTTGGCCTACCGGAGGAAGAGTATGTTGAGCTTTTTAACCGCAGCATCAACCCCGTAAGCCTCGAAGGATGGCTTTTTGAAGACGACAGGAGTTCGGCTCCTCTTCCTGACGTAATAATTCCGCCCGGCGACTTCCTCGTTTTGTGTCGCCCGGGAGCCGTCGCCGGATTCACGAATGGTCCCGTCTCAGGGGTTGCAAATTTTCCGGCCCTCAACAATGCGGGAGACCGACTCAGATTGATTTCGCAGGAAGGAAACGTCGTTGATTCGGTTCAATACACGAGTGCGTGGTACCGCGACAGTCAAAAAGCAGAAGGCGGATGGTCACTCGAACGTATTGATCCCGACAACCTCTGTGAAACGTCGACGAACTGGGCGGCTTCGGAGTCGCCCGACGGGGGAACGCCAGGATATCGGAATTCGGTGTTTGCTCATAAACCCGATAATCGTCCACCTTATATCACACAGGTTTATCCCGACAGCGACCGAATTGTCGTGATCACCTTCAATGAAGTCCTCGACCTGGACGCGCCCGTAAAAGCAATATTCCGCCTCTCTCCGGAAGTGGTCATTGACAACGTGTCGTTTAGGAATGCAGATCGGACTGCCCTGGAGCTAAGTCTCGCCAATCCGCTGGCCGCAGGTCAGTTGTATGAAATCGTCATTGAAGAAGTTCGCGATTGTGCGGGCAATAGAATGGATGCCTCGCCGGTCTTCACCATCCTTTTACCCCAGCCGGCCGACAAAGGCGACATCGTGGTAAACGAAGTATTATTCAACCCGCGCCCGGGGGGTGCTGACTTTGTTGAACTTTATAACACGTCAGCAAAAATCATCGATCTTCAGCATTTTTCCTGGCGCAATGTCCTTTCAACGCCCGGGCGGGCAGTTAAGATATTCCCGAGTCCCCACTTGCTTGGCCCGGGAGAGTATATTGTCCTAACGCAAAACCCGGGCGCCGTTACCGGAGCTTACGTTCACGCCCGCGCCGTTGTTCAGGCTCCATTGCCCGCTCTGAATGATGTGGAAGGTGCCCTTGCCCTTTTTACCGGGGAGACTACGATCGATTCCGTGTATTATCACGAAAACTTCCACTCGCCCTTCGTCTTTGATCCCGAAGGTGTCGCTCTTGAGCGCATTGACCCAAGTCAACCGGGATATCTCTCTTCTAACTGGCGCTCAGCCTCCTCGGCCGATAATTTTGCGACACCGGGCTATCCAAATTCAAACAGACGGAGTTCGCTTGCAGGAAAGGGTGAAGTATTCGTAGAGCCGGAACTGATCCGCTCAGGTGTTCCGGGGTTGGATTTCGCACGCGTCAGGTATGACTTTGGTCAGCAGGCGTATATGGCAACGGTTCATATCTTCGATGCGCAAGGGCGGACTGTTCGTGAACTGGCAGACAATCAGCTGATTGCCGGAGAGGGCTTCTTCCGATGGGATGGTGATTTCGATGATGGCGCAAAAGCGCGTACGGGTTACTACTTCGTTATGTTTTCCATTTTCAGGGAATCGGGCGAACGTGAAGTTTTCCGTAAAAGGGTCGCGGTTTTCTGATTAGGGTCGCCGAGAACAATTATTTGCAAAATGCTCGGCATGCATAACATTTTTTCGGTATATTCGTTTCCATCTGCAAAGACAAAATATGCGCAGGGAGGAGACGGTTGATTTTGCTATAAAAGCGGCCTGGCATGCCATCGCGCGGATGTATCATCAGCAGGCGGCGACTCATGGCACTACAATGTCAATGGGTTTTGTTTTGCTGAATATCCACTCGGAGGGAACGCCGGCGACGAAGATTGCACCTCTGATGGGATTGGAGGCGCGCAGCTTATCGCGTCTGTTGAAGAGTATGGAAGAGAAGGGGCTGATTTACCGCGAAAACGATCTTCACGATAAGAGGCTGGTGCGCATTTTCCTGACGAAAGAAGGAAAAAAAGCGCGACAGAAGGCCAAAGATACAGTTCTCCGTTTCAACGAAGCTGTACGAAAACGCATTGAACCTTCGAAGCTGGCTACATTCTTCGAAGTTGTCGATGATGTTCAGCGGTTGATTAATACGGAGCAGATATATAAGTAATAAGTCTAGAAAGTCATAACTGCCATAAGCAAGAATATGAAGCGTACCATCAAAAAAGTTGCTGTTCTGGGGTCGGGCATCATGGGCTCGCGGATCGCGTGTCACTTTGCCAACATCGGTGTCGAAGTTCTCCTGCTTGATATCGCACCGCGTGAGCTTACGGAGGAGGAGAAGCAAAAGGGACTCGCGCTCGATTCACCCGCTGTGAAGAACAGGATTGTCCGTTCCTCGTTTGAGGCGGCGGTCAAGTCTAATCCTGCCCCTTTGTTTAAGAAGGACTATGCATCCCGTATCTCGCTGGGCAATTTCTCAGACGACATGTCGCGCATTGCCGACTACGACTGGACGATTGAGGTTGTCGTCGAGAATCTGGACATCAAGCGTAAGGTGTACGATGAGGTGGAGAAATACCGCAAGCCAGGAACGCTGATCACCTCCAACACGTCCGGCATTCCCATTCACCTCATGGCGGAAGGGCGCAGTGATGATTTCCAGAAACACTTCTGTGGAACGCACTTCTTCAATCCACCGCGATACCTTCGCTTGCTGGAGATCATTCCTACTGGCAAGACTGATCCTGAAGTAGTGTCATTCCTCATGCACTATGGCGATTTGTATCTCGGAAAGACGACCGTTTTGTGTAAGGACACGCCCGCGTTTATCGCTAACCGCATAGGAATCTTTTCTATTCTGAAAGTCGTCGACTCGATGCAGAAGTACGGCTTGAACATCGATGAGGTTGACAAGCTTACCGGGCCGGTTATTGGTCGACCGAAGTCGGCCACGTTCCGCACCTCAGACGTCGTCGGTCTCGACACCCTGATCAAGGTTGCTCAGAATCTATACCAGGGGCTGCCAAATGATGAGGCTCGCGAGACATTCAAGCTACCCGAGGTTATCAACAAGCTGGAGGAAAACAAGTGGCTGGGAGATAAGACCGGGCAGGGCTTTTACAAAAAAACCAAAGATGCCAAAGAGGCAACGGAGATTCTCACCCATGATCTCCATACCCTCGAGTACCAGCCTCGCACCAAAGCCAGGTTTGCAACCCTGGAAACAACAAAGGGCGTCGATGATTTGCGGAAGCGATTCCGCATGTTGCTCGCTGGCCAAGACAAAGCGGGTCAATTTTACCGGGATTCGTTTTTCGCGTTGTTCCAATATGTAAGCAACCGCATCCCCGAGGTATCGGATGAACTGTATCGCATCGATGACGCGCTATGCGCTGGGTTCGGTTGGGAACTGGGTCCGTTCGCCACGTGGGACGCTCTCGGCGTTGAGAAGTCTGTTCAGGATATGGAAGCCGCGGGATATAAACCCAACCCTTGGGTTTATGACATGCTCAGTGCAGGACACGCGTCATTCTACAAAGAAGACGGGGGCAAGAGATTGTACTACGACATTCCGACGAAATCATACAAAGAGATACCGGGTCGCGACGTCTTCATCATTCTCGAAGACAAAGCGAACGACGTGGTGTGGAAGAATGCTGAATCGAAGATTACCGACATCGGTGATGGAGTAATCAACTTCTCATGGCATAGCAAGAGTTTTACTCTTGGAAGTGCCGTGATGGAAGGGTTGAACAAAGCGATCGACCTTGCTGAAAAGGAGTACGAAGGTCTGGTTGTCGGCCATCAGGGAGCAGACTTCTCACTCGGAGCTAATCTCGGTCTCGTATTCATGTACGCCATTGAGCAGGATTATGATGAACTCGATTTTATGGTTCGCTCTTTCCAGAACTCGGTGATGCGTATACGGTACTCTTCGGTTCCTGTGGCGGTATGTCCGCAGGGCCGTACGCTGGGTGGCGGTTGTGAAATGACTTTGCACGCCGACGTGGCGCAGGCTGCCGCCGAGACCTACATCGGATTGGTAGAGGTTGGCGTAGGATTGATTCCTGCCGGTGGAGGAACCAAGGAATTTACCAAGCGCGTCAGCGATAACCATCAACCTGGCGATGTAGAGTTGAACGCACTGCAGAATGCCTTTATGCACATTGCTACGGCGAAGGTTGCCACGTCAGCAGCAGAAGCTCGCGACATGAACATTCTGCGGGCATCCGATCGCATATCGATGAACCGCGACCGACAAATCATGGACGCCAAGCAGGCGGTGCTTCAATTAGCCCGCGGCGGCTACACGATGCCTCAGCAGGCGAAGAACATTAAAGTGCAGGGACGCCTTGGCCTGGCATTGTTTGCCGCCGGTGTTCACGGTATGCGCGAAGGTAGATATATCAGCGACCACGACGCGAAGATTGCCATGAAAATAGCCAACGTCATGTGCGGCGGTGACCTCACCGCCCCGCAAGAAGTAAGCGAGCAATACCTCCTCGACCTCGAACGAGAGGCCTTTGTTTCACTCTGCGGCGAGCGCAAGACCCTTGAGAGGATACAGTCGATATTGACAGGCGGGAAACCGCTGAGGAATTAATTCCGACAACTAAGCAACGAGCAACGTGGCAAGGCTCGCGCGCCTTTTCCCTGCCACTGATCGGCCTTGCCGCTTTGGAGAACGTAATTAAACCCTCTCTGATATGGCAACAGATGATTTCAGGAACATGACTGCGTACAAAAAAGCGTTCGCACTTGCCATGAGAAATTTTGAGTTAACCAAAGAGTTCCCCAAGGAGGAAAAATTCGGAATCACCGATCAAATGCGGCGCTCGTCCCGATCCGTATGTGCGTGTGTCGGGGAAGCGTACAGAAAGCGGCAGTATGAAAAGTACTTCGTCAGCAAGGCAATCGATGCAGACGGAGAGAACACGGAAACCCGTGTGTGGTTGGATTTTGCAAAGGCCTGCAATTACATTGACGAACAGACTTGGTCTACTCTCGAGCAGCAAGGTGCAGAAGTGGGAAGGTTGTTGAATCATATGATCAACAACCCTGAGAAATACCGAGGTAACGTGGCAAAGAGAAAGGTCCGCAGATAACCGGTTGCATAGTTGCCGGAATTGGAACCTTGAATAGAAAGGTTCAGAGATTCGCATTACGCAGAACCGGTTTTGACACTAAACAGATTTAAGACTAATTGACGGAATTAAGAAAATCAAAACTATGGACGCATACATCATAAAAGCATCGCGTACAGCGGTGGGCAAAGCAAAAAGAGGGGGCTTTCGCAATACACGGCCCGACGATCTGGCGGTGGAAGTGATCCGTCATCTCGTTAGTTCAGTCCCCGGTCTGGAGAATGGTATGGTTGACGATGTCATCGTCGGCAATGCTGTGCAGGAGGCTGAACAAGGGATGCAAATGGGACGTATGATCTCGTTGATGGCGTTGGGGCTCGATACGCCGGGTATGGTGATAAACCGCTACTGCGGATCGGGGCTTGAAGCGATTAATATCGCTTGCGCGCGTATCCACGCCAGACAGGCTGACGTAATTATTGCGGGAGGTACGGAGTCGATGTCGCTGGTGCCGGTGATGGGTTGGAAGACTGCCCTCAACTACACGATAGCGCGAGATTTCCCCACGTACTATACAA
>Ga0079224_100006434_pt1 | contig 15570 bp, 13 predicted proteins | sample Stecom2015_FD_80414 | JGI IMG/M metagenome (GOLD analysis project Ga0079224, IMG submission 80414) | Agricultural soil microbial communities from Utah to study Nitrogen management - Steer compost 2015 | ecosystem: Environmental > Terrestrial > Soil > Agricultural land | place: USA: Utah...
ACCAGGAGCGTTACGAGAGCCAGCAACATGAGCAAGGACGCAACCGCGAACGCACCGACGAGATCATACTCGTTATAGAGGATTTCAACGTGCAACGGCATGGTTGTCGTCAATCCCCGGATGTGCCCCGACACGACTGCAACCGCGCCGAACTCGCCCATGGCGCGCGCATTACAGAGTATAACGCCGTATAGCACAGCCCAGCGGATTCCTGGCAACGTCACCGTGAAGAAGGTCCTCCAGCCGCCGGCACCGAGACTGACGGCTGCTTCCTCCGACTCCCGGCCCTGCAACTGCATGACAGGTATCACTTCCCGCGCGACATAGGGGAACGTGACCAGCAGGGTCGCCAGGACTATTCCGGGAAACGCAAACACAATCTGAATATCGTGGTCACGCAGCCACGGACCAAACCACCCCTGCGTGCCGAACAGCAGCACGAAGACCAGCCCGGCGACAACGGGGGAGACTGAGAAGGGCAAATCGATCAACGAAATCAGGAACTGATTGACCCGGAAGTCGAACTTGGCAATTGCCCAGGCTGCAGCAACACCGAAAACGGTATTGAGCGGCACGACAATGGCCGCTGTCATGAGCGTCAACCGAATGGCAGCCACGGTATCGGGCGTTTGCAGCGCCGCAAAGTACACCGATAAGCCGCGCGAGAAAGCGTACCCGATGACCGAGGCGACCGGGATGACGAGGATCAGCATCAGGAACGCAATCGAGAGACCGATCAGCAGCGCAGGAACCAGGCGGCTCGCGAGATCCGTATCAGCACTTCGTACAACCGCGTGCGCCGGCGCAATCATCAATGCCTCCCCACAAAACGCTTCATGCGCCAGCCGTTGAGAGCATTGATCGTCAAGAGCATGAGAAATGACACGCTGAGCATTACCAGGCCGAGCGCCGCGGCACCCAGATAGTCGTACTGTTCGAGCTTGATCACGATGAGCAGCGGAGTGATCTCGGTCAGCATCGGCAGATTGCCGGCAATAAAGATCACTGACCCGTACTCACCGATGGCACGGGCCAGGGCAAGAGTAAAGCCAGTCGCCAGCGCAGGCGCAATTGTCGGCAGTATCACGCGACGGAACACCATCCAGCGGCTGGCTCCCAGCGACTCGGCCGCCTCCTCGAGGCTTACCTCGACTTCCTCGAGCGCAGGCTGCACGGACCGCACGACAAACGGCAGGCCGATCAGGGTAAGCGCTACAACAACGCCGACCCAGGTGTAAGCGACCTGGATCCCCAACGTTGCCAGCCACTGGCCGATCCAGCCTTGCGGACCGAAGACCGTCGCGAGTGCTATGCCGGAAACCGCGGTCGGTAGCGCGAACGGCAAGTCGATGATCGCGTCTATAAAGCGCCGCCCGGGGAAGCGATACCGTACCAGCGACCACGCGATGATCAGGCCGAAAACCGCATTGAGTGACGCTGCAAGCAGTGCAGCACCGAAACTCAGTCGATAGCTCGCCATCGCCCGGGGTTCCGTTGCGATTCGCCAGAACTCCGCTAACGGGAGGCTGGCGGCTTTGAGCACCAGCGCCGCAATCGGGATCAATACGATCAGCGTCAGGAATATCCCCGTGAAACCGAGCGTAAGCCCGAATCCGGGAAGTACGCTTGTACTGACCCATGGCCGCGCCGTAGCCACGTCGTTTACTCGGTTTCGCCCGAATAGATGCGGTCGAAGATGCCGCCGTCGTCAAAGTGTCGGGCCTGTGCTTCGCTCCAGCCGCCGAAGACGTCATCTATGGTGAAAAGGGGAACGTCCGGATACTGGTGCAGGTAACGGTCCCTGACCGCAGGATCGCGGGGACGAAAGTAATGGCGTGCGACGATGTCCTGGCCAACCGGCGTGTAGAGGTACTCGAGATACGCGCGGGCCTGGGTGCGCGTGCCTTTTCGATCCACCACCGAGTCGACCACTGCGACCGTCGGTTCCGCCAGGATGCTGATGGATGGAACGACGATATCGAGAGCGTCTTCGCCAAGTTCGTCAAGAGCCAGCAGAGCTTCGTTTTCCCAGGCGAGCAGCACATCGCCGATTCCCCGCTGTACAAAGGTGTTGGTCGAAGCGCGCGCGCCGCGATCGAGAACGGGCACATGGCGAAACAGTTCACCAACGAAACGCTCCGCGCGCGCCTCGGCCTGCTTGATCTCTTCGGGCGATGCCGTTTTCAGCTTATCGATATTGCCACCTAGCGCCTGTTCCAGCTCATAGCCCCACGCCGCAAGATAGTTCCAGCGCGCTCCACCCGAGGTTTTCGGGTTCGGTGTGATGACCTGCACACCGGGCTTCAGCAGGTCTGGCCAGTCGCGGATATTTTTCGGATTACCTTCCCTGACCAGGAAGATGATCGTCGACGTATAGGGCGCACTGTTGTTTGGAAGGCGGCTCTGCCAGCCAGGCTGCAACCTCTGGCTGTTGAGTCGTATCGCGTCGATGTCGTATGCGAGCGCCAGGGTGACGACATCCGCGTCCAGTCCGTCGATGACGGCGCGCGCCTGGCTGCCGGAGCCCGCGTGAGACTGTTGCACGGTAACCTTCTGCCCGGTTTCCTCGAGCCAGTGCCGCGTGAATGCCTCATTGAACTCACGGTACATTTCGCGTGTCGGGTCATAGGAAACATTCAACAACTCGAACTCTTGTGCAGCCGCAGAATCGCCGCTGGAAGACGAGGGGTCCTGTTCGCCACAGGCGGCGAGCAGGAGTGACAAGGCGAAAGAAGCGAGGATTTTGTTTGTTACAGACATGACTGCTCCATGATTATGAATACCCGTTTTCCTAGCGCGCCAGGGCGATGTACTGCCTTGACATCGTTGCTTGCTTGCGCGCCTCGCGCTCAGCACGACCGCTGACCAGGACCAGGCCAGCCGGTGGTGTCTCTCTGACAATTTCCTTCAAACTCCCGAGCAAGCGACCGTCCAGAGATGCGAGGCCAGCGACGAGGAGGACCTGTCCGGGCGACGACTGTCGTGCGGCAACCGCATCCCGCAGAGAGCCGTGGTACGTCTCGGTGCGGATGTCGAGGCCATGCGACCTCAATGACGTGTTGCGCAGATCGAGCAACTCGCGGTAGCGGGTTCCCCGGCCTGACTTTTTGTCCACGTGGACGAGCATCGTGACGTCGATCGTCAGGTGGCGCGCAAGGCTCGCCGCAGCCGCAAGCGTCGCGTCGCGTGCTGTGGCGGACGGCTCCACGAGGATCAACATGCGTTCCGCCCGTTGCCCGGCATGCAGCAGGACCAGCACCTGGCGCGCACCTTCATCGAGCAGGCTGAGCGGTTCCGACAGGTCGTCCGCCTGCCGCAGGGAAACAACCGGCATCCCCCGAAGTGCAGCAGTGCCAGGTGCGCCAGGATCGATCCGCACCGGTGCGATGCGCATGCGCTCGGCCAACTCGCGCACCAGCACCGAGTTCGCCAGCTCTTCAAATGCTTCGCTGGTGCGCGCCAACAGGCGCAAACTGCTGATAGGCGTAGGTAGCGCGTGCATTCCCTTGAAACCCACCCACACCTTCTGCCCGGCCGTGAGCGGCAGCTCTTCAACGGCGCGGGCGGTACGTGCCGCCTCGAGCAGGAACGAATCCGCGTCGGGGCGGAGCGCGCTGGCAAGCGTGGCGCTGGCAGGAAGGGTCAACCTCAGCCGTTCGATGGATCCGACGAACTGCAGCTCCGCGACCTCGGCGATGCCGGCTGCAGGAACTGACAGCGAATCTTCCTGCTCGGCGATTTCCACGTCTTCCGGCCGCACCACGATGGTCGCTTCATCGCCGCTGCACAGTGAGCGTGACCACCGCTGTACCGGAAACCAGGAATCGCCAAGCCGCACATCGCTGTAGCCGTAGTTGCCGAGGAGGAGATTTGCGGCCCCGAGGAAGGTAGCGACGAAACGCGTTGCCGGCTGCCGGTACAGCGCGCGCGGCTCGCCGACTTCCTGAAGGCGACCGCGATCCATGACACCGATTCTGTCGGCCATGCTGAAGGCTTCTTCCTGGTCATGGGTGACGAGAATCGTCGTAATGCCGACGGTGCGTTGAATGTCGCGGATTGCCCGGCGCAGCTCCTCGCGAATCTTCGCGTCGAGAGCCCCGAACGGTTCATCGAGCAACAGCACGCGTGGCTCGTGCGCCAACGCACGCGCCACCGCGACCCGCTGCTGCTGTCCACCCGACAGCTCCGTGGGATAACGATGGTCGTAACCTTCGAGCGACACGAGCTTCAGCAGTTCCTGCCTGCGTTTCCTGCGCCTGGCGGCCGGAACGTGCCTTGCACACAAGGCGAACTCGATATTGTCGGCAAGTGTCATGTGGCGGAAGAGGGCGTAGTTCTGGAATACGAACCCGACTTCCCGTTCGCGCGCGTTCACGTTCGACACGTCCCGTCCGTGCAGTACGATGCGGCCGTGGTCGATCGTCGTCAGGCCGGCGATCGCACGCAGCAACGTGCTCTTGCCGCTGCCCGATGGCCCCAGGAGCACGAACAACTCGCCGTCCCCGATATCGACAGTGACGTCACTGACTGCCGCGCCGCCGTCGTAGGATTTCGAAACCTGTTCCAGCGAGATTGACATGCATTCCTCCGAAAGATGGGCGATTGGACGCGGAGATCCATGCTAGCCAGGATGGGTAACCAAGTCGGTGCCGCCCCGGTTACATGCCGGTGACATTTGAATCGGCCAGCCTTTAAGCAACCTAGAATCCATGTTGGAGACGCACGAAAATCACGTCTTCGTCGGCACGGTCGCCGTCGACATCGCCGCCGGTGAAGGTGCTGTGATGAAAGGCCAACGAAGCTTTCAACCCGACAATGGGAAACCAGTTGATCCCCACTGCCTGTGTCAGCGCCTTGCGCACACCGTCCGCTGGGTCCGCGAATGACAACACGCCGCCGGCGAAAGCATCCTCGTCGACTCTCAGTTCGCTCAGTCGTGCCACGAACTGCACCGCACCGATGGCCCCGCTGGCATCGCGATAACCTGCGGCCTCACCCGTGACATACCATTCCGCGGTCACCTGCCAGGCTTCGTGGTCGAGTGTCCCGGAGCGCTCCAATCCGTTGCTTGTCCGACGAACGTCCTGCCGGACGCGAGCCCACTCGCCGAGAAATCCGATAGGGCCCCGATACCAGTAGAACTGCGGAGAGAGCCTCAGGCGTTCGCCGTCGGCGAACGTGCCTTCAGCGCCGCTTCGATACCCGAACAGCGTGTTCTGTCCTGCTGAACGATAGCCAGAGAGGAGAGGGGTCGCGGCGGAGCCCTCAGTACGCCCAAAGCTCGCTCCGATGCCGACGCTGAACCGGGTGTTGCTGTTCGCGTGCAGCGGCTCGGAAAAAAGGCGCAATGCAAAATCCGGCTGTCCATCGTCGTCCTGGTCGGCCGAGCGGCCATCGTTCACCCCGTTGAAGACGCCGACAGCCCAGTTCAGCTGCGTGCTGCCGCCGGATAGCTGCACCCCGATATCGCGATTTGGCAGCAGTTCTGTCACGAACGACCGCTCGACGATGCGCAGATCGTTGGATGACTGCAGACGTTCAAGACCAACCGGAGACTTGAACTTTCCCGCCCGCAACCTGAGCCCGGCGTTGAGCTTCGTCTCGATCCACGCGTCGATCAGTTGGGTGCTGCCGGCAAACTCCGGCATGATCCGAAAAGAGATCCGTTCGCCGAACTGGCCTTCGAAGGAGGGCCGGACACGCCGCAACAGCCATTCGCTATCGTCGTCTGGAGCCGAATCCTCAGTAAAGTAACGGCCATCCAGTTGCACCAGGCCACGCAGCCTCAGCCGCCATTCGCCGTCGGCGGAGTTCAGCGAAAAGCCGCCCGCTCCTGCTTCCACACCGCTCTTTTCCTGGGCATTCGCTGCAATGCCTGCATGCAGGATTGTCAATACGATGAGACCAAACCGGAACACGTTGAACATGCGCATATCCTGAAATTGGAAAGGGATGCGTATGCTATTGACGTACGGTAACGGTGTCGGTCTTTTCCCGGTGACGGTGCAATAACAACTGCGCTTGGCAGCAATCGGTTCACCCGCCTGATGCAAATTTTGCACAACCGGCAAAATTTCTTTGTGCCGCCGTGAACTCCGTCAGGTTTTGGAGACAGTGCCAGTCGCGACGCAGTCCTCAACCATTCAAGATTTCGAAATTGCGGCATGCCCACAGGCGTGGTACGAATCTTGCTCCCTATGTCTGGAGAGCCTTCTCGCTTGCGCCAGCATCAGCGAAGGAGAAAAGATGAGCGATCTGGACGAAGGAGCATTACCAGGAATCGGCGGCAGGCAGTTCAAGCGGCCGAACCTCGAGAAACTGGTGTGTGAAGCACTTGCGACAGATCAGCGTGTGGATGCTTCCCAAGTTGGAGTAGCGCTGGATGAGGCAACCGGAGACCTGACCTTGTTCGGCACGGTTCCGGTGAAAGAGCAGCTGCAATTCGCGCAGGATTGCGCCGCGTCGGTCAAAGGGATCCACGTAGTGCACAGCCGGCTGACGGTCGCCAGTAGCAAAGCCGGTTCGGAAACGGAAACCCGAGCGACATGAAACATGCCGTCTCAATCAGCGTCGACCTGGTGCCCGGGGCCGGACTCGAACCGGCACGACCTTTCGGTCAACGGATTTTAAGTCCGTAGCGTCTACCTGTTCCGCCACCCGGGCCTTGACCAGCAGGATGCCCGTGAGTGGTGTCGATACGGGCCGCTGAAGTGTACCAGCATCCTTTCAACGCAGCATCTTGCGGGCATGATCCTTGCACCTTAGCCCACTGGTGTAATTCCCTGTAAGGAGCAGAAGGAATGGACGAGACGGCACCATCGCCGGAGGAGCGAATCTCCGATCCCTGGTGGAAAGACGTCATCATCTACGCCGTCGATGTGGAACGCTTCTGTGATTCCGACGGCGATGGGCAGGGCGACTTCAAAGGACTGACGTCAAAGCTCTCATACCTTGCGGAACTCGGCGTCACCTGTCTCTGGATACTGCCCTTCTACCCGTCGTCGAATCGCGATAACGGCTACGACATTACCGATTACCTGGGCGTGGACTCGCGTTACGGGCTTTTCGAGGACTTCCTCGAATGCCTGCATACGGCGGGCGAGTTTGGAATACGCATTATTGTCGACCTGGTTGCACAGCATACATCCGACGAACATCCGTGGTTCGAGGCGGCTCGCTACAATGAAAAGTCGCGCTATCGCAGCTACTACATCTGGAGCGAGCATCCGCCGCCCATCGAGCCCGGCAAGGGGACGATTTTTCCCGGAGAGGAAAAAAGCGTCTGGACCTACGACGAGCGGGCGCGGGCTTACTATCACCACCGCTTCTATCACTTTCAGCCGACGCTCAACTTTGCAGAAAAGAATGTTCGCGATGAAGTCGAGCGAGTACTGGACTATTGGCTGAGCTTCGGCATAGCGGGATTCCGCGTCGACGCGGCCTCGCACATCATGGAGCATCCGCTCGCCGAAGCAGGGCTCGCGCCGGAACCGCCGGACGTCCTGCGCGACCTGTACCAAAGGGCGACGCGTTTGAAGCCGGACGTGCTGCTGCTGGGTGAAGTCGATGAATCGGTAGACAAGCTGGACGACTTTTTCGACGGCACGCGCCTGAACATGATGTTCAACTTCTACCTGAACAACTACCTGATGCTGGCGCTTGCCGACCAGCGTAGTGAACCAATATACCGCGCGGTGTCCCTGCTGCCACTGGCACCGCAGAACGGCCAGTGGGCGAACTTTCTGCGCAACCTGGACGAGGCCGACCTCGAGCGACTGGATGAAGGTGAACTGCAGAGGGTGTTCAAAAGTTTCGCACCGGACGAAAGGATGCGGATTTATGGCCGCGGTATCCGCCGTCGCCTTGCACCGATGCTGGGAGGCGATCTTCGCCGACTGAAGATGGCCTACAGCCTTCTTTTCTCGATGCCGGGAGCGCCGGTCATCGTGTACGGCGACGAAATCGGGATGGGCGATGATCTGGACCGACAGGGACGTAACGCCGTGCGTTCTCCCATGCAATGGACGGCCGGGACGAACGGTGGTTTCTCGACAGCTCCGAAGAAGAACCTCGCACAGGCGATGGTTGACGATGGCCGCTTCGGTTACGAGCAGGTGAACGTCGCAGACCAGCAGGACGACGCGGATTCGATGCTGTCCTTCATCCGGCAGCTAACGAAACTTCGGCGCTCGAACAAGGCAATTGGCTCCGGCTCCTGCACGGTGCTTGACAGCGGCTCCGACCATGTCCTCGCACATCATTACAAGGCGGACCACAACCCGCTACTTTTCCTGCACAACCTCAAAGGCGAGCCGGCGAGAGTCGACGTCGAGCTTACGCCGGGCATGGAGGAACTCGTGTCCTTCTTCGGAGGTGAGGGCGGCAGCATCGAGGATGGCCGCCTGAAACTGGACCTGGACTCTTATGGAGTTCGCTGGCTCGGTCGCGACCGGTAACGGAGGAAACGAATGACAGGACATGTCGTGATTACCGGTGGCTCTGCCGGAGTAGGTCGCGCCGCAGCATGCGCTTTTGCTGCCGAGGGATGGCGTGTGACTCTTCTGGCGCGTGAACCTGGACGCCTGGATGCCGCCGCCGCGGAGGCCGAAAGTCAGGGAGGAGAGGCGCTGGTGATTCCGACAGATGTCGCAGATGCGGAAAGGGTCGAAGCGGCGGCCTTGAAAGCCGAAGAGACATTCGGGCCAATCGACGTCTGGGTCAATTCTGCGATGGCGACCGTGTACTCACCACTATCGGACATCACTGCGGAAGAATTTCGTCGCGTCACCGAGGTCACCTACCTGGGCCAGGTTTACGGTTCCCTGAGCGCGTTGCGACGAATGCGACCTCGCAACCGCGGCACGATCGTCAATGTCAGTTCGGCTCTGGCATACCACGGCCTGCCGCTGCAAGCCGCCTACTGCGGCGCCAAGTTTGCGGCTCGCGGCTTTACCGAGTCGCTCAGATGCGAGTTGCTCCATGAGGGCAGTGACGTCCGCGTGACCCTGGTCGTTCTACCGGCAGTCAACACGCCGCAGTTCGACTGGGCGCGCAACAAGCTGCCGCATCGGCCACGCCCGGTGCCGCCCGTTTACCAGCCGGAGGTCATTGCGTCGTCGATCGTACGCGCGGCCAAAACCGCGCCGCGCGAAATGGTAATTGGCCGTTCATCGATGCAGCTCGTCGCCGGCAGCATGGTGGCACCCGGCATCGTCGACAGAATCCTGGCCGCGAAAGCTTACGGTGGCCAGCAGGCTTCGGAACCGGCGCAGACGCGGCTGGACAACCTGTTCGAACCTGCACCGGGCGACTTCGGCAGCCATGGCCGTTTCGACGAAGAATCGAGCCCCTCGGGTGGCGACATTGCGCTCGGCACCGCCCGCGGCGGTTCCGCCGTTGTCGGCCTGGTCCTGCTTGCCGGCCTGGCATTCGCCGCATACGGGATGGGCCACCGACACTTCGATTGACGAGTTAATCCTGATGCCACACACGCACCGCGAACATGATCAGTGGTGGCAAGCCGGTGTTATCTACCAGGTATATCCGCGCTCATTCCAGGACAGCAACGGCGACGGGATAGGCGACCTGGGCGGCATCACTGAACGGCTCGACTACCTCGCGTGGCTCGGCGTAGACGCGATCTGGATTTCGCCTGTATTCCCCTCGCCAATGGCCGATTTCGGTTACGACGTCGCTGACTACAAAGACATCGACGGAATTTTCGGGAACCTCGAGGATTTCGACACGCTGATGACGGCCGCGCATGCAAGAAAGTTACGAGTACTCCTCGATTTCGTTCCCAATCACACCTCCGACCAGCACCCGTGGTTCATAGAGGCGCGGCGCTCACGCGACAGTCCGATGCGCGACCTGTATATCTGGCGTGACGCCGCGCCTGACGGGGGACCACCGAACAACTGGTTGAGTGACTTCGGCGGGAGTGCGTGGGAGTGGGACGAACGAACGCAGCAATACTATTACCATGCCTACCTGCCGCAGCAGCCGGACCTGAACTGGCGCAACCCGTCCGTACGCGCACGAATGTACGACGTGCTGCGGTTTTGGCTGGATCGCGGCGTCGACGGATTCCGCGTCGATGTATTGTGGCACCTGATCAAGGACGAGCAGTTCCGTGACAATCCACCGAATCCGGATTGGACCCCCGACATGCCGCCCCACAAGAAGGTCCTGCAGCTTTATTCCACGGACAGGCCAGAGGTTCACGAGATCGTGTCGGACATGCGCAGCGTCCTGGCCGAATACGGCGAGGATCGCCTTCTGATCGGCGAGATATATCTGCCGCTCGCCCGGCTCGTGACCTATTACGGGCGCGACCTGAGAGGCGCTCACGTTCCTTTCAACTTTCACCTGATCCAGGCTGCATGGCACGCGCGCAGCCTCGAGCGTGAGATACAGGAGTACGAGGCCGCTATTCCGGAGGGAGGGTGGCCCAACTGGGTCTTAAGCAACCACGACAAGCCGCGTATCGTGGCGCGCGTGGGTTCGGCGCAGGCCCGCGTTGCGGCTATGCTGTTGCTGGCTCTTCGCGGTACGCCGACGATTTACTACGGTGACGAGATCGGCATGGACAACGTGGACATCCCGCCGGAGCAAGTCATGGACCCGTTCGAGCTCAATGTACCGGGGCAGGGGTTCGGCCGGGATCCGCAACGTACTCCCATGCAGTGGAGCAACGACGTCAACGCGGGCTTTACGTTGGGAGTTCCCTGGCTGCCGCTGGCGTCGAACGCGGGTGAAGTCAACGTCGATGCCGAAGCGAAGGACCCCGCTTCCATGCTCTTGCTTTATCGCCGTCTGCTTGCGCTCCGCAGGAAATACCGGGCGCTTTCCGTCGGACGCTACATATCGCTGCAAGCATCCGGCGACGTGCTGGCGTTTGCGCGCGAAGCGGCATCGGAGAGGGTTCTCGTCGCCCTGAACCTCGGTTCGGCCCCGGCGCAGTTATCGGTACCATCGCGAGCACGAATTGTGCTGTCCACTTACAGCGACCGGGAGGGGGAGCGCGTGCAATCACCGCTGCTCCTGCGAGGGAACGAGGGCATTCTGGCTCTCGTGCAATAAGCCGCGCCGAGTGTCAGAATGGCCCTGACGCCATCCGCGGCCACGCCGTGGATCTGGAATAACTTCACCCGGTGGCTTTTGAAGTAACGGTCATGGCCAAACTCTATTTCTATTACTCCTCGATGAATGCAGGCAAGTCGACTTCGCTGCTGCAGTCCAGTTACAACTACAAAGAGCGGGGAATGAACACGCTCATCCTGGCGCCGGACTTCGACGACCGGTATGGCGTCGGCAGGGTTACCTCGCGCATCGGCCTGGAAGCCCGCGCGACGGCGTTCGGCAAGGCAGACAACCTGTTCGACATCGTGTCCGCCTGCTGTGCGGATGACCCTTTGCACTGCGTCCTGATCGACGAGGCGCAATTCCTGACGAAGAAGCAGGTTTTCCAGCTCGGCGAAGTAACCGACGAACTCGAGATCCCGGTATTAGCCTACGGAATTCGCACCGATTTCCAGGGAGAGCCCTTCGAGGGTAGCGGTTACCTGCTCGCCTGGGCCGACAACCTGATCGAATTGAAGGCCATCTGCCACTGCGGCCGCAAGGCTACGATGGTGGTCCGGCTGGACGAGAACGGCAATGCCGTTACCGAGGGCTCGCAGGTCGAGATCGGGGGCAACGACCGGTACATCTCGATGTGCCGCAAGCACTTCCGGAAAAACTTTTACCGCGAGATGGTCGACGAGACGCAGAAAGCGCGCATCGCCCGCGTGGTGGGCGCCGTCAGCTGACTGCGCTATCCGCCGTCGGCGGCGCGGGAGTGAGGCACGGCCTCGCCTGCGTTGCCGGTGTCCTTGCGGATCTGTTCGCGCGCCAGCAGCTGGCGGATGTCGTCGAGGTTCTTCATGACAATGGTCTCGCTGAAGCCGGCATCATCCAGCGGCGTGCGCTCCGTCGCGGTAGGATCAACGAACTTGATGCGGTGATTGCCGACCAGCACGATGTCTTGGTTCTTCAGCATCAGGTTGGAGATACGGCGCGAATTGACGAACGTGCCATTCGTGCTGTTCAGGTCCATCAGGAAGGTCGAGTTCTCGTGCCTGACGAACAGGGCATGGTGTCGGCTGATAAACCGGCTGTTAATGCGCAATTCGTTGTGCTCCGAGCGTCCGACGAGCAGACGCTCGCCCTGGAAGTCAATCTCCGCAATCGTTTCGCCGTTGTGCGTCACGAAGAGTTTCGGCACCCCATGAGCTGGCGGTGACGCGGCAGCGTCGGAGGCAGTCCGGATGTCCTCGGGCTTCGACGGTTGCTCAATCAACTCTGCGGTGATCGGAAATTTCTCCGCCTTGCGTAGTGCCTGGAGCGCGAGCTGGTCGACGATGCCTGGCCATCCCCCGGCGGCGGAGTGCAAGGCTAAGCATACATCCGCCGGAAATACTGTTTGCGGCGCCGGGCATCCGGCGGCACGCATCTTCTCGTAGACGTAGTTCTTGGTCTCGAAGTCCGAGAGCGGCTCGACGAAAAAGCTGCCGGTCACACGCGCTGCGATACATGACATCGCAGGAGCCCTGACCATCGCTGCCATCGAGCGGTCGCTTGCCAGGATCATTCGAAGCGCGCTCTTTTCGTGTACCTTAAGCGTCACCAGTTCGCAGAGGGTGCTGAGCGCCGCAGGGTTCATCGCATGCGTGTTTTCTACAACCAGCAATGGAGCGTGATTGGACACGGTCTGCTGCACGACGAACACCTTCAGCATGTTGGTCAATTCCTTGACCGTATCGAACTCGAGGTCGTACCCGAACTGTCGAAGTATGTCCCGGAGGAGCGCATCCGTTTCAGCGCCCGCTCCGTCGACGACCGCGAATGCGGTCTCGTCGCCTAGCGATTCGGTGAACTGTTTTATCATGACGGACTTGCCGGACAGCGGCGGGCCCTGGAACAGGCCGAGCCCGTGATCGTCCGCATAAGTGGCCGCGAGGAAGTTGAGTGCCGCAACCTGGGCGGCATAGGTGACTGCCGCAAGAGGATTGCCGTGAGCACGAAAAGGTTGTTGCCGGAGTCCGGCGTCGCTCAGTTCCATTTTCTTGAACCTGCTTTGTCTTTTATCAGGAAAGTTTTGTCATTCTGATACAGTTACTTTCCCGTTCTTCTTAAAGTTCAAAGGCAGCTGACACCGAAGTCTAAGGTCAAGCGCTGCGTTTTGTAAACTTGTTTGGTGCGGGTGCGAAACTTCAATAACCTAAAACGAATTAACGATGTCAAGCGTTAACTAAAGTCCCCAAGTGACTGTAATTACAACCAAACTCCACGCGCTTCCAGGGACGAGCCTGCGAATCCACGCGCCGGAGACAGCGTGAATGGCTGAACTGTCTGGCCAGGACCTGACGCTCATCCGCGGTAATCGCTGCCTCTTCCAGGGCCTGGATTTCACCGTCGGTAGCGGCGAACTCCTGATGGTCGAGGGACCCAACGGCAGCGGTAAGACCAGTCTGCTGCGCGCCATCGCCGGCCTTATCGACCCGGATGAGGGTGTGGTCCGCTGGGATAATACAAATGTTAAAAAGAATCGCCAGTCCTTTCATGCACTGCTCGTCTGGATGGGGCACCGGCCGGGTTTCGCAGGCGACCTGACGCTCATCGAGAACCTGCGTTTCGAGGCCGGCCTGCGCAGCATGACGATGTCGACGGCGGACCATCAGCTCCGGCGCCTGAAGATATCGACGCTTGTCGACATTCCCTTCCGCGCCCTTTCGGCGGGCCAGCAGCGCCGGGTTGCCCTCGCGCGGATGTGCCTTGCCGATGCGCCGCTTTGGCTGATGGACGAGCCGTTCACCAACATGGATGCGGAAGGGCAGGCGCTCGTCGTCGACGTGCTGCGGGAGCACTTGCAGGACGGCGGGCTGTGCGTGATGGCGACGCACCAGCGTTTCGAACTCGATGCCACTATCCGGCGGATCAAGCTTACGTGACGGAGCCGGAGCCAGGATTGCCGGGACTGCTCGCCGGGTTCGCAGCGGTCGTGCGGCGCGACCTGCATCTTGCCTGGCGCCGGCCTGGCGACGTGCTGAACCCGCTGTTCTTCTTTGCCATCGTCAGCACGTTATTCCCGCTGGCCGTCGGGCCCGATGCCGACCAGCTTGCGCTGAACGGTCCTGGCGTCCTCTGGGTTGCTGCCCTGCTGGCAGCGTTACTCTCGTTGAACAGCGTTTTCCTGAACGACCACGAGGATGGCACGCTCGACCAGTTGCTGTTGAGTCCGCAGCCGCTGCCGCTTCTCGCACTGGCGAAGTCCACAGCGCACTGGCTTGTGAGCGGTCTCCCACTGGTGCTGGTGTCACCGCTGGTGGCGTTGTCTTTTCAAATGCCCGCAAGGGCGACAACGGTTATGATGCTCACCCTCGCATTGGGGACCGTCAGCCTGAGCATGCTTGGAGCCATCGGGGCGGGGCTGACCGTCGGCCTGAACCGCGGAAACGCACTGCTGAGTTTGTTGATATTGCCCCTGGCGATGCCGATGCTGATTTTCGGCGCGCGCACGGTGTCACTGGCCGCTGCAGGCGATGCCGCATCAGCCGGTATCTACTTCCTCGGCGCGTATTGCGTGCTGGCCCTGTCGCTGGCTCCGTTTGCCACGGCCGCCGCGCTCCGCATCAGCAACGAGTAGGTTCGACGAAGACCGAAGATATATGTGGACGTTCCTGCACAAGCTCGCTTCTCCGCCGTATTTCTATAAACTGGCGGCGTCGATGATCCCGTGGCTCGCCGTTGCGGGACTTGTGCTCGTCGGGTACGGCACCGTTGCGGGGCTTTTCTTCGCGCCACCCGATTACCAGCAGAAAGACGCGTTTCGCATCATCTACGTGCACGTGCCGGCGGCCTACCTCTCGATGCTCGGCTATGTCGTGATGGCAACCGCCGCCGGCATCGGGCTGATCTGGCGCATGAAACTGGCGCATGCGGTGGCGGCCAGCGCCGCGCCGCTCGGTGCGTGGTTTACGTTTCTTGCTCTCATAACCGGCGCCATCTGGGGCCGGCCGATGTGGGGCACATGGTGGGAGTGGGGCGATCCGCGACTCACCTCGGAGCTGATCCTGCTGTTCCTTTATTTCGGCTACATGGCGCTTCGGGCCGCCATCGACGACACCACCAAGGCCGACCGAGCCAGCGCGGTGCTGGCCCTGGTGGGTGCCGTCAACGTCCCGATCATCCACTTTTCCGTGGAATGGTGGAGTTCCCTGCACCAGGGACCGACGCTCATTCGTGCCGGCGGACCCGCCATCGCGGGACCGATGCTGTGGCCGCTGCTGGCGATGATCTTCGGCTTTTCCCTGCTCTTCGCGGCGCTTCTCCTCGGCCGGGTGCGCACCGAGGTGCTGATTCGTGAACGGCGCGCGAGGTGGGTACGCAAACTGGTATATCCTGAGGAAACCGCCTGATGGAAGTGTTGTCTATGGGTGGGTACGGTGCATATGTGTGGACGGCCTACGCGCTCACGTTCGGAGTGCTCATTCTCTGCGTGGCACAGGGCAGGCGTCGCCACCGCAGGGT